>MDTB01211387.1_pt1 | contig 38611 bp, 31 predicted proteins | sample 811161 | NCBI WGS metagenome assembly MDTB01 (sample SAMN05326650, study PRJNA326480) | marine metagenome | isolation source: seawater | place: Mediterranean Sea | collected 2009 | reverse complement strand
TTTTAATTTTATTTAGGGTTTATCACAAATAAGGACTGATTATATTCAACAGAATCACCATTATTGACCATGACATCTTTAACAATCCCATCATATTCAGATTCAATTTCATTCATTATTTTCATGGCCTCAATAATACATAAGACTTGTCCCTTTTTTACTTTATCCCCAATGGATACAAACGGAGGATCATCAGGGGTAGGTGCAGTATAAAATGTTCCAGGCATAGGTGATAAAAGGGATTCTTCTGGATCAATACTTTTATCATTATCTTCTATTAAAGATTCTTGATTTTGTTTTACATTTAATTCTTCTGTTTTAGTAGGTATTTGAGAAACTTCGCTTTCATCTCTATGAATCAAAGCACTAGGCTGCTTAGAAACACGATATTTTCGTCCCCAAAAACTAATTTCAATCTCATTAACATTAGAATTCTCTAATATATAAATAATTTCTTTTAATTTATCTTGCCACATAAATAAGAGTTCCTTTCAATTTTATTCTTTTGATCTTTCAACATATTCACCAGTTCTCGTATCGATTCTTAGCTTATCACCTTCTTCAATAAAAAGAGGAACATTTAAATTAAATCCAGTTTCAACAGTGGCAGGTTTTGTTGCTCCTGTGGCAGTATTACCCTTAAACCCTGGCTCTGTTTCTGTAACCTCTAGTATCACATGTGATGGTAACCGAGCATCTAAAACTTCTTCTGAATCAAATAAAAGATCAACATTCATACCTGCTGTTAAAAAGTATTTTCCTTCCCTAATAGCATCAGCTGAAACATTTAACTGTTCATAAGTTTCATTATCCATAAAAACATAGAAGTTGCCATCAAAATAAAGAAACTGCATAGGCTTTGCCTCTATCCTAATAAATTCTAGTTTATGACCTGAATTAAAAGTTTCATCCCTAATTTTACCAGAAAGGATATCTTTTAGCTTTGTCCTTACAAACGCTCCTCCTTTTCCTGGTTTCACATGCTGAAATTCAACCACTTTCATTCTTTTTCCCTTATGCAAAATAACTGCTCCGTTTTTTATATCTGCTGTTGTTGCCATTCAATATCCTAAATTTGATATAAGTTAATTGATTTAAATTACTATATAGTGCTATTTGTTCAAATCAATTGAGTATTGATTAAGCATATTACAATATATCCCGAATAAGTGACTCAATTTTTTGTTTATCCTTTAGAAATGTATCGATACTAGGACTCTTTCTTGCATATTTCACCTTGTCTGCATTATCAAGAAACTTAATTAAATTTGATAAATATTCATCTTTCATTGGGATTAAGTTCTTCTGACCATCTATTTCTTTTGTAGTCATTTCTAATGTTCGAATAAAATATTTTGATTCTAAATATTGCCTTACGATATGAGAAAGTAAAAAATAGTTATCTTTTACTAAGCTTGCACTATCTAATTCTTTTAACCTCCTTAATGCACGATAATGAGGTTTCTCGAAATTAGAATAATCTATTTTATGATATATAGATACTTGCCTCTTTTTCCATATCAATATCATACAGACTAATAATATAAATAGGATAATACTGTAAATTATTTTATCAAATGGTATCAATGCCTTAACTGGGATTGGACCTTTTATATCTTGGTAATCTTTTTTATTATTCAAATCTGCTGCTGAAATTATAGAAAATTCAATTGGATCTACTATTATCCTATAATCAAGAGATTCATCATCATTTAAAATTTCAATTGCATAATCTGGGGTTGTATATCTTCCGGTATCCCATGCCATTAACTCATATTTTATTGCATGATTTTTTTTTGTTCTATCATTTACATCTATAACATGGTTTTTCACAGATATATTCTTGTTTATTATATCTATCCTTGGGAATTTCACTTTCTTACCTTCAGTTCCATCAACTTTTATTGTCCAAAGAAATATATTGCCAATCAATCCTTCTGTTGTATCTAACTCAGAGTGTACAAGAATAGAACTACAATATGATATAACAGGGATTAAAAAAATAATGAACTTCATTAATAACGTTTCTCTCTCATCCTAAACAATGACATAATTGGTTCAATAAAATCTTCTCCAGTTGATATATGAATTAAATCAAAACCTATTTTCTTTGCTTTTTTTATTAGATTTTTTTGTTTTAATAAATTTTCTTTTTTTAAAAGATCCATATTTTTTTTTGAAGAGGTATCTATCCAAAATGAAGATTGGTTTTCTGAATCTTTAATTTTTACTAGCCCTATGTTAGGTAAAGATAATTCAGCAGGGTCATATATCTGTATTCCAATTAAATCATGCTTCCTATTTATTATTTTTAAAGAAGACCAGTAGCCCTCATCCAAAAAATCTGAAATTAAAAATACAACACTTTTTCTTTTTACTACTTTTAGAAAATAATCTAAAGCGACCTTTATAGATGTCAGATTTTTTTTTGGTTTTGTATATAATAACTCTCTTATAACTCTCAATACATGAGATTTGCCTTTTTTAGGTAAAACATATTTTTCTATATCATTAGAAAATAAAATTAACCCAACTTTATCATTATTTTTTATTGCAGAAAAACCTAAAACAGATGCTATTTCTGTACTATACTCACGTTTTAATTTTTCAATTGACCCAAAATTCCCAGAACCAGAGATATCAACTATTAAGTAAACTGTAAGTTCTCTTTCCTCTTCAAAAACTTTAATAAATGGGGATCCAGTACGAGCAGTCACATTCCAATCAATTAATCTTATATCATCTCCAGGTTGATATTCTCTGACTTCAGAAAATGTCATTCCTCTACCCTTAAATACAGAATGATATTCTCCACCAAAAAGGTCATTTACCAATCCACGGGTTCGAATCTCTATCTGCTTCACCTTCTTAAGGATCTGCTTTGAAATCATATATAATTACGGAACTTCTATTACTTCAAAAAGACGTTGAATAACATTGTCAGGCGTTAATTCTTCAGCTTCAGCTTCATATGTCAAAATCACCCTATGTCTTAAAATATCAAATCCAATATATCTTATATCTTCAGGTGTGATATAACCACGCTTTTCAGTAAAAGCTCGCGCCTTTGCAGCCCTTATAAGATTAATCGTAGCCCTAGGCGATGCACCAAAATCAATAATACCGTCAAGGTCATTTAAACCATAACTCAAAGGATCTCGAGTCGCAAAAATAAGATTCAAGACGTAATCCTCTATTTTTTCATCAACATAAATTTCTTTAATAATAGATTGTGCTTGCAAAATATCTTGAGGAGTGACTACTTCATCTAGATTAACTTTATCTAAAGATTGTGTATTTTGACGTAAAACCAACCGCTCTGAATCTTTATCTGGATAAACAACGATTAATTTAAACATAAATCGATCAACCTGTGCCTCAGGCAAAGGATATGTACCTTCTTGCTCTATTGGATTTTGAGTAGCCATTACTAAAAATGGATTACTTAGTGGAAAAGTATTTTCTCCAATTGTTACCTGCCTTTCCTGCATTGCTTCCAACAAAGCACTCTGCACCTTCGCAGGAGAACGATTAATCTCATCGGCTAAAATAATATTAGAAAAGATAGGTCCTTTTCGAGTATCAAAACTTCCTGTTTTTTGGTTGTAAATAAGTGTACCTAATAAATCAGCAGGCAGCATGTCTGGAGTGAATTGAATTCTTTGAAAATCTGTTTTTATTAATTTCGATAGAGTTTTCACTAATAAAGTTTTTGCTAATCCAGGAACCCCCTCTAATAAAATATGGCCATTCGATAACATCGCAATTAAAACTTTATTAATTAAATCGTTCTGACCAAGAATAATCTCATTCATCTCACCCCTGAGATTATCAACAAATAAAGAAGCTTTAGCTATTTTATTGTTTATTTCACTTAAACTAAAGTCAGTCATCTTGAATTATCTAAGAGGTAATATGTTTTAATGCTGGAATTTCTTCAATACTTTTTCCTAAATAATCAATTTCAAATTTTACAGATGGGGATAATTCATGTTCAGGAAATCGGTTCAAAAAAGTTTGATATTCTATTCTTGCACTATTTTCATCATTAATAATATTAGCATAAATATAACCAATCATAAAAAGAGCATGGGGCTCTTGGTCTGAACCATTATATTTTTCTATTACTTTCCTATACTCTTGTATTGCTGTTGTAAAATCACGGAAATCATTCATATACAAATCACCTAACATATATTGACCCTTAGGCGCTAAATCATGTTTTGCATAGCTTTCCATCATATACATCAAATGGCTTACTGCTTCTTTCAACAAATTTTGTTTTCTAAGGGATTCCGCTTTATTTAAAATATATTCAGGAAATCCTTCTATTTCTTGCTTAGCTTGTTTTCCATGCAATGACTCGCCATAGTTCATAACAGTATTTTTTAATTCTGTAAACCCAAGATCAGGATTATTTTTCCAATTTAGGTATAATGAAGCAAGTTTATACTGTGCTTTTGATGCAAGACTGTCATTTGGATAATTTTTTAACAAAACTTTTAAGTCCTTCATCGCCATATCTACCTGACCATTTTTAATATTTTCCTCAGAATGTATTATAAGTTCCTCTGGTGATTTAGTACAACTAGAGAGAATTAATAATACTAAAAAAAACAATTTATTTATGATTTTCATTATGTTCCTTTATTTAAAAGCTGAAAAATTAATAATTGAAATTATATCAATAAAGTAATAGCTATAAATTTAAATTGAATAACAATATAATTGTTCCAAATAATTAATGTTTAAAATAAACTTTGTAATCCAAATTGAATTTCTTGTTTAGAAGTATTATCTAATTGATAAGCATAATCAATTCTAATTGGACCAAGCGGAGTATCAAATGTAAATCCAATTCCAGCATCCCATTTTAATTGAGAAAATGGACTATTTGCTAAATTATTTGATAATAAACCTCCATCTGTAAAAATAGTTAATCCAAAAGATTTATACAGTTTTTGTCTTAATTCAATATTCGTCATTAATCTTATGGTTTCCCCATTTGGATTACCTTGAGCATTTTCACTAAATCTTAACACATCCCAACCTCTCATGGAGGAACTACCCCCAAGGTAAAATTTTTCATATGAATAATCTTTATAGGCTGCATTCCAATTCCACAATTTACCAACTTGAAACCTTGAAGCAAACACAGTACCTTTTGCAATAGCTTTATACAAATTAATTTTTATATCACTTTTGTTATAAACTCTAGATCCACCAAAACCAACAGATTTGATTATTGTCTCTATGTGATAACCATTTTTTGCATATAAGTGATTATCTTTTTTATCAAAATTGAATTTTAAAGAAATAGATCGTTCTTCGATATTATAGTCTGATTCATCACTAAAGTATTCCCAATTCCCTTTTGTTTCGAAGAATGATCTACCATCGAGTTGGAATCGTTGTGTTAGATTAGCACCATAACGATCAATTGAACCTTTATACTCCTTTTGATCATAAATAATAAATTTTTCAAAATATCCTATTATCTTACTAGGAAACCTAATTCCTAAAAACCAATTAGAAGACAAGCTAAGATCAGACCTAATTCTTGGAGCTACAAATTCTACCTTTTCAATAGGAATACCGGCCAATATTTTCATGGAAAATTGTTTTGGTGAATTAAAAAGAGCTCTATTTTTCCATTCAATTATTGCACTTATAGCTGGCAATGGCGGAGCACCTTCTGTAAAACTAATTGGTTCTAATCCACCAGATGAGTTCCATTCTCTTTGCTTATATCTTCGTAGTTCAATTAATATATCTACTAATGAATCAGAGCCTGTCACCTTTAAAGGAATTAGATTAGCAGTAGAAAAAATTCCGATTTCTCTTAGATGCTTTGCTGTCTTATCAATTTTTGATTTTGAATATAAATCACCAAAATTATATAGTAGTTCTCTCATTACTATTGAGGTATCTATATTACCTATTCTTTCAATCTTTGTATTATTGATATATATATCCATCCCTTCTTCAATCACAATATCTACACTAACAGAATCTTTGATATTATCTTGCACTACAATTGAAGAAAACAACTTTCCAAATTCATGAAAATCATTTTCAATTAAATACAAATTATTGTTCAAACCGACTGGATTATATGGTTCGCCAGTTTTTAAGCCCAGTAGCGATTTAATTCTATCTTTACTGATAAGCGTATTACCAGTTATTTGGACATCTGATAAATAATATTGATTACCTTCATCTATGTCATATATAATATCGACATATCTTTTTTGAGATATCTCATCAATTAAATAAGATTCTTTTAATGTTACATCTAAAAAACCTTTCGAGAAGTAATAGTTTTTTAGAGTTAATAAATCTAATCTCAATAAACGAGAATCAAATTTAGAACGACCAGAAAATAAACTTGAAGGCTTTTGACGAATTATATATAATATTTCTTTTCTGTCGATATTATTATTGTCGTTAAAGGTAACAGAACGAATAAATATTTTTGATTCATCACTATTCCCAATAAGAAAAACCATATTGATAGATATGAAAAACAGTACCCTTTTAAAATAAATCATAGATTAATATGCATAACGATAGCGATACTTTAAATTTAGATTCCCTTCTTTATCATAGGCACCTACTAACGAAAAATGACGATTTAGTTTATATTCAACACCTATTTGTGATGTTTTAGATCTATCTTCATTAAGCGAGAAAGAACGTTTGTATGATAAATTTAAGAAAGTTTTTTCACTCAGCTTTGTCTTTACTGTTAACTCATAATCTTCATTAGATCCTTGTAATAATCCTGCAGCTCCTGAAATATTAATATCATCAACATAATTCATCATCCCTATGTTAGATTCTTTAAGATTTTTTTCTAATTGATTTTCTAATAAAGTACCAAGAATTGATACAGTTTGATTGCCAAAACCCGTTGAAGTCCATTCTTGTTCTTCCCATCTTTTACCCCAAGTTAATAATTCAAGTATATCGCTCTCTGAAAATCCACTAGCTGATTCAAGAATAATATCAAGGTCTTTTATACCACCCCGCATATATAAATCTATTCTTTCATCATCAATCATCGTATTAGCAGTAACATCTATATTTGGATTAAATCCCTTATTATCAAAACTGACAAGTCCTTTAAGGCCATCGAAGTTATCTGTATAGGCGTTAACACTTCCATTTTCAACAATAATCTGGCCACCAAAATCAATTTCTTGATTACCAATCTGTGATAAATTTAATTCTCCGGTGACATTTGCATCTATTTGCGAATTTTGAAAAACTGCATTCCCTCGTATTGGAATATTTAAATTATAAGCCAATATATTTTTTGCATCTTTCTGAAATGCTGTTCCAACCTCCTCCGTAAGAAATTCATAAAAAATTTCTGCTTCTTGTACCTCAATTTTTCCATCAATAAAAACGGTATCTCTTCCAGTTATAATAAGTTCGAGATTACTCTCTGCGGATATATCAAAGAATAATAGTTGATATGATGCATCTGTAGCATTTATTTTCAAATCATATTTAGGGTTAAAGAAATAAGAAAAATCTATTATACCACTCATTTTTGTGTTCTCATCCATAGTATTTTTTATTATTTTTGAGTTATATATAGAAAAATTTAAATCATCAATTTCTAATTCATTATTAATCATATTAGCAGAACCATTAATAGATGAAATAGGATCACTTAAAAGTAATGTATATAATTCCCCATTGTTTACTTCTATTGTTCCATTCCTTATTATATTATTACCTTGACCTGCTAGTATTAATTCAAGTTTATATTCTCCTTTAGCAGAATCTAATTCATCGATATAAGGTGAAAGAAAGAAAAGATTTTTCACATTAGCATTGGCAGAAAATCTAATTTTTTCTTTATCAAATAATTTTCCAAATTTTGATGAACTTATATTAAAATCAAATGGAACCATACCGGATGCATTTAGTATTCCTTCTTTATAATTAGATGTCGCATATTTAACATTTAAACTTTTCCCATCATAATTACCTCTACTTGATACAGAACCTAATTGTATAAGATCAAAAAATGAATTTTCCACATTAATTTTATATGTGAATTGAGTCTCTTTAGGTGTACCGCTTATATCTAAACTCCCAGTAGCACTACCTTTAATAGGATAAAACTTTGGTATAAATCGATGAATAAATTCTAAAGGAAGATTTGAAAAATTTGATTCAAGTGAAATATATTTTTGTTTATTTAAATTTTTCAATGGTATTATACCATTAGCCTGAATCCCCATTTTACCTTTTAGAGTCATTGATATATCATCAATATGTAAAGTACCATCTTTGTATAAGCAAGATAATGTCATCTCATCAAATGGTTCTTTCATATATACACCTTTTTTTAAGGATAAATCGGTATCTAAATCAAAATAATCACCATTTGATTTAATCCAGATTTCACCAAAAATCAAACCTGTGAATTTTAATCTTTCATCTTTAAAAAATTGAGTTAAAATCTGAGAATTAAAATTAGACATTTTAAATCTACCTTCTATTACTTCATCTCCTTTTATAACTCCTTCCATTACACCATCATTAATATGTAACTCAAAAGGTTCAAATTCAAAAATTGTATCTTCCATAAAAAAGCTGACAGGTTTTGAGTTAATTAAATAATTATCCTGATAAGCAAACTGCATCCTATTAATTTTGTATTGATTAACTCCATCAAAAATTCCTGAAGCTTGTAAAAAATCATTTCCTGATTTAAAGTGGAAATTTTCTACTATAACTTGTTTATTTTTTATTAATGCACTAATTGTACCACTATCAAAACTTTTTTCGAACCATGAACCTTTTCCCGCTTTTATATCAAAATACCCAGAAGGAATACTGTCATTGATTTTTAAATTCGAGTTTAACTCAATTGATTCAAGATGAAAATCACTAATTGAAACATTCTTACATGTTAATTCCGCTATAGCACTAGGTGTATATATATTACCATTAACTTTTAAATTACCAGTTGCTTTACCTGAAATAAAATTACCAGGCAAAAAATTATTTATAAGATCTATATCAACATTTTCCATGTCAGTAAAAAATGTGATATTTTTTGTACTATAATCACCTTTACCATCAATAGTTAAAAAACTATTATCAACAAATACCATAACAGGATCTAGGGTCTGGATTATACTATCTTGATAAGAGAATTGTCCATGTATAGAGATTTCTCCCTGATTAAATAACTTAGATTCTAAAATTTCTAAAGTCATTTCAATTTGATCTAATGCCCCTTTATTACTCAGATTGGCGTCTATTATACACAAACCCGACATAGCTGTAGTATCTTGATTATTTATCCATCTACTAAAATCAAGATTATCTAAATTTATAAAACAATGGATTCGATCATTCTTCTTCAATAAGCCATTTACTATTAATTGCGAATTCTCACCTTGCATTTTGATTTCATTAATTAGCCATATATTATTATTTTTCGTAAGTTTAAAATTACCTGTCATATCTAGACCTAATTCATTTTCTAATTCTAATTCTCCAGAATAATTTTTAAAATCAGAATTAAAATTAAATTGCCCGTTGAATGATGAGAATTTTGTTTTTAAAGGAATTTTACTAAATAATTCTTCAGGAAAACTGAACTCCCTAATATCTATCCTACCATTTATTTCCGAAAATAATTTATCTATATATATATTGCCTAAAATCGGTAATCCAAAAATTTCGCCTTCAAAATCTTTCAAAAAATATGAATTAAGACTATATCCTAATACTAGTTTATCAAACTTGCATATAGGCTCTAACTCATTCTCTATGGAAACTTTGAAAAGGTCACAATTTAGAAGATTATCTTTTTGGCTACTCAATTCTCCTCCAAACATAAAGTTAAAGGTATAAATTGTTTCTTTTATTTCTGTTGAGAACTTGCCATCCATAAAAATTGATTTTATATCAATAGGAATAATATTTTGGGAATAGTTATTATTTAATTGATTAAATAATTCTTGATTTTTCAAATATGTGAAATTTATTTTTTCTACAGTTAAATAATCTAAAACTATATTACCAAATAATGATGATACAATACCGGGATTTATAACAATTTTTTCTATATAAATGGTTGATCCATCTTTATGCCTTAAAATAATATTATCAATAAAATTATTGCCAAATAAAAAACCAGAATAAATCTCGGCATTAAATTCCCAACCACTATTTTTTATCTTCTTATTTATTAAAGAATCTATATTTTTACTCCAGAATGATGTACTTGCTGAAATTGCAAATAGAATCAAAAAAATAGATAATGATATTATTATTATGTAATTTTTTACGTTTTGCACCATAACAACATTACAATATCAACCTTAAATTAGAAAGTTAGTTCCAAAAATAAAAAAGCACCCGATATGAGTGCTTTTTTATTTAACATTAAATATATTAACTTAATCTACTACTTCAAAATCAGCGTCCTCAATTTCACCTTCTTTTTTATTTTTTTTTGTTTTTCCTTCTTCAGTATTTATATCTCCAGTAGCATTTGCACCTTTTGTATCATTGATTTTAGAAGCTAATGAACTCCATGTTTTATTTAGTTCATCCATAGAGGATTTTATATCATCAACATTGCCACTTTCCTTTGCCTTTTTTAGTGATGATAGCTTTTCTTTTAGATTTTTTTTATCAGAATCATCTAATTTTTTATCATTTTCTTTTAGATTTTTTTCAGCTTCATATATAAGTTGCTCTGATTGATTAAGGATATCTATTTTTTCCCTTTTTTCTTTATCCTCATTCTCATGTTTTTTAGCATCATTTACCATTTTATCAATTTCAGTATCAGAAAGACCACTTGATGCTTCAATACGAATGCTTTGTTCTTTTCCAGTAGCCTTATCTTTTGCATTTACATTAAGAATACCATTTGCATCTATATCAAAAGCTACTTCTATCTGCGGTACTCCTCTTGGAGCAGAAGGTATATCCGCTAGGTGAAATCTTCCTATAGTTTTATTATCTATAGCCATCTCCCTTTCACCCTGAAGCACATGTATTTCTACCGTAGTTTGATTATCTGCAGCTGTACTGAAAACTTGAGATTTTTTTGTTGGGATAGTAGTATTTCTTTCGATTAATGTCGTTGAGACACCACCAAGAGTTTCAATACCTAAAGATAACGGAGTAACATCTAAAAGTAATATATCATCAACATCACCAGACAACACACCTCCTTGAATGGCTGCTCCTAAGGCAACAACTTCATCAGGGTTAACACTTTTATTAGGTTCCTTACCAAAGATTTCCTTCACTTTCTCTTGTATTTTTGGTATGCGAGTTGACCCCCCTACAAGAATAACTTCATCAATATCTGTTTTTGATAATCCAGCATCCTCTATAGCCTGAAGACATGGCTGAATTGTTCTTTCAACCAAATCTTTAACAAGCGCTTCAAATTTAGCCTGAGATAATACCAAGTTTAAATGCTTAGGTCCTGATGAATCTGCTGTAACAAATGGTAGATTAATATCGGTCTGTTTTGAAGATGATAATTCTTTTTTTGCCGTCTCGGCAGATTCTTTTAATCTTTGTAAAGCCATTGCATCTTTTCTTAAATCAATACCATCTGATTTAAGAAATTCTTCAGCAATCCAATCAATGATTTTCTGATCAAAATCATCTCCTCCTAAATGTCCATCTCCGTTAGAAGATTTGACTTCAAAGACACCATCGCCAAGTTCAAGAATTGAAACATCAAAAGTTCCACCTCCTAAATCAAATACAGCAATTTTTTCATCGTTTTTTTTATCAAGCCCATAAGCCAATGAAGCAGCAGTTGGTTCATTAATAATTCTTCTAACATTAAGACCTGAAATTTTTCCAGCATCTTTTGTTGCTTGTCTTTGAGAATCATTAAAATACGCAGGAACAGTTATTACAGCATCGGTAACCTTTGTACCAAGATAATCTTCAGCTTGCTGCTTAAGTTTTTGTAAAACCATAGCAGATATTTCTGGTGGAGTATATTCCTTATCACCTGCATTTACTACACAAGCACCATTCGAATTTTTTTCAACCTTGTATGGTACTTCAGATATTTCAGTACCTACTTCATTATACATCCTACCCATAAACCTTTTAATAGAGAAAACCGTATTTTCAGGATTTGTAACCGCCTGACGCTTTGCAGCTTGGCCAATAAGTCTTTCTCCATCCTTTGCAAATCCTACAACAGATGGAGTAGTCCTTCCACCTTCAGGATTTGTTATTACTGTTGGCTCTCCGCCTTCAAGAACAGCAACACAGGAATTGGTTGTTCCTAAATCTATACCAATAATTTTGCTCATTTTAACTCCAATTAATATTTATAGTATAAAATTATCTTAGTTACTATTTACAAGGAATATACCAAACCTAAATTTCACGTAATTTGGCATATTAAAATTCATTATAGAGCAAAATGGCAGAGATTTATTTAAGTTGAATTTAGACCTGAAGATTTTGGCGTAGCTTTTTTTCTAAGCTTATGTTCGAAAATAATTTTTTTATTTACTTCTTTAACTACTATTATGGAATCTTTTGGAAATATATTTTTTAATAGCATTGTTGATATTGGATCTTCAAAAGATTTTTGAATCTCACGTCTTAAAAATCTTACACCATATTTTGGATGATATCCATTTTTTACGAGAAATTTTTTAGCAGATTTATTTAATTGTAATTTAAAGCCTAATTTTTGAAGATTTTCAACAAGATCTTTAATTTGAAGATCTATAATTTGATAAACATCTGACTCGCTTAATTGATGAAATACAATAGACTCATCAATTCTATTAATTAACTCGGGAGAAAACAGATTAGATACTTCCGTTAGAACATTCTCTTTCATTTTATTATATTCTTCAGAAGTATTTTGACTACCAAATCCAAATCCATTATTATTTATAGCTCTTGAACCCATGTTAGATGTCATAATTACGATTGTATTTCTAAAATCAACTTTTCTACCAAGACCATCTGTAAGTATACCATCATCAAATACTTGAAGTAATATATTGAATAAATCAGGATGTCCTTTTTCAATTTCATCTAATAATACAACGGAGTATGGATTTCTTCTAACTTTTTCTGTTAATTCACCACCTTCTTCATACCCAACATATCCAGGTGGTGCTCCAATCAATCTAGAAACTGAGAATCGTTCAGTATATTCTGACATATCTACTCTGATAAGAGCTTGATTACTAGGAAATAAATATTTGGCTAAACACTTAGCTAATTCTGTTTTTCCTACTCCTGTAGGACCCAAAAATAAAAATACTCCAATTGGTCTATCTGGATTTTTCAAACCAGTTCTTGAACGTCTAATTGCATTAACTAAACTAATAATTGCTTTATCTTGACCAATAATATAATTACTCAATTCTTTATTTAATTGAAGTAATCGTTGACTCTCAGATTCTGCAACCTTTGACATAGGAATACCAGTCATTATAGAAACAACATCTGCAATGGTTTCCGCATTGATATCTACTATTTTTTTTTCTTCTTTATCTTTCCATTTTTTTTGTGATTTTTCTAATTTGACAAGTAATTTTCTTTCATTATCTCTTAATATTGCTGCTTCTTCAAAAAGTTGCTCAGAGACTCTTATTTCTTTTTTCTCTCTGATATCTTCTATTTGGGTTTCATAATCTAAAATACTTTTCGGTACTTGCATATTATACATATGGGCTCTTGCACCTGCCTCATCTATTACATCAATTGCTTTATCTGGTAAATATTTATGTGGTATATATCTTTCAGATAATTCTATACATGCTTTAATTGCATTATCTGTATATTTAACTCTATGATGATTCTCATATTGATGTTTAAGACCATGAAGGATATTTAATGATTCTTTTATTGTAGGTGGATTTATAGTTATCTTTTGGAATCTACGATCAAGAGCTCCATCTCTCTCTATAAACTTTCTATATTCATCAATTGTTGTAGCACCAATACAATGGATATCACCTCGAGAAAGAGATGGTTTAAACATATTTGATGCATCTAGAGACCCTGAAGAACCTCCAGCTCCTACAATAGTATGTAATTCATCAATAAAAATAATAATATCTTCAGCCATTTCTAGTTCTAGCATCACACTTTTTAATCGTTCTTCAAATTGGCCTCTGTATTTGGTACCAGCCACAATAGCTGCAAGATCTAATGAAAGTATTCTTTTATTATGTAATATTCTTGGAATAACTTTACGAATTATTCTCTGAGCCAAACCTTCGATTATTGCTGTTTTCCCAACTCCAGGCTCACCGATTAATACTGGATTATTTTTTTTTCTCCTTGTTAAAATTTGTGCTACTCTTTCAATCTCATTTTCTCTACCAATAACGGGATCTAATTTCCCTTTTTTTGCTAAATTTGTAATATCTCTAGAAAAATGATCTAGTGTTGGTGTTTTTCCTGTTTTTGATTTTATTGGTGATGTTTCTAAATCTATTTCTTTTTCATCATCATTATTCCCTTCTCTAAGGAGATCTTTTACAGTATCATAGTCTAAGGAAAATTGTTTTAATATATCATATGAAACACCTTCCGATTCACGAAGCATTGCTAATAAAAGATGTTCATCATCCGCTATAGATTCTCCACTCGATGAAGCTTCACCAAAAGCATTTCTTAGGATTCTTTCTGCTCTTCGAGTTAAAGGCAAATGGCCTAGCGTCATTGTGCCTCCTGATGGTTTAATCATATCTTCTATCATAGCAACCATTTCATTAAAATCAACATCATATATATCTAATATTTTTTTTGATAACCCTGTATCTTCTTTTATTATTCCTAATAAAAAATGCTCTGAGCCAACATAACTATGACCAAGCCTTATTGCTTCTTCTTTTGATTTTTTAATTATTAATTGTAGTCGTTTAGAAAAGTTCTCTTTCATATCAATTTTTAATCATGAAGTAAACCATTCTCAAGTGTATATTTTCTATTACCTAGGAATGCCACTTCTGGATTATGAGTTGTTAAAATAATAGTTTGGTTAAAATCATTATTAATTTTAGTTAATAGTTCCATCAAAGTTATTGAATTTTTTTCATCAAGATTACCGGTTGGTTCATCTGCAAAAAGAAGACTAGGCTTATTTATTATAGCTCTAATTAAAGAAACTCTAGACCTTTCTCCTCCTGACAACTGATTTGGAAAATAATTTATTCTATCAATCAGATCTAAAGTATTAAATAAATCTTTCGCATAAGATTCCTTATTCTTATGATTACCTATCCATGTAGGTATTAATACATTCTCAATAGCTGTGAACTCTGGAAGCAAGTGATGAAACTGAAATACAAATCCTATACCTTGATTACGAAGTTTTGAAATTGAACTTTCACTCATTTCATTTATATTTATTCCATTTATCTGTATTATACCTGAATCTGGATTATCTAAAGTACCCAAAATATTTAGGATAGTAGATTTTCCTGAACCAGATTTTCCCATTATTGTAACAATATCATTCTTAAAAACAGATATAGATAAATCACTCAATACAGCTAAAGTATCTTTTCCATTACTATATGATTTACAAACATTTGTAGCTTGCAATATTATTTCACCCATTGGATTGCCTCTTTGATGTCTGAAATAACTAATTTTTTTGCTGATAGATAAGATGAGATTACAATAAATAAAAAAGAAAGAGAAAATATAAGAAAAATATCTTGAGCATAAAGAACCATTGGAAGGGAATCAATAAAATATACTTTTTCTGGTAATGGTATGATGGAAAATTTTATTTGAATTACAACTAGAAAGACACCAAATAAAAAACCAATAAATGCTCCCTTTCCAGATTGCATTATACCTAGTCGTATTATCAATTTATATATAGAATAATTTTCAGCACCCATCGCTCTTAAAATGCCTACTTGTTTTATTTTTTGAATTGAAATAAGTGTAAGATTAGCAGCAAGATTGAAAGCTGCTACAAGAAATATTAAACATAAAACTAATACTGTTCCATATCTTTCCATCCTCATCGCATTAACCAATGACCTATTTTTTTCATACCATGTTTGTATAATTAGATTATCTTCAATATTGTTTTTTATATTTGAACAAACTTCTTCTAATTGGTAATCATCATCAATTCTAATATCATATCCATCAATAATTGATTTTCTTTTAAAAAGAAGACTTCCATCATCCAAAGTTATGAAAGCAAACCTATCATCATAATCAAGGATTTTAGTTGAAAAAATTCCACTAATAGTAAATATTTTTTTTCTAGGTAATGTAAATCCAATAGGATGATCAATGGGACTATAAATAATTATTTCATCACCAATATCTTTTTCAATTCTATAAGCAAGGTCTTGCCCAATAACAATCTGGTTATCACTAGGAAAATTTCCTCTAAGGTTTAAGTTATAGAATGACGATATTTTCTCTTCTTCTAGTGCTTTAAGTGAAATAATTCTTTTCTGGTTAGATACTTCTAGAACAGCATTCCTCTCCATAAAAGGCATACTTATTTTGATGCCATCTATGCTTTGAAAATCTTCACTAATAAAGTTACCATATAAACGGATATCACCTTCGAATCCTTTTAGTTTATCATGGACAATTGTTTCAAAACCATTCATAACTGAAATTGCTATTACCATAGCAAAACAACCAACACCCATACCAACCATTGATAATATTCCTAAATATTTACCATCATTAATCTTAGAATTATAAAATCTATTTGAAATATTCTTTTCCCAATTCACTCATACCTCAATGCTTTAGAAGGTTTAAAATTTGATATTCTATTAATTGGAATCCAAGATGCAATTACAGATATGGAAAAAGAAAATATTAGTATAAATACAAAAACAATATAATTAAATGAGAATGGGATTTTATCCATAAAATATATATCAGAAGGTATTTCTAAAAGTTCAAATTTTAATTGAACTAATATAATCAATATTGAAATAAAACCACCAATCACCCCACCTGCAAAACCTATAAATCCACCTTGCAACATAAATATTTGTTTTAATCCTATTTTTGGCATCCCTTGAGCGAGTAATATTCCAATTTGATTAGATTTTTCAATTATTATCATAGTAATTGCAGCAATCAGATTTACTATCCCAACTAAAATAATTAAAGCAAACATCAAATATGCAGGCCATTTTTGGATGGATATCCATTCAAATAATAATGCATGTCTTTCTTTCCATGTTTCATAATAGTATGGATATGGTAAATTTTTTATATTGCTCGCATTGATAATTAATCCGGTTATCTCATTTTTATCATAATTTAAAATAGACCTACTATCTTCTAATGATAAATATGCTAATGTATTATCATACTCCTGTAATCCAGATTCATATATTTGTGTTATCTTGAGAGATTTAACCTTTGGCATACTAAATGTCGATTTCCTATCTGAAAAACCTTGTAAATATATTATGTCATCTAATCTTATTCCCATTTTTGAAGCAAGACCTTTTCCAATAATAATTTCACCTGAATTAATATTAATTTTTCCAAATTGAGAAATCACTTCTGGTAATTTCTCAACACCTTCAATTAAAACACCTTCTGCCTTATTTTGAAATCGGAAGATACATACGCCTCTTATAAAAGGAGTAATTATCTTATTATTATTTTTTATCAATGAGGTAATGGTAGTGTCAGATAGATTTATTGACCTTCCTAAAATATGAGTAACTCTACCGGCTCCTTCAAAATTTGACAACTTTTCTGATACTGTTTCCGTAAAACCTTGTATAATTGATGCAGTTAACATTAAGGATGCAACTCCAATTGATAGACCACCTATGGCTAACCAACTTGCATATGAAGAAAAAGTACCTATTTTTCTAGATATTAAGAATCTTAAGGCAAATCGTAAAATTAAAAAAATTCTCAAAAGTTTTCAGACTTTAAGGTAGGAAATAAGATAACATCTTTTATCCATCGATTTTCTGTAAGTAGCATAGTAAGTCGATCAATACCTATGCCAACACCACCCGTTGGAGGCATACCACATTCGACAGCTTGAATAAAATCTTCATCTATCGGCTGCGCTTCTTCATCTCCAGATTTTCTTAATTGTGCTTGTTCCTCTAAGCGACTTCTTTGATCAATTGGATCATTTAACTCAGAGAACGAATTTGCAAACTCTGTTCCTCCAATAAATAATTCAAAACGTTCCACAGTATTTGAATTTCCATCTCTATGCATCTTTGCTAGCGGAGATATTGCTTTTGGATAATCAATTACAAAAGTTGGTTCTATTAGATTAGGTTCTACTAATTGGCTCATTATCGCATCTAATAATTTTCCATAATTGAAACTCTTATCAACTTCAATTCCTTTTTCTTTACATATTTCTATTATATTTTCCTCATTGATTTTTTCAAAATCGTATCCAGTTGCTTCTTTTAATAAATCAAAGAATCTTATTTTTTTAAATTTGTTTGACAAATCAATTTTTTGATTTCCCCAATTTAAATTTAATGATTGTACTTTTTCAGCTGCTTTTCTTATCAAATTCTCAACAAGAACCATACAATCTTCATAATCGGCATAAGCCCAATAAAACTCTAACATTGTAAATTCAGGATTATGATTTCTATCTATGCCTTCATTTCTGAAATCTTTAGATATCTCATAAACTCTGTCTAAACCGCCTATAATTAATCTTTTTAGGTACAACTCATCAGCAATTCTTAGATATAATTTCTGATTTAGAGCATTGTGATGAGTTATAAATGGTTTTGCATTTGCACCGCCATATACAGGTTGCAATATTGGTGTTTCTACTTCTAAAAACCCTTTATTATCTAACACTTCTCTAATTGTCTTAATAACTAGAGCTCGTTTTATAAAAGTTTCTTTTACATTAGGGTTTAAAATTAAATCTAAATAGCGCTTTCGATATCTTTGTTCTTTATCTGAGAATGAATCAAAAACTTCTCCATCCTTTTCTTTTACAATAGGAAGAGGTCTTATACTTTTTGCAAGTATGGTAAGTTTTTTAATTTTGATTGAGATTTCACCAGTCTTTGTTTTAAACACAACACCTTCAGAACCTACATAATCACCTATATCTAACAATTTAAAATATGTATATGCCTCATTTCCAACATCGTTTTGCCTAATGAATAATTGTATTTTGCCATTTATATCTTTTAATTGAGCAAATGAAGCTTTTCCCATTTTTCTTATAGCCATTATCCTTCCAGCAACTTTAACTTCCTTATTTTCGTTTAAATCATAGTTCGATTTGATTTCATTACTTGTAATAGAAGGTTTAAAATTAGAAGGATAAGGATTAATCCCAGCTTTTTTCAAGGTTTTTAATTTTTCTATTCGAAAATTGATTATTTGATTCAAACTTTTATTTTGATCTGACATAATGAGTGTCCTTAAATCCCCTATTATTTATTTTTTATACTATTTAATAGAAATGAATGTATAAACTGGTTCAGATTCCCATCCATTACAGACTGGGTATTTCCATTTTCTTCCTTCGTTCTATGATCTTTAACTAGTTGATAGGGATGAAATACATATGATCGTATCTGACTACCCCATCCAATATCCATCTTTTGATCTTCTAGTTCTTTATTTTTTTCTTTTTCTTTTTCTAATTCAAATTGATATAATCGAGCTTTTAGAATTTTCATAGCTTGATTTTTATTTTTATGTTGAGACCTTTGATTTTGACATTGCGCTACAATACCACTAGGCATATGCGTAATTCTCACAGCAGAATCAGTTTTATTCACGTGTTGTCCACCTGCTCCACTAGCCCGATAAGTATCTATCCTTAAATCATTATTATTGATTTCTATATCAATATCATTTTCAACCGCTGGATATACAAAAACTGATGCAAAAGAAGTATGTCTTCTTTTATTTGAGTCAAATGGAGATATCCTAACCATACGATGTACACCCATTTCACTTTTCATTAAACCAAATGAATAATCACCTTTTATTTCAAAAGTTACATCTTTTATTCCTGCTTCATCGCCAAGCTGTAAATCAATCACTTCTAATTTATAATTTTTCTTTTCTACCCATCTTGTATACATACGGTATAACATTTGTGCCCAATCTTGACTTTCTGTACCGCCCGCACCAGGATGAATTGAAACTATAGCATTTTGAATATCTTCTTTTTTACCTAAAGTTAGTTTTAATTCTATTTCATCTATAATTTTTTTGTATTCAATTAATTCTATTTCAATTTCATCTATTCCAACCTCATCAGCTTCAGCAAATTCAAATAATATACCCATCTCATCATATCTTCGTTTAAGATCATTCCATAGATTGATTTCTCTTTCAATAATAGAAATTTTTTTTAATACACTTGAAGCTTTTTGACTATCATTCCAAAATTCTGGAATAGATGATTGCTTCTTTAATTCCTCTAATTTTGTTTGTGTTTTGCTAAAGTCAAAGATACCTCCTAATATTGAGATCTTTTTCTTTAGCTAAAATAAATTGTTCTCTTAAATCACTCAATTCCATATAAAAATTTACTTAAGTCTAAGATCATGAATAAGGGGAATTATATTTAATCACCTGAAGAAATAAATAATCTTTCATTCAGGTAACGTCGTAATTTCATTTCATCAATCTCTAAGTTAGTGAATCTACCATTTTCAGCTGTAGCAATTGTACCTCTTTCTTCAGAAACTACAACAACTATCGCATCAGATTCCTCAGTAATTCCTAGAGCAGCTCTATGTCTAGTCCCCATTTCTGGAAGAATCATTGAACTTTCTGTTAATGGCAAAATACATCCTGCAGCTTCGACTAAAGTATTTTGCAAGATAACTGCTCCATCATGCATCGGTGATTGGGGATTAAAAATTGACATTAAAAGTGGAGTTGAAACTTCTGCCTTTAATTGTACCCCTGCCTCTTTATAAGACCTCAATCCTGTCTCTCTCTGAATAACAACTAATGCACCCCATTTATTATTTGATAATTGTAAAGATGCGTCAACAATTGCTTCTAATGATCGTGAAGTTCCCATCCTAAATATTCTTTGGAAAAAACGTGTTTGTCCAATATAAATTAATAAACGACGAATTTCTGGTTGAAAAAGGATTACAAATGCTACTACCCAAACAGTTTGGAATTGATTTACCAACCATGACATAGCACTCAATCCAAATGAATTGAAAATAAAAGAAGATATAAGTAATATAACTAATCCAACTAACATCTGCCCAGCTCTAGTATCCTTAAAATACTGATAAACCTTAATGAACACCCAGGTTACAAGAACAATATCTAGTAAATCTATAAATGTTATAGTTAAAAACCCTATTTTAAAAAGAGTAATCATGCTGTTCTGATTTTTTCAGTTATTGTAACAACTCTTTTTATATTTTTCACATCATGTACTCGAACGATTCTTGCACCATTCAGAATACCTGCTGTAACTGAAGCAGAAGTTCCTTCCAATCTATTTTCAACTGGTAAATCTAAAGTAGTTCCAATAAATGATTTTCTACTAGGACCTATCATGACAGGTAAACCTAACTTGCAAAACTCATGCAATTTAGAAATTAATTCAAAATTATTTTGTATTGTTTTTCCAAAACCAATACCCGGATCTAAAATAATATTTTCTTTTAAAATACCACCATCTGTTGCCATTTGAATTTTTTTGATAAAATAATTTTGAATTTCTTGAATTAAATTATTGTACTCTGGCTTAGCTTGCATAGTTTTGGGTGTTCCTTTCATATGCATTATTATAACAGGAACTCCATGAGAACTTGAAACCTTTAACATTTTAGAATCTTGCGATAACCCACTTATATCATTTATAATATCTGCACCAGCTTTTATAGCAGAATCTGCAATGTTTGCTTTTGTTGTATCTATGGATATCAGAATATCAGAATATCTTAATCGCATTTCCTTGATTAAAGGAATTACTCTTTTATATTCTTCTCGTTCAGTTACATCACTTGCACCAGGCCTTGTAGATTCACCTCCAATATCAATGATATCTGCACCATCTTGAATCAATTTATCAACGTGGGTTATGGCATTATCTAATTCATAAAAATCACCACCATCACTAAAAGAATCTGGTGTTACATTTACAATCCCCATAATTAATGTTTCCCTATTTGTATTTAAACACCAATTGTGAAATAGGTTTAATCTAGTAGAATGCTGCAATTTAAGTTTTAATATTTGATGATTCTTCCTGTTTTGTTTTGGGTGAATTTTGCTGATTATTCAACCTTTTTGTTGATTTATTTTTAGTTTGAGAACGATTATTATTATTTAATTTTGATTTATTTGTATTACGATGCCTATCCCTTCTACTTTTATTTTTCATATTACTTCCATTTAGTGGTCTTGTAAGTTTCTCTCCAATTAATATTTTTTTAATATCATTTGAATCTATTGTTTCGTATTTCAATAATTCCTGAGTTAACCTATGTAATATATCTATATCTTTCCTTAAAACTTCATCAGCAGTTCTTTGAGAATCTCTTACTATCCTTGAAATTTCTTCATCTATCATTCTAGCCGTAACTTCACTATAATCACGAGAAGATTGTATTTCTCTTCCTAAGAATACTTCCTCATTCTTTTTTCCAAATGTCATAGGCCCTAGTAAATCACTCATACCCCATTCTGTTACCATTTTTCTCGCAATCTGAGTGGCCTGTTCTATATCATTCCCAGCACCAGTTGTCATTTGATTAAAGATAAGCATTTCTGCACTTCTTCCACCCATAAGTATTGCTAGACGACCTTCTACAAATTCTCGTGTATATCCGTGCTTTTCATCCATAGGAAGTTGCATAGTAACACCTAAGGCACGTCCTCTAGGAATAATTGTAATTTTATGCACTGGATCTGCACCTTTTGTTTTCAAAGCAACTAAGGCATGTCCCGCTTCATGATATGCTGTAACCTCTTTTTCTTCATTTGATAAGATCATACTCTTCCTCTGAACACCCATCATTACCTTATCTTTAGCTTCTTCAAAATCATCCATGTCGATAGATTTCTTTCGCTTTCTTGCAGCCAATAAAGCTGCCTCGTTAACAATGTTTGCTATATCCGCTCCTACCATACCAGGTGTTCCTTTTGCTATAGCTTCTAAATCTATTCTTCTATGATTTAATACAACTTTTTTAACATGCACTTTTAGAATGCCTAACCTACCTTTTATATCTGGAACATCAACGACTATTTGTCTATCAAACCTTCCTGGCCTTAACAGTGCAGGGTCTAATACATCAGGACGATTTGTTGCTGCTATAACTATTACATTTTGTGAATTTTCAAATCCATCCATTTCCACCAATAATGCGTTTAATGTTTGTTCGCGTTCATCATGACCACCACCAATCCCAGCTCCTCTTTGACGTCCAACTGCATCCATTTCATCAATAAAAACAATACAGGGTGAACTTTTTTTTGCTTGATCAAATAAATCTCTTACTCTTGAAGCACCTACTCCAACAAACATTTCTACAAAATCTGCACCACTTAAACTATAAAATGGAACTGCAGCCTCACCAGCGACAGCTCTAGCAAGTAAGGTTTTTCCAGTTCCAGGGGGTCCAACCAATAGAGCTCCCTTAGGAACTTTAGCACCAAGTTTTTGAAAACGTTTAGGGTTTTTAAGAAAGTCAATAACTTCTTTTAATTCTTCTTTAGCCTCCTCACAGCCTGCTACATCTTTAAAAGTAACTCTTGGTTGATCAGACGTCCACAGAGATGCTCTACTTTTACCAAATTTAAAAATACCTCCAACACCTCCAGCTCCTCCTTGCATTCTCCTAATCATAAAAAACCAAAAGCCTAATAAAAGAATCCACGGAAGCATATTCAATAAATACCCTGTCCAATCAATAGTCTTTTCCTTAAAAGTATATTCTAAACCTAAGGAGTTCCATTCTTTGGTATCTTCCCGATCTAAAAATGGAAGAGTTAATCTAAAATGAGTGATATCATTTAAGGTTGTACCAAGAGGTGATTCTATTGATTGAGGAATTTTGAATTCTCCATGAAAAACATCACCAATAATTACAGCTTTATGTATATCTCTATTTTCAAGATATTCTCTAAAAACAGTGTATTCTATTTCAATTTCTTTTTTCCCTGTTTTGGTTAATAAACCAGATATATAGATTGAACCAAAAATTATAATTAACCATATAAAACTAGTCTTTCCAGCTCTTTTCCAATCAAAATTTTCTTCAGGTTTATTTTTTTTATTGGTATGGTTTGAAATATTTTTATTTTTTTCCATTTTGGTCCTGTGATTGTTTAGAAGAATTCTTCATACGATATATACCATTTAAATTTCTCATTTTACCATTATAATCTAAGCCGTATCCTACAACAAATTCTTGAGGAATTTCAAATCCAATAAACTCAATTGGAAAATCAAATTTTAGATTTCCTGGCTTATGCAATAGTGTCGCTATAGCAATTGATTTAGGAAAAAGCCTGCTAAATCTTTGATGCAAAAATTTTATAGTTTGACCAGTATCAATTATATCCTCTACAAATATTATGTTCTTTCGTTCTATATCTATTGAGATATCATTAACTAACTTGATTATTCCTAAAGATTTTTTTCCTGAATAACTTTTAACTTTAATAAAATCTACTTCACAATCAATAGATATTGACCTTAATAAGTCTGCTAAAAATATAAAACTACCATTTAGAACACCAATAAAGATTGGTGATTTATTTTTATATTTTTGAGATATCTCTTTCCCTAATTGATTAATACGACTTCTAATCATTTTTTCAGTATAAAGTAATTTTAAGTTTTCATAAATCTTATTCATTGCTTCATATAGCTCCTATGTAATGAAGCTATTTTTTGGGTTCTATTTGTTATTCTAACCCAATTAGCTATACGCCTCCCACAAACCCAAAATATTGTACCATCAGCTGTAATTACAGATTGACTTTCTTTCTCAATACGATTAACCTTCTCATTAATTAAAAAATCACTAATCTTTTGATGACCTTCCATTCCTAGTGGCTGAAAAACATCACCTTCCCTCCATAATCTAATTTCAAGTTTTTTGCTTTTTAGTTTATTCCAATCAATTGATTCTAAATCATTATTTCTTACTTCACTGAGTTTATTTTTTGCAAGATTTATTTCATATCTATAGTTATTATGAATAACTGGGGTACCTAAAAAAATATCAATATTATCATGAACAACCTTACTCTTTTTTTTAAATACTTTAATAAAATCTCTATCTCTAAGCAATCTCCACTGGTTATTTAAAATATGAAAATCTCCTGTATTACTTTTATCTATAAATTGAATTAACATATTTAATTGATGTTTTGACCATTGATGATGGTTTGATTTTATTATCAATTGAAAAAATCTAATAATAATAATTTTTGGGAATGATTCAATTATAGTCATTGGTACATTAAATACAGTTTTTGAGACTTTTAAACTTCCTATCAAAAAATTATTTATTAAAAAATCAGTTCCTACTTGCCATTGTTTTATATAATCTGCAGAATTTGTAAATGCTGATACTAAATTAGGCATCTCATGTTGCCATAGAGTTATAACTTTATTTCTTATAAAATTTCTTGGAATAGTATTATCCAAGTTTGATTTATCATTTAAATAATTATATCCAAAATGTTCTGCATAATCAATAATTTCTTTTTTTGTGAATTCTAGCATAGGTCTTAAATATTTTTCTCTATGTCTAGCAATACCTCTCAATCCTAGAAGACCAGATTTTCTCGAAAGATTCATAAGAATTGTCTCTACTTGATCATTTCCGTGATGACCAGTCATTATATAATCACTATCAGTTTTATTTAAAATATTTTGCAGAAAATCATTTCGTTCATTACGTGCCCATTCCTCAACACTATACTTTTTATTTCTATTTTTTGGATTTAATGTTATTGTGTGAAAATCAATATGATTATTTTGACAAATTTTTTTTACAAAAAGTTCTTCATCATGACTTTCTATTCTAAGATTGTGATTTATATGAGCCACCAAAAGTTCAAACTCATTGAACTGAATCAATAATTTTAAAAGAGTGACTGAATCTACTCCTCCAGACACTGATACAATAATTCTATGACCTTCCTTTAAATCTTTGAAAGATTTTAAGGAAGAACAAAATCTATTAAAAAATAATTCTATTTTTATAACCTTGGAACTCAAAATTAATTTTCTTACTGACTTTAAATAAATCTATGATAAAAAAGGAAATCATGTTTTGTCATATTCAAGAAACATTACAATTTAAATCAGCTTTTATTTAGCTACTATTAAATCAAATAATATTAAAAAATAAATGAGATAAACACTGAATTTTATCTTCATATGAACGCGGATAAAGCAACCATTCTGCAGCTGCAATAGAACTTAAAATAGAATTTCCATCCTGAGGCGTAAAACAAAATCCAGAAACTTCATGCTCATTTCGTACGTTTAAAGATTGCTCTACCACTACTGTTTGATTCATAATTCTACCATAATGTCCGTGATCTCGTCCGAATGAAAAAACAGTACTAGTCAAATCTTTTGTTGTCATCGCAACACGATCATTATTATATAATTTTTCTTTAACATCTTTTAACGTAGTCGGTTCTTTTACTTTTAAATTAAACCATAAAATATGCATATATTGACTATTTACCTTCATAGCTGAAGAAAATAGATTTAAATCCATCCCTAAAGTAGAAAAAAGGCCAGCAGCATCAGCTGCATGATGAGAACCATACTTTTCATCACTATGAATACCCACTTGTGGAGAAGGTATAAAATTATCGGATTGACTTAAATCATTTGCTCGTCTTATACACAAATATTTACCTTCAATAAGATTATCAGTGTACCCATCGAGTCCAATTGTTTTTGTAATACACGAAACATTGTGGGTGTTACATGAGACAATTTGTATAAATTGATCTGTACTATCTAAAGAAATATCATTAATCCCACGTGCATATTTTTTTCCAAAACCATTTTCACTTCCTTGAGCAAGAAAACCTTTTACATTACCTTTAAATTTTTCATAATAATTTAATTTATTTTTATGACCTATCCCTTTTGGTGTGCAATCTATAACAACTGATGATCTTTTTATCGCCTCTTCTGTTTCAAAATCAGGATCCATACCTAATTTTTTAAAATCTTTTTCTTTTCCCTCATCAACTGCCAGTCTTGCACCTCGCTCAATTAAATCATAAACCTTAGACCTGTCATTTTTCAATGCAGAATTCTTATGAAATGTTATCTCGTCAATACCTAATTGATCTTCATAATCACATAGTAAACCAATTAATGGTTCACCAATTGTACCGGTTCCAATAACATGTACTATTTTTCTTTCCAATTTATCTTCTCCATTTATAATTTAATAATTCCATTTAATCTAGAATCAAAATATAGCAGTTTCATTCCATTCTCCAAATTCAGACTTCATAGCGTCAACAATCTCACCTAAAGTTGCATATTCCTTCGCTGCAGTTATAATAAGTTTCATTAGATTGGTATTATCTGCACATGCTTTTTTTATTGCTCGCAGAGATTGTTCTACTTTCTTTGAGTTCCGTGTTGTTTTTATAGATTTCAGTTTTAATAATTGTGCATCTGACACTTTTTGGCTAATCTCTAAAATTGGAATATCTATTTTTTCATCTTCTTTTACAAATTTATTTACACCAACTACAATTCTTCTACCAGAATCAATCTTAGATTGATATTCTCCTGCTGACTTTGCAATCTCTCTTTGAAAATATCCTTCTTCTATTGCAGTAATTACACCACCAATATCTTCAATTTCTGAAAAATATCTTTCAGCTCTTTGTTCTATCTCATCTGTTAATTTTTCTAGAAACCAGGAGCCGCCTAAAGGATCTACAACATCTGCGACACCAGTCTCATGAGCAATAAGCTGCTGGGTTCTCAAAGCAATCTCTACTGCTTTTTCTGAAGGCAACGCTAATGTCTCATCCATGGAATTCGTATGAAGGCTCTGGGTTCCACCAAGGACACCAGCTAGTGCCTGAAACCCTGTTCTTGCAATATTATTTTCAGGTTGCTGTGCAGTTAAACTACATCCAGCTGTTTGTGTATGAAATCTCAACTTCCACGATTTTTCATTTTTAGAGCCATATTTATTTTTGAGTCTTTTAGCCCATATACGACGTGCAGCTCTAAATTTTGCTATCTCTTCAAAAAAATCTAAATGAGAATTGAAAAAAAATGATAGTCTCGGTGCAAAATCATCAACTTTTAATCCAGCAGCTATACCATGCTCAATATATGAAAATCCATCTGCTAAAGTAAATGCCAACTCTTGTGCAGCAGTTGATCCTGCTTCACGTATATGATATCCACTTATAGAGATTGTATTATAATTCGGCATTGATTCAGTACAATATTTAAGCATGTCAGTAATAATGCGCATAGATGCTTTAGGAGGAAATATCCATTCTTTCTGAGCAGTAAATTCTTTTAATATATCATTTTGAAGAGTTCCTCTTAAATTCTTTACTTCAATTCCTTGGTTTTCAGCGGCAGCTATATAAAATGCTAATAAAATAATTGCAGGTCCGTTTATCGTTTGAGATACAGAAATTTTTCCTAAATCTATTTTATCAAATAATAATTCCATTTCAGATAAACAGAAAACACTAACTCCACATTTACCTACTTCTCCTTTTGACAAAGAATGATCAGGGTCATATCCCATCAAAGTTGGCATATCATAAGCAACAGATAACCCTGTTTGACCTTTTGATAACAATTGTTTAAATCTTTTATTTGTTTCTTTAGGTGTTCCGAATCCTGCAAATTGTCGCATTGTCCACAATTTACCTTTATAAAGATTGGAATGAATGCCTCTTGTAAATGGAAACTGCCCTGGGAAACTTAAACTCTCCATATAATTATCATCAGGATTATCGGGGAAATAACACGTTTCTCTTTTTTCACCGGAAATAGATTCAAAATCTGTATTTCGTGTATATGATGACTTTTCTTCTTTCTTCCATACTTGAAAAGATTTATTAAATAAATTTAATTGATTACTATCTGACATTTTTGTTATTAATTATTTGCTTAGTTAATTCTTAAGTTACATTTTTTTACTATATGCTACCTTATTAATAGAATCAATTAGACCATTTTCATCTAGTTTTAAATCTGATAATATTTCTTTTCTAGAACCATGTTCAACAAATGAATCAGGAAGTCCCAAGCGCTTTATTTTACCTAAATAATTATTTTCTAATAACCACGATGATACACTATCACCAAATCCTCCATTTATAGTGCCTTCTTCTATGGTGATTATTTTAGAAAACTTATTTTTAATATTTTTCAAATAAGTTGTATCCATAGGCTTAATAAATCTACAATTAACAACTTCAATTGATATCCCTTTAGTTTCTAAAGTTTCTGCTGCACGAATTGCGGTGTATACCATTGGCCCTACTGATAAAACAAGAATATCATCACCAGTTTTACAAATTTCCCAAGAACCTATTGTTAACAACTCCATTTGCCCATCTTCATCAAATTCTTCTGAACTTGCTTTAGGATAGCGAATAGAAAATGGTTTATCTTTTATAGACAATGCAGTATATAATAAATGTCTAAATTCATTACCATTCTTTGGAGCCGTCACAATTATATCTTGGATACATTTTAAATAGGCAATGTCAAGAGCTCCATGATGTGTTGGGCCATCTTCTCCAGCAATTCCTGAACGATCCATGCAAAATATGACAGGCAAATGTTGAATAGCACAGTCATGAATTATATGATCATAAGCACGCTGTAAAAATGTAGAATAAATCGCTACAATTGGACGAATACCTTGCGCCGCAAGACCCGATGAAAACGTTACTCCATGCCCTTCAGCAATTCCAACATCATAATACCTATCTGGAAACTCTTTTGAATATGGTACTAAGCCAGTACCCTCTCTCATTGCGGCTGTAACACACACAGTATCGTCTCTATTTCTTGCTACTTCACATGCCAATTTACTAAATACATCTTGAAAACTAGGTTTATCTTCAACAACCTTAGAATTTACTGATATCTTTTTAAAATCATCCGATTTACCGTTGGGTTTAACTGCATGAAATTTCACCGCATCATCATAGTATTCATAATTTTTATTGTTTAATGAAACCATCCCCTTACCTTTTTTTGTAAGTACATGCAATAATACTGGATTTTTGATATCTTTGATATTTTCCAATGTTTTTATTACCATATCTAAATCATGTCCATCAATTGGGCCAAAATAACGAAATCCAAGTTCATCAAATAGAATACCAGGAACAATTAAGCTTTTCAAACTTTCCTCAACTTTACGAATAAAAGCCCTTGTTTTACTTTTTGCAACAGGCAATTTACCAGTAAGATCCCAAAATTCATTTCTCACTCTATTATAAAGTGGATTTGATATAAGTCGAGTAAAATATGAAGATATTGCTCCAACATTAGGGCTAATTGACATTTCATTATCATTTAAAATAACTAATAGTTGATTCCCTAGATGCCCAGCATTATTTATACCTTCAAAAGCAAGTCCACCTGTCATAGAACCATCACCTATAATTGCCGCAACTCTATAATTATCATTTAAATGTCTCCTTGCCTCTGCTAGACCTAATGCAGCTGATATAGATGTGGAGGCATGTCCTGCACCTATTACATCATATTCACTTTCAGACCTTTTTAAAAAGCCGCTTAATCCCTTATATTTTCGTATTGTTGGAAATTCTTCAAACCTTCCAGTTAACAATTTATGCGCATAACCTTGATGTCCAACATCCCAAACAAGTTTATCCTCAGGTGTATCATAAACATAGTGTAATGCTACTGTTAATTCAATTACTCCTAAAGTTGGTGCTAAATGTCCACCTACTTTTGTAATGGTCTCTATTGTATATAATCTGAGTTCGGAGCATAGTTCTTTTAATTCTTGTTTTGAAAATCCTCTTATATCTTCAGGAGTATTTATTTCTGATAAATATTTAAGAGGCATGATATTGATTAATGTTTTTGTAATAATAATCACTTCTTTTATCAAAAAGGATTCTATGAAATATATCTATTTGATTTAATTCAGGATGAAAGGATAAGCATAAATGGTGATTAGATAGAATCGCTATAGGAGAATCATTATATTCTCCAATTACTTGAACCTCATCATTAATATTCTTTATCATTGGAGCTCTGATAAACGTTGTTGGAAGATTAAGTTTATGATTCTCGGTGAATCTAAATTGGATTATTTCTGTTTTAGATTCAATTTGCCTTCCATATGCATTCCTTTCAACAGCAATATTTACCAGTCCAAGAGGTTTTATCCGCTTGTCGTCTACACTGCTTGACATCATAATCAAACCTGCGCATGTACCCATTATTGGATTCTTCTTTCCAAAATCAATAAGTGCATTAAACATATCAAATCTTTTAATTAATAATGATATTGTAGTTGATTCACCCCCTGGAATAACTAATCCATCAACCTTATTTAAATCATAAGAATTTTTTACAAACACAGATTCAACTCCAATCTTTTTTAATATTTGCTGGTGCAAGGAAAAACCACCTTGTAAAGCTAATACACCTACTATAATTACCAACCTCTCTCTTGTAATCTTTCTGATTTAGGTATATCTGATATATCCAATCCTTTCATCGCATTTTTTAATCCTGTACTTACTTTAGCAATTACTTCAGGATTATTATAATGAGTTGTAGCCTGGACAACAGCTTTAGCTCTCTCATATGGATCATCGCTTTTAAAAATACCAGATCCAACAAAAACTGATTCTGCACCCAATTGCATCATAAGTGAGGCATCCGCTGGGGTTGCAATTCCACCAGCTGCAAAATTAGGTACAGGAAGTTTTCCTAACTTAGCCACTTGCTGTATAAGAGATAATGGAGCACCAAGATTTTTCGCTTCAGCAACTAGCTCTTCCTCGTCAAGCCTAGTAACACGTTTTATATCATTCATAACCGTTCGCATGTGTCGCACTGCCTCAACAATGTTTCCACTTCCAGCTTCTCCTTTTGTTCGAATCATTGAAGCACCTTCTGCTATCCTACGCAAGGCCTCACCAAGATTCCTGCAACCACAAACAAAAGGGATGGTAAACTTATGTTTCCAGATATGATTGTGCTCATCTGCAGGTGTTAAAACCTCACTCTCATCAATAAAGTCAATTTTTAGAGTTTCCAAAATTTGTGCTTCTGCGAAATGACCAATCCTACATTTTGCCATAACTGGAATGGATACAGCCTCTTGAATACCTTTAATCATTTCTGGGTCACTCATTCTAGAAATACCACCGTCTTTTCTAATATCAGCAGGTATCCGCTCAAGCGCCATTACAGCACATGCGCCTGCATCTTCTGCAATTTTCGCTTGATCTGAATTTGTCACATCCATTATAACTCCGCCTTTCAACATTTCTGCAAGGCCAACCTTTACTTCAAATGATTTTTTACTCATATATTTTTTCCTTTTCAGTTACTTTACAAATCTTTTTAATTTTTTCAATAACTTCATTAATGGTTTCATCGGGAGTAGAGGCTCCGGCAGATATTCCAACACTATTACAATTCTTAAACCATTTTTTATTGATTTCACTTGCTGAAGTAACTTGAAAAGACTTCTTATTACGTTCTAAGGATAATTGTGTAAGTCTCTTAGAATTTGCACTTGTATATGAACCGATAATAATCATCACATCATTATTAATTGCGAGTTCTTTTATTTGTTGATGATTACGTCTTGTTGGAAAACAAATTGTGTTAATAAAACGAAGATCAAAAACTTTTTCCATTAGAATATCCATAATATTTTGCACATTTTCAATCATCTGAGTTGACTGACTCACCACTCCAGCCTTTTTCATTTTTCGAAGCAACTTTGCTTCATCAATATTTGCTATTATTATTGGTTTGTCTACTTGTGCAGCAATTGCAAGAACCTCATCATGTCCATGATCACCAATTATAATTGTTCGTCTACCTTCATCATTAAGTTTTTTTATTTCTTGATGTATTTCTGTCACCAGCGGACAAGTACCATCAATCAATTTGATATTTTTCTTAGATGCCTCTTTCCATAATTCTGGAGATGTACCATGAGCACGAAATAATACTGGTTTATTATCAGGTATTTCATCTAAAGAATCCACTACCCTAGCTCCAACATCTGAGAGGTCTTTTATCACTCTCTCATTATGCACTATTGTCCCTAGCATGTATACTTCACCATGAGTTTTTGCGGTATCATAAGCAAGGTTGACAGCATCTCTAACTCCAAAACAATACCCCGCATCCCTGGCTACAAATATTTTCATATTCGTGAACTAATCATTTTTTTCTTAATTGAACTAGATGTGGTTTCCACTACTTTTTTCCTTATATCACTTAAATTTCCTATGACTAATGCACCAGCAGCATAAGGATGTCCTCCACCACCAAATTCTCGAGCAATATCATTAACACTAAATTTACCTTTTGATCGAAAATTAATTCTATAATTTGAATCATCCTGCTGGAAAATCATAAGAGATACCTCCACACCACTAATTGTCCGAACCATATCGGTAAATCCATCTACATCAGATTTTGTAGCATTTGACAATCTCATCATTTCCTGCGTAATTGAAAACCACGCTAAAATACCATCTAACTCATATTCCAAGCCAGATAGAAACTCGCCCATTAATCTTATCCTAGATTTTGTACTATTTTCATAAATATACTGGTATATCTTATGAGTTTCGATTCCTACGTTCAGAGCTTCTATCGCGATTTGATGACATTTTTCATCAGTATTACTATACTTAAAACATCCAGTATCAGTCATAGTCGCTGTATATATACCTAATAAACTATTTTTTAAAATCGGTTTTTTTCTTACTAGCTTAAGGTAATCATAAACCATGCAACCTGTTGCAGCTGCAGTTAAATCAACGATATTAAATTTAAAAACATTTTTATCTGGATGTGGATGATGATCAATATTCATAGTAGGTATATTAAATTTTTCGATGGGATTAGCCAATGTTCTAATGCGAATATAGTCACCTACATCAAAAATAATAACTAATTCAAGATTACTTATCCACTTATCATGAAAAGTACTATCATAACATTCAAAAATATTATCTTCATTGAGATATTTATAATGATTAGGTAATGGTGAAAAATTTACAATTCTCACATCTTTTTTCTGCTGTATTAAATGATAATACATACCAGATTCTGCACCCAATCCATCTCCATCTGGATTCTCATGAGTCGTTAACATTATACTATTGGCATTTTCAATGACATGATTTACTTTATTCCAATCAATCGGTGTATTATTGTAATTCATCTATTTCTTATAATCCCAAGATATTTCATCTATTTTTTTTTTCTAATTTTTCGATTCGTGCTAAAATAAAAAGAAAATCTGATAATCTATTTAGATATTTTTTATGTAAATCAGAAACATATTCTTCCTTACCAAGACCAATTACTATCCTCTCTGTTTCCCGACATTCAGTTCTGCTAATATGTAACATTGATGAAAATTCATTACCTCCAGGTAAAATAAATTCATCTAGCGGTGGCAATTTTTGATTATACATACTAGTTATATTATCTAACCACTCTAAACGTTTATTATTTAGTAAATTCATTTCTACATCTGGAATAGCTATTTCTCCGCCCATATTAAATAAATCTTGCTGTATTGACTCTAAATCCTTTTTGATAGAACCAATTGCCTTGGTGCAAGTCCATCCTATATATGAATTTAATTTATCGATAGATCCCATAGCATGCACTCTTTTACTATCTTTTGATACTCTTTCACCATTACCAAGACTTGTTTCACCAGAATCACCAGTTTTAGTTGTTACTTTTGTAATTCTCATTAAAAAAAGATCCAAGTTACCAAAAAGAACAATGGTATTAGTATTGGAATTGTCCATTTAATGATATAACCAAAAAAACTTGGCATTTCAATATTAGCTGATTCTGCGATGGATTTCACCATAAAGTTTGGTGCATTACCAATGTATGAATTAGCTCCCATAAAAACAGCTCCCATAGAAATTGCTAATAATGTATTATACATATCACCCATAAGTACAGATGGATTACCTCCTGCAGTATTAAAAAATACAAGATAGGTTGGAGCATTATCCAAAAAGCTGGAAAGTATTCCGGTTAGCCAAAAATACATATAATTAATTGGCTCACCAGAATCATTTGATACAGAAGACACAATATAAGAGAGTGCTCCCTTTGTACCTGCCTTCAAGATTGCGATTGCAGGAATAATAGTAACAAAAATACCAGCAAAGAGTTTTCCTACTTCTATAATAGGGAACCATGTATACTCGTTTGCATCTCTAATAGTTTTAGGAGTCGCAATCCAACTAACGTAGGTAAGCGACAGAAGTAGAAGATCACGAACAAGGTTTTGTAACTCAACATGAACATGATAAATATTTAAATATATGTGAGGTTTCCAAAATCCAGATAATAACACACCTCCAATAACTCCAACTAATAGAAATAAATTAAAAGAACCCTCTAAAGCCAATTTTCTACTTTCATGAGATTCTTTTTGAAATGGGGGCTCTTTCCTGTAAAAATAAGTATCTATAACAAAAAATATCATAATTAATGATAATACCATAAACAACATAGGAAAAAACATTGCTGATGTTGTCCAGAAAAAATCTACACCTTTAAGAAACCCTAAGAAAAGAGGTGGGTCACCAAGCGGAGTCAAGGAGCCACCTATATTGGCAACCAGAAAAATAAAAAATACTATAATATGTACTTTGTTTTTCCTATTTTGGTTAGCTCGAATTATAGGACGTATTAGCAACATTGCAGCACCAGTAGTACCCATCCAACTAGCTAATGCTGTACCAATAAAAATTATAAGACTATTAAGCATTGGCGTTCCTACTAATGAACCCTTTAACTGCACACCCCCTGATATTGTAAATAACGATAACAAAAGAATAATAAAAGGGACATATTCCAATAAACCAACATGTAACAATTCATATAGTGTAATTTGCAAGCCTTGAGAAAAGGTGAAGGGTATGATTAATAACAGAGCCCAAAACAACGAAACTTTACCAAAGTTATGATGCCAAAAATCTTGAGCAACTAGTGGAAATATAGCTATTGACAATAAAATACCTATAAATGGGAGTACCCAAAAAATCCCAAGATTCTCACCATTTAGATGAGGAGCAGATCCGTGCCCATTATCTGCAGCAATTACCATTGATGGTAATAAAATAAATAGTAAATATTTCAATTTATTTCTATACATTTGTTTACCTTTTAAAAGTAGTCTAGAAATTACATTCTTTATCATAAAACATGAAAACATGAAATATTTTCATAAATAAAAAAAACTTTATTTATGATTAACTTTAAGCAATGGAAATAATACTTGGAATAATCATTTTAAGCGTTTCAATTGCAGCAATGTCTATTGGAGTAATTTTTAATAGGAAACCACTCTCAGGTTCTTGCGGAGGTTCAAATCTAGAAGGAGAATGTTCAATATGCGGAAACGATACAAATAAATGTGAAAGTTCCAATATTCAGTCCCCAACTATTTGATAGGATATATCATTTTATTAATTTTTATGTTTCCTGAGCTAGAGAAGTATCGCTTCCCATCTTTAGCATCTTGAACAATCCAAACTGCATTAATATCAGGATTACTTTCTACTTTTTTATATCCAGCTGCATGGTTCATTACCATTAATGCAGTGGCCCACGCATCTGACTTCATACAGGATTCTGATAAAACCGTTACAGATAAAACATCAGTCTGAATAGGATAACCAGTCTTTGGATTAATCGTATGACCAAGGATTTTTCCATCTAGATTTACAATATTTCTATAATTACCTGATGTTACAACTGCTCCATCATTCATATAAAGGATAGCGCTTATCTCATTTTGGGTGATATTATTTTTACTTGGGTCCTCTATACCAATAGACCACCTCTGATTTTTTCTATTTTTCCCAGAAGATCTTACTTCTCCTCCAATTTCAACAAATATATTTTCAAAACCTTTTAAACTTAAAAGTTCAAAAACCTTATCTACCCCATATCCTTTCGCTATTGCATTTAAATCTAGTTTGATTTTTTCATTCGTTTTTACCAATTTTTTATTAATAATTCTAATATTTTCATATCCAGTGTTCTGTAACACTTTCTCAACTAGATTATTATTAGGAATACCTGATTTTGGATTGGGACCAAAACCCCAGATTCTCATTAAATCATATACGGTAAAATCAAATAAACCATCAGTCTTTTTTGAAATATTAATGGAATTATCTATTACATTGATTAAACCATCAGATACAGTATATGGCTCAGAGGATTTCCATGAATTAAACATTGAAATTTCACTTTTAGAATCCCATATTGACATTTGCTTATTAAGGTTAGTCAATAAAGTATCAATCTCATTTTTAATTTTTTCAATATTTATTTCATTTGATGATAAAACTAACTTTATTCTATAGGTTGTACCCATCGTATTTCCATTAATAAAGTACTGGTTTTTATCATGAATACAATTAGTCAAAAATAATAAAAAGCCCAACAAAAGTTGGGCTCTAAAAAAACTAAATCTTAAATATTTGTTAGCCGAAACTATCATAAGCAATCATTTCTTTTTCTACACCTAAACTATCAAGCATACCATCACATGCGTTGATCATCGGTGGTGGACCGCACATATAAAATTCTAATTCTGTAGGATCTTCATGGTCTTTTAAATATTCATCATGCAGAACCTGGTGAATAAATCCTGTATGCCCAGACCAATTATCTTCTTCCATTGGCTCTGATAGCGCAACCTTATAAGTGAAATTTGGAAACTGTTCTTCAATTTGTTTAAAATGTTCATCATAAAACATTTCACGAACAGATCTAGCGCCATACCAGAACGAAACCTTTCTACCAGTCTTGAGGGTATGGAAAAGATGAAAAAGATGTGACCTCATTGGTGCCATCCCAGCACCCCCGCCTATATAAACCATCTCTCTATCTGAATCTTTTATAAAAAACTCTCCATATGGACCTGAAATTGTAACCTTATCTCCAGGCTTTAGGTTAAAAATATAAGATGAAGCTAAACCAGGTGGAACATGATTCCATAATGGAGGGGGCGGTGTTGCAATTCTAACATTTAGCATTACTCTATTTCCCTCTGCTGGATGGTTTGCCATAGAATAGGCCCTAAAAACAGATTCATCATTATTCGCTACGAGATCCCAAATTTTATATTTATCCCAATCAGGGTGATATTCTTCTTCAATAGAAAAATCATTAAATCGCAAATTATGGTATTCTGGTATGTCTATCTGAATATATCCACCAGCCTGAAAATCTAAATTATCACCTTCTGGTAAATTCAAGACTAATTCTTTTATAAAGGTTGCAACATTTTGATTTGATTCAACGGTGCACTCCCATTTCTGAATACTAAAAATCTCGTCTGGA
>MDTB01080476.1_pt1 | contig 38622 bp, 29 predicted proteins | sample 811161 | NCBI WGS metagenome assembly MDTB01 (sample SAMN05326650, study PRJNA326480) | marine metagenome | isolation source: seawater | place: Mediterranean Sea | collected 2009 | reverse complement strand
TTTGTCGATAGGTGTGTTGCGAACGACCCGGTGTATGGCGCCTTTGACAGGGATTTTTTCTTTACGCATCGTATCCAGAGGAAATACGGCTTCTGGAACTGGTGCTGAAACAGGAGTCTTCTTTAGTCGTTGGATAGTTTTGGCATCAACGATCCAATCTATTCTCACTTCCTCAAGCTCTTCGAATGCCTGCTCCAACTCTTCCTCGAGCCGTTGTAGATCGTGCTCTTTTTCAGGGTCGGGTAAAAGGAGCACGGGGCCGGAAGAACTGCCACCTTCGGCTACCATGCCCAGCTCCTTCTGATTATTGAAAAAAGCGGACAACTGATAATAATCTTTTTGTGAAATCGGATCGAATTTGTGGTCATGACAACTGGCACATTCAAGGGTCAACCCCATGAAAGCGGTTCCAACAGTATTGATACGATCCTGTACATATTTGATGCGAAATTCCTCATCAATGATGCCGCCCTCGGCTGACACTGGGTGATTGCGATTGAAAGCTGTAGCCAGGATTTGTTCGCGCGTGGCGTTTGGAAGGAGATCGCCCGCCAACTGCCAAGTGATGAATGCGTCATAGGGCATGTTCTGCTGAAATGCCTTGATTACCCAATCGCGCCATGGCCAATGATAGCGCTCTCGATCTCCATGCATCCCCTGTGAATCGGCGTAACGTGCTACATCCAGCCACTCCATGGCCAGACGCTCCGCATGTGCTTGCGAATACAAAAAACGATCGATCAATTGTTCGTAGGCTGTGGGAGAGTCATCAGCCAGAAAAGTATCGATTTCTTTCGGGCTGGGTGGCAAACCGGTCAAATCAAAACTCAGGCGACGGATCAGATACTCTTTCGAAGCCCTGAGTGTGGGATCCAGATCGCGATCTTTCATTGCGCTCAAAACGAATGCGTCGATCGGATGACGAATCATATGCCCATTTTCTTGCAAAGGGTTTTCCTGTTCGAATGGGAGGATGGATTTGACGGCTGGAACAAAGGCCCAATGTTCTGTCCATGAAGCGCCCTCGTTGATCCATTGGAGTATTTGTTGTTTTTCCTTTGTGGACAAACTTAAATTAGACTCAGGAGGCGGCATGCGTTCGTCAGAGTCTTCAGACTGCATACGTTGCCACGCAATACTTCGATCAGGATCACTCGGGACAAAGGCATGACCATCGGAATCTTTCAGTATTGCGAATGCATGATCCTTGTGGTCCAGCCTGAGGTCGGCTTTGCGTGCGCGGTCGTCAGGGCCGTGACACGGAAAACATCGATCAGAGAGGATGGGAAGAATATGAGTATTGAAATCGATCGGACCGGGCGCTGCTTCATCAGCTCGGGCAGGTCCAGTGTTCATCGACAGGCAACACACCAGAGAGACCATTCTGACACAGACAGAAAATCGGAACCGCAAGGCTTCACCTCGAATGCGCTCATGAATGTTCATAAGTTTTTTATTCATGGTTATTTTGTGATGTCGGGATTCGCAATGTTCAGATCCTACTTATCGTGTGAGATCTGTCGAGCAGAAGAGGGGGAGTGGTTGGATGGTGTTTTTTCTGTGAGAAGGGCCTGAGGAGATGCATTTGAATCATCGAACCCTCAACCCGCCAGGCTTTGATACAAGGTTCTCATGATGATGTGGACATCTTCTTGCATTTTGCTTTCAAATTGGATGCGAACATGCAGCTTCGACGCTGGATCAAGCCGTCATGATCCGGCTTTGGCAGTGTGCAGAAATGCTTGCGGCAGGGGATGGGGAAAGGCTATCCATTGGTAAGACGAAAGGGCACTGGAAACGACAAGGGACAGGGAAGTTACGGAACTTCCTGCCCTGATCTCTGCTGGAGTCTATTGATTTGATGTTCTTTTCCATTGCATCACATACTCCTTATGGCCACATCTATCGTCGAAAAGTGATGATCTGCGGCGCTTTTACGGACTGCGCTTGCATGATTGATTTGTCATGAAGAGTCATTTACACTGAGCTCAATCCAGAATCAATCTTAAGACAAGAAGTCGTTCAACAGAAAAAAACATGAGAATCAAAACCCATAGCAAGCTTATGTCCATGCTCACCCTTTCTGCCATATTGCTGCAGGGAGCGTTTTCCCTTCAAGCGGAACCGTGGGTAGTTTATGAAGGGGATTCAGGGCCAGGGAAGGGGAAACATATATTATTCATTGCTTCTGATCATGAATATCGAGGTGAAGAATCTTGTCCGGCGATTGCCCGTATCCTTGCCAAACGTTACGGTTTCAAATGTACGGTGCTTTTTGGTCAGACGTCTGAAGGATTTATCAAGCCTGGCTCATCAATCATACCGGGGATTGATGCCATCGACGATGCGGACATGTTGTTCTTGTTCATGCGGTTTCTCCATCCAGACGATGCTTGGATGGCAAAGTTTGAAGGCTATCTTGATCGCGGAGGTCCCTTGCTTGGTCTTCGCACCACGACACATGCATTCAATGGTATCAAGGGTAAATACGCCAAGTACAACTACAATACATCCGGTGATTTTGTCGGTGGATTCGGTCGGCAGATTCTTGGTGAGACATGGAACCCCGCATTGGGTGCCGGTCATTACGGTAGTAATCACAAGTATGCAACTTCGATGCATGTGGTTCCTGATCAGGCGAGTCATCCTGTGATGCGAGGAGTGAAGGACATGCATGCCATGGCGGGAGCCTACTCTGCTGTCCCGATGCCGGGCTCTACTATCCTTGCCAGAAATCAGGTGCTTTCTTCCATGGAAGTTGGAGCCAAGCCTCTGAAGAACAAACCCCCACAACCCGCCGCCTGGGTAAAAACTTATCAATCGAAATCTGGCAAGGAAGGGCGCGTGTTCTGTTCAACTCAAGGCGCCTCCGAAGACATCCTCAGTGAGGGAGTCCGGCGCATGATCGTCAATGCGACTCTCTGGTGTATGGGAATGGAGAAAGAGATTGAAGCCGATGCAGATGTCTCATTTGTCGGACCCTACAATCCAAGCACCTTCAGTTTTAAGCCTTCCATCACCGACGCAAAGCCCAGCGATATCCGAGGGTGGGATACAGCCATCCTGAAAAACAAGGACTAGGCGGCTTGGGGTGAAGCGGCGAAGTCGTGCACTGACGCGGTTCATGTGACCTCCATTCGAGCCTGATGCTGAAATGATACGAACTTATGTCTGGCCGAAGCTTTACACAGCTGCGTATGAGTCATCGCAGTAAAAGGGATTGAGACTGTTTTGCGGGTCAACGCCTGATATGTTCAAGAGGCACTGTGGCGAATACTCTCATCAGCTTTTGGAAATAATGATGCCTGATTTTGAGCACTGCTGAAATCACTTGAACATGTCGACGAACTTGTGGATTTCGTTGAGTTTGGCAGTTGCGGATTTTCGCATGAGTCTTGGAAATTTTCCGCTCATCATGACCCACTGTCCATTGCGCATGATTTTGAGTTTGTCTCGCTGGGTGGCGATTTCACTGATACCTTTGAGGAAGGCTTTCCATTTCAGATCGCTCAACAGCATCAAACGCTCCACCGGAGCAGGCAAGGGCCCGTAACGGTCGCGCAGTTCGTTTCTAAGCGATTGAAGGGACTCGGTATCGTTGATCTCAGCTATCTTACGATATATTTCAATACGCTGCTGAGGTTCTGTCACGTAATCCAATGGCAGGTAGGATGGTTCCTTGACGATTTCAACGACTTTCTCTGCGGGGGCTTCACTGACGTCGGTTGTTTCTATGTAAACCGGCGTTTCGCGTGGTATGGAAATTTCCAAACTGTCTTTCCCTCGGCGCCTTGATGACTTCTTGCTTTCTTTGGTTTGTGCTTCGGTGGTTTCTCCCGGGTTCGTCAAAAGGAAATCCATGTCGACTTTTACATCCACACGAGGAGGAATTTTTTCGCCGCGCAATGCGCAGATGCTTTGCTTGAGAAGTTGACAGTAAAGATCGAAGCCAATGGCGGTAATATGACCGCTTTGCTGAGATCCCAGGAGATTGCCAGCTCCCCGGATTTCAAGGTCACGCATCGCAATTTTGAATCCGCTGCCTAACTTGGAGTACTGCTTCATCGCGCTCAATCGTTTGCGCGCATCCGTCAGGACACCTGCGTGGCGCGGAAGCAACAAGTAGGCATGGGCCTGATGTTTGTACCGTCCTACTCGGCCGCGTAACTGGTACAGTTCACTGAGCCCAAAACGATCTGCTCGATCAATGATGATGGTGTTGGCGTTGGGGATATCGATGCCACTTTCGATGATCGTTGTGGATACCAATACGTCAGCTTCTCCATTGATGAAGGTACGCATCACTCCTTCTAGTTCCTTTGCCTCCATCTGCCCATGTCCTACTACAACGCGCGCATCCGGAACCAGAGTCTGAATTTTCTGAGCCATGACCTTGATGGTGCCCACTCGATTGTGAAGGAAAAAACCCTGCCCCTGACGATTCAGCTCTCTGCGCAGAGCATTCTTGATGGCATCCTCATCAAAAGGAATCACTATTGTCTCGACGGGTAAGCGATCCTGCGGGGGCGTCTCAATCGTACTCATGTCACGAGCCCCCATTAATGCGAGATGCAGTGTGCGCGGAATCGGCGTTGCACTCAGGGTCAGGACATCCACCATTTTGCGCATTAATTTGAATTTTTCCTTTTGTGCGACACCGAAACGCTGCTCTTCATCAATCACTACCAACCCCAGATCCTTAAAAGTAACGTCTTTTTGAATGAGTTTGTGAGTGCCAATGATGATGTCGATTGACCCCGTGGCCAGATCCTGAATAATTTGACGACTTTGCTTAGGTTTTTGAAATCTGGACAGCAACTCCACACACACCGGGTAATCTGCCATGCGATCAGCAAACGTATTGTAATGCTGTTGAGCAAGTACTGTAGTTGGAACCAGGATGGCTACCTGACGTCCGCCCATCACGGCTTTAAATGCAGTGCGAATGGCTACCTCTGTTTTTCCAAAGCCGACATCGCCGCAGATCAATCGATCCATGGGTTTGGCTCGCTCCATGTCTTCTTTGGAGGCATCGATGGCGCGGACTTGATCGTCGGTTTCCTCATAAAGAAACGCACTTTCGAACTCTCTCTGCCATGGTGTGTCTTCCCCAAATGAATGTCCGGATTCGCTTGCGCGAGCTGCCTGTATTTGAAGTAAATCCCCCGCAAGATCCCGAATGGATTTTTCAGCCTGAGCCTTTGCTTTTTGCCAACGCCGACCCCCCAATGTGTTTAATTGAGGTCTTCCTTTACCGGCCCCAATATATTTGCTGACGAGGTGAGCCTCACTGACAGCGACGTAAAGTTTGGGAGGTTCGTCTCCGTAGTCTTTGGCAGCATACTCAATCACCAGATATTCGGGGCCCTTTTCATCATCCTCGGATTGCGAGCCCACTGGCGGTAAACGCCTCAGCCCCACATAACGCCCGATACCATGCTGCAGGTGTACAACGTAATCTCCCTCTTCGAGATCTGCAAAATCGATTTGCAGTATAGATTTCGCTGCTGCCGCGTGGGGTGACTTGAGGCGACGAGGGCGTTGTAATTTGTAGCGCCCAAAAATTTCAGCATCAGTGACAATCGCGCATCCAAGCGAGTCAGCAACAAAGCCTCGACTAAGGCTACCCGTGAGCAGATGAAGGTTTTTTGACTGAGCAGAGTCGCTGTTGAACCCCGACTCACTCCAGATTTCCCGAAAGCGCTGGCTCTCGCCTTCGTTGTTACAAATCACCAGAACCTGATATCCTTTTCGCAACCAACGATGCATTTGGTTGAGGAAATCCTGACGTTGTTTTTCTGCTATATGAGCCTCTGGACGTCGATCTCCCAATGGACGGTATAGTTCCATGGATTCTAGATCTGGATGTAGCTCCATTCCCTGATCCATCGACATAGGTTCAGGGGAATCTTCAATGAAACTGCCGCCCTCATCAGCTTCCTTTAATTCGGCACGCTTAAAATCGCCATCATTTAAACGCTTAAGCAATCCATGCCAATCCATGAAATAGGGGTCATCCTCAGGTATTTGCTTCATGTAATGCTCTGCTGCCTCCTGAAGAGCCAATGGCTCTGTATCCAGAATGCACGCATCTCGAGGGAGATAATCCAGGATATTAGAAAAGGAAATAAGCATACTGTTGCCTGCTTTCTCATTCTTTTCGATTTGTTGCTTGATGATGCCGAACTCTCCACCAGGGGTGAGTTCGATCTTTTCAACACGATCTCGAGTTAGTTGAGATTCGGGTTGAAAATAGCGGATGGATTCCAGTTCATCACCAAAAAATTCAAGACGTACCGGCCAGGGACTGCTTAGAGGGAACACATCCAGAATGCCGCCCCTAAGAGCTATCTCGCCTTTCTGGGTAACCTTGGCTTCCGGCTCATACGCTTGATCTTCCAACCATTCGACCAGATCCAGAGGGTCGATTATATCTCCTACCTTCAATGTTCGTACACGTCCTTGAAGATCATCTGGTTCGAAGGTGCGTTGCATCAACGCCTGGATGGTGGTGACAATGACAGGCGCTGCTTGGTTTTCAGGATCTGATTGCCATCGTAAAAGAGCCATCAATGTTTCCAAACGCTCGCTGATCACATCCGCATGGGGAAGTTTGGCTTCATGTGGTAGATGTTCCCACGCCGGGTAAAAATAAGGCTGTGAGAATGACGAGAGGTCCTCTTGATTGCTGAACCATTGCAACCAGGTTGTCAGATCCTGATGCATGGATTCCTGGAGTTTCAAGCCGGGAGTAATGACAACTAATGGACTCTTTGGATGTGCAGTTTTGTAACAGGCAGCCATGAAAGGCCAGCTTGACGATGGCGCAGGTGTCCATCGAATAAAGGGCCGTTGGCCTGATGAATGCACCGTTTCCTTCCACCATGAAGTGTCTTTCCAGTGACTCCATGGCTGCAGGGATGCATGCGTTGATTTTTTATTTTTGTTGTTCACTTTCGAAACCAAATCCCTCTTGCTCGTCGGATTGTTCCTCTTTCCAAATCTATTCTCATACCGCTATCGGTGGTCTTCCCAATGGAATGCTGGTTAACGTCATCGTTTTTGATAAGTCGGGTTTGTTGATGGCCGGCGTTGTGATTTGCCAAGCTTGATTTTCCTGGCAACGAGACAGATTCATGAAACTCATGCTACTGCTTAAAGATTGACAGCAAAATGTAGAACAACAACTTACTAAAAATAACCGACATCGGTGTGAAATCCATCGAAAACATCCCTCAGTGTTTTTAAGTTTCCATTATCATGCACAGGTGCCGGAGCCTCAAACCATACGTGTTCGTCTTTTGCGCGTCTATCTCACTGACCAAAATAAACCACCTTTGCGAATTGTGTCACACAGGCAAACCGTTCATATTCTATATGTTATTAACCCATTTTTTCATTACAATGGTCTACTCACTTTCCCATTCATGGAGAAACTGCACTTGCTCCGTTTTATTACCCATCACAAGAGCGAGGTGTTTTCCTGAAGGCGATGACTTTTTCGCAAAATGATTTCCCCGCTCTTCATGGTCCTGGAGATAAGGAGAGAGGGATTCCATCAACGATTCGTGGCCATCGTTTATATCCGTTTTCATACACAGAAAACCCCCTTGTTTTTTTCTCGAAGGAAAAAGATTTCGTGATCAGATAGCCATCCATGATGCTTTGGTGCCTGAAGGTCCATTTTAATCACGGGCTTGGCTACTGCTGCCAGTGATTTTGGCTTGGATGTCTGAAGTCTAATGAATAAGCAGGCCGAAATGAAAACCAGAATGGCCATAGCCGAAACTCCGACATTCGAGGAGATCCTAGCCAAGGATTTGAATCTCATTTCCCGAAGCAATAAAGCGTTTGGCTCGTTCTTATATACAGCCTGTTCTCAACGATCGCAGGTGTCGCCATGATTGTTTCTTCCAAATCAATTTGAAACATGATATTGAGTTCCGGATTACCTGCTTCGATAACGCTGACAACGCCTGATTGAGCCGCTACGAGAATTTGTTCTCCAGCTGCAACTGGGGATGCGTAATAGTCGCCTAAGGCCCCAAGTCTTTCTTCGCGATAGATAACTTCACCCGTCGTTGTGTTCATGCATGAGATCATTCCTCCATTTTTAACGAGATAAACATGGCCTTGATAAGCGAGTGGTGAAGGAACGTAGGGAAGTCCGCGAGTTTGTTTCCATGACAAGGTTGGAGGGCTTTTGAGTGATGGGCCAGGTTTAAGAGCCAAAAGTGCATTTTCACTTTTGCTGAAGATATCCGACATCGTTTCCCACTCCTTTCGAACAATCTTTCCATCCTTGTCTGCATCTATATAAGGGAAGTGCATGCGCGCAGGTCCTATGGCTTCAGAGCGCGCAATAGATGCATCCTTGTTTTTATCGTTTTCAAGAAGTTCATCAAAATTGGGGATTCTTGAAACACCCGCCCCCATGGTCCACCCAGAGACGTATAGATGCTGATCATCAAACGCGGGGGATGCGACTGTTTCATTTGGCAAACCTCCAACTTCCCATGCGAGTTCCCCGTCTGAGATATGGTAGGCACACACGCGTAAGGTCCCGGAAGTGATGACAAGTTCGGGTTTTTCTGAAGGCCATGCTATGGGGGTGGAAAACCCTCGCCGAAAACCGGGCCTGGGTGTTTTCCAAACTTGTTTGCCGGATGCCGCATCTACGCAGAGAAGGTGGGAGCTGATATCCTGATCAACCTGTAAAAAGAGACGTCCTTCTGCCAGCACTGGGGAAGATGAAGCGCCGTGTTGGGTCACCGGGACAGGAAGAGGGAGTCTCCATTGCTCATTCCCTTCCATATCGTAGGAGAGCAAGCCATAAGACCCAAAGTATACAAATACAGACCTGCCATCTGTCGTCGGTGTTGAATTGGCTGGTGTTCCGTTGCGGTGACCTCTTTCGATCTTCGTGGGCGGGATAGATTTTTTCCAGAGTAGAGATCCATCATGTCGATTCAATACCTGTGTAGTGAGTTGATCGGATTCGTAGGTGGTCACCAAAAGCAGGTCTCCCCAGATGCTGGGGGAGGAATGGCCCGGGGCGATATTCTTTTTCCAAATAACGGAACTATCAGGTCCGAAGGGGATCGGAAGCGAACTGCTTGGAGCTCGGCCCTGACCATGTGGTCCCCTAAATTGAGGCCAATGGGCACTCTCAGACTGGAGAGCCATAACAGACTGAAACAGCAATGGGGTCCAAAAGACCCATACCATTAACAAATTTGAAGAAACACGATGAATGGTATTTCTACAGGGCATGCTTGAATTATTTTACGGAGCAGTTGTTGTGTCTGCCGTCGTGTTGGCTCCACCTTTGCCGTCTTTTGTTTGTCCCAGAATTTTTGGCAGGTAAATTCCAGCGATTACACCTGCCACCAGGGCGACAGCTCCAAACACCCAGTAGGGAAGGGGGGTATGCATACCATACAAAGTCAGTGCGACTGGAGGCCCGATGATACGCGCCATCGCAGATGCTCCTTGAGAGACACCTAGATTGGTTCCCTGCTCATTGTCTGGCGATACCATCGAAATAAGACCGGTTAAAGGCGCACGATTGATACCCGAGAAAACGGCATACACGGTCAGTGAAATCAGAATCCAAAGGACATTCTGTTTGAATGGAATCATGAAGAAGCTCAGAGTCAGCCCGAAAAAACTCGCAAAGATCAACGGTTTTTCTCCGAACCGATTGACCAGTTTACCGATAGCTCCTCCCTGCACGCCTGCCGCAATAAATCCGGAATAGGCCAGAAAGTAGTAACACTCAGAAAGCTCATATCCAAAATAACTGCTGATCAGCAGAGGCAAGGTACTTTCGAAACATGTAAAACAAAGTGTAGCCAAGAAAACAAGCAGGACAAGCAATCTCAACTTGGGTTGTCCCAACGTATGCATCCACTGCTGAAATTGAGCACGTTTGACTGCGGGTTTGGCATGCTTGCTTTTACTTTCCGTAAGTATGAAGCAGGCTGCGATAAAGTTAATCAGGCAGATGCCTGCTGCGACCCAGCCTGGACCGGATATCCCCAGAAATGCTGCGCTCAATCCTCCAATGATCGGGCCGAAGACAAAGCCCATACCAAAGCCAAGTCCGATGACAAGCCCTACACCTCGAGATCGTTTTTCAGGTGGCGTGATGTCAGCAACATACGCAGATGCAACAGAGAGGTTTGCACCGAACACGCCTGCCAACATTCTCGAAACGAGTAATATGATCAAGCCATAGGTTCCGGTTTGAAGACTTGCATAACCAAAAACGGCATACGAAATCGTCGAGCCGGCCGTACTCAACAAAATGATGGGCCGGCGTCCTATTCTATCCGAAAGCTTGCCCCAAACCGGTGCAAAGAAAAACTGCATCAGGTTGTAGGAAGCAATGATGCACCCGATCATGAATCCGGAAGCCTTAAATTGTTCTGCATAAATGGGTAGTAATGGCAGAACAATGCCAAAACCCACCAGGTCCACGAAAACAATCAGAAAGATAATTAGCAATGTTGGTTTTTTCATTCGGATTTCCAATGATTTGGCGCAAAAGGTAACCGCTAGCCTATAGAGGGTCAAAGGAGAAAATTTTAAAAAGAATGGAATGATGCGCACTTTGACTCTTTCTCTCGAAGAATTCGCGGTTCCGCTATTTCCAAATTTTCATCTCGACATTGAACATGAGTCGAGTTGTTCGATCACTACAGGTTGTTCCTCTCAGGAAAATCAGGACATCTCGGATCTGCGCTGTGTCTATCGTAAAGGCTGCTGATGCATGAAGCTTCCAAGATGAACTACCCCCATGCGAGTCACCGGCACAAAAAAATGTCAACAGGCACAGTGCGGTCAGAGGCTTCGCAACTGCCCTCCTGAGCCAAGGTTTCGATTTGACGGCGTGCGTTGATTCGGTTCGAATAGCATGTAGATCAACACAAAAGCTTATGATAAATCAAAAACTCTCTCGTCGTGGTGCATTGAAGTCTCTGACCGCAACTGGCATGGCAGTCGCTGCAAGCTCAAAGATTGCAGAGCAACTGGAAGCTGCCAACATCAAGCCCGTCAAACTTAAGGGCAACGTGAATCATTCCGTTTGTAAATGGTGTTATTCCAAATTGAGTTTGGAGGAACTTGCAGAAGCGGCTTCAGAGTTTGGAATGCATTCCATAGAGCTGCTTACACCCGATCAGTTTCCGATCATTAAAAAATACGGTCTCGCCTGCGCGATGTCCAACGGTCCGGGAGGTATTACCAAAGGTTTTAACAGAATTGAGCATCATGCCCAACTGGTCGAAGGTTTCGAACGCATGATTCCTCAAGTTGCCGCGGCTGGATTCCCCAATATTATTTGTTTTTCCGGCAATCGTGATGGATTGGACGATGATGAGGGTCTTGAAAACTGTGCCATTGGACTTGAGAAAGTCATGAAGACTGCTGAAAAATTCAAGGTAACCGTCTGCATGGAATTGTTGAACAGCAAAGTCAACCACAAGGATTATCAGTGTGACCACACCGAATGGGGGGTGGCATTGGCAAAACGCATTGGCTCTGATAGGTTTAAATTGCTTTATGATATCTATCATATGCAGATCATGGAAGGTGATGTGATCCGGAATATTCGCGAGTTTCATTCCTACATTGGACATTATCACACTGGCGGTAATCCCGGGCGTAACGAGATCGACGAGACTCAGGAACTCAACTACCCTGCCATTTGTAAGGCCATTGTCGAAACAGGTTTCAGTGGATACATTGCGCAGGAGTTCATTCCCGTAAGGCATCCGCTGGGAAGTTTGTATGAAGCCGTACGCACTTGCGATGTCTGAGGGTTTCAGGAGATCGATACAATCCAGATTCAAAGGCTGGATACTCTCAACGGTATTCATCTGCCTGCTGGGGGTATCCTTTCTCTTATACAACGCTGAACCCAGGTACGGAGGGCGTCGGATATCAGCGTGGATGACGCTTTACACAGAGGATCTTTCTCTGAATCGTGCTCAATCAGCCATTTATGCCATGGGGCCAGATGCGGTTCCGCACCTGGCCGCTCGTCTGAAAGTTCGTAATGATCTCTTCGCTCGAATATACGAAAGGAGTCCAGTTATTTCCGGACTGATGGATCGCCTATTTCAAAGCGGTCAAGGATTTCGTAGCGTTCACCCTCAGGCAATGGTTGCCGAAGATCTACTGATACATGCTCCCGAGGATTGGGATTCAAGGATTGAGGAATCCATGATTGAAATGCTGTCTCAGGGCAATAGTACAGATCAGATCACTGCGTTCAGGGTGCTTCATTCATTTAATCCAGATCCCAAGCGGCTCCTTCCTGTCTTGAGACTCATCCTTCAAAAACAAGAGCAGGAAACCTCAAAGGCGGCTCTTGAGTTTATTCGCAGAAAGAAAATAGATGCCAAACCTTTGGAAGATGAAGTGATTGCCCTTTTTCAACACAAAGACCCAACTCTTCAAGACAAAGCCTTGATTGTTGCCAGCTTTTCGAAATTGGATGTCGAAAAATCCATGCCATTTTTGAAACCTCTCCTGGACAGTATGCCGGGAAGCCATAAAAAACGCATGGCCATGCAACTCCTGGCCAGTATCGCGCTGCCTGTTCCTGAGCATATTTCATATTTGGAAACTGGATTGGATGACCCTTCGGACGAAGTTCGCAGGTATGCGGTTCTAGGTTTGGGAGGTTTAGGTCATGATGCACTCGATAGTCTGGGAGCGATGCTTAAGCTCCTCGCTGATGAAGATTTTGGTGTTCGCATGACAGCGGCAGACGCCATTGGTGATTTGGGTCCTGGCGCCATCAAGGCCATTCCTGAGCTGATTCGGACTTTAAACAATGATTTTTCAGGTGTCGGTCAGCATTGTCGTCGCGCCATCGAAAAAATCGACCCTGAGCAGGCAAAAAACATCATGATTCGTTGAAAACTTGAATGTCCCCTCTTGACGAAATGAAAAAGTACACTTTACTTCATCACTCATGAGTCAAAAAACGGAAAAACATGAATTCCAGGCGGAAATCCAGCAATTGTTGGATATTGTTATTCATTCCCTCTATACGGATAAGGAAATCTTTGTTCGAGAATTGATCTCCAATGCATCTGATGCGTGTGAGAAATTGCGATTTCACCAGACATCAGGCAAATCAATCCACGAGCCTGATGTTGAATTAAAGATCAGCATCGCGACCGACGACAATGCCAATACCATTACCATTACGGACACGGGTATTGGGATGACTCGTGATGAGCTGGTAGAGAACCTTGGAACAATCGCGCACTCTGGGTCCAAAGCATTCCTCAAGCAGATAGCCGAAGGAAAAGATAAGCCTGATGCCAATTTGATCGGTCAATTCGGAGTAGGATTCTACTCTGCATTCATGGTAGCAGAGGAAGTCAAAGTGTACACGCGTTCCTTTGCATCTGATAAACCAGGGCACACATGGATTTCACAGGGGGCGGGTACTTACGAGATTGAAGAAACGCCGGATTGCCCCCGAGGAACCAGAATATTCATCAAACTTAAAGAGGATGATAAAGATTTCGCTCAAAAAACCCGTGTGGAATCCATCATTAAACAATATTCCAACTTTGTTACCTTTCCCATCGAATTGAACGGTGAAGTGGTTAACAAGGTCAGTGCCATCTGGACCCGTAGCAAGAGCGAGGTCAAAGAAGAGGAATACAAGGAGTTCTACCATTACATTGGGCATGATCATGAAGACCCGCTGACACGACTTCATTTTTCCGCTGATGCACCACTGGCGATTCAATCACTCGTTTATGTGCCGGCTAAGAACATGGAGAATCTGGGGATCTCCCGAAGTGAGAGCGAAGTTCACCTCTACTGCCGAAAAGTTTTAATTCAATCCAAAGCTGAAGGACTTTTCCCTGAATGGCTTCGATTCCTCAAAGGTGTTGTGGACAGTGAAGACCTGCCATTGAACATTTCTCGCGAAACGATGCAGGACAGTGCATTGATGCAGAAACTCAACAAAGTGTTGACCACGCGCTTCCTCAAGCACCTTGATGAATTGAGCCGTAAAGATTCTGAAAGTTTTTATAAGATTTACGATCAATATCACAAATTCCTCAAGGAAGGTGTCGCTACCGACTTCACGCATCGCGATAATCTTGCGAAACTGTTGCGATTCGAATCCAGCACTCAGGATAAAGACACGAGGACATCGCTCAAAGAATATATTGAACGCATGCCTGAAGGTCAGAATGAGATTTACTTTCTTCTTGCTTCAGGGCGTGATGCTGCTGAACAGAGTCCTTATCTTGAAGTGTTCAAGGCCAAGAAATATGAAGTGCTTTTCCTTTATGATCCTATCGATGAAGTAGTGATGGATCACTTGGGGCAATTCGAAGAAAAAAGCCTTACTTCAGCCGAAAAAGCGGATCTCAAGATCGAGGATGAAGATAAGAAGACCGAGCAACTTTCAGATGAAGATGCCGAAGCTCTGGCCAAATGGGCTAAGGATAAATTAGGCGATAAAGTGGAATCTGTTCGCATTTCAACACGACTTGTCAACAGTCCTGCTGTTGTGCTTGATAGCGACAAATCAATGACAGCCGGGATGCGTCGTATGATGAAATCGATGAATCAGGATCTGGGACCGGTGAAGGTTGATATGGAACTCAACCCTCGGCATGTGATTGTATCTCAGCTCCATGCCATGAAATCCTCGAATGAAATCCTTGCTACCAAAGTCGCCGAGCAACTATACGATAACGCCCGTCTGGCTGCTGGTATGGTGGAAGATCCCAAGACCATGGTCAATCAGTTGAACCAATTGCTGGAACAGGTGCTCACCGCCAGCAAATGACACCATCAGGCAAGCACCTCTGAAACTGTTCTGCTGTTCAAGTGTGCTATCTTGTTTCATAAAAAAAGCCCCTGTGCCAATCAAGGCTCAGGGGCTTTTTCTTAATTTGAAAATCATTCTTTCTTTTCGAGGCGAATAGACTCGATCACCACAGGTGTACTAGTTTTTCCTGAAGCATCAGTTTCCAGTTTACTGATCTTGTCGACTACATCCATGCCCTCGATCACCTTGCCAAACACGGTGTGTTTACCGGTCAAATGCGGTGTGTCCACAACATTGATGAAAAACTGCGAACCATTCGTGTTTGGACCCGAGTTTGCCATTGCAATCACTCCTCTCAAAGGTTTTTTTGGGGTGAGATCCTTTTCGTAGACATATCCCTGGTTTGCGTAAACATCCTGCAGTGACATGGCGTTGACCGTCTTCTGAATCTCTTCCATTTTGGCTTTGAATTCTTCTTCAGACTTGATTCCCATTTTTTGAAGTGCCGGTCCCAGCACAAGGCGCTGGAAATCTTCTTGTGAGCGGACCAACAGCCAAGGGTGTGTTTGTCCTTCCTTGATAGCTTTCAATTCACTCAATCCAAGTCCGACGGCATTGACTTCGTCTTTAAACTGATATCCTGGTCCGGCTGTGCCTGTGCCGAGAGGACACCCTCCCTGGATCATGAAATCCTTAATGACACGATGGAATGTGAGTCCATCATAAAAAGGTTTTGTTACTTCTTCTCCTGATTTGGCATCCTTGAAGGCTTTGCGTCCTTCAGCCAGATCGATGAAATTCTTCACAGTCTCAGGGGCTGCATCCGGCCAGAGTTCCAGTCGAACACTGCCTTCGGATGTTTTTACGATGGCGACCGGTTGTTGGAGCGATGTGGTTTTTTCTGCGGCTTGCGATGTCATAAATGAGCTGGAGGTGAACAGAGTCAAAGTCGCCATGGTGGCGATTCCTTTTTGAAATAAGTGGTTAATATTCATGCCTAAATTCTCATACTAGTATCTAACCAACTAATTGGAAGCTTTCTTGAAGAAAAGTAAGTGTTGTCTCGGTAATCCCTCGAAACTTCTAACCCATTCAAATCCTTGGTAGGTTGCTTCCTTCTGGACCTGTTTCTTGGACATCTTATGCAGCAATTTGATGGGCACACGAGGATCTTCCAATCGGTATTCCACCCATACCACTATGCCATCTGGTTTCAATGCTTCGCGGATGGCGGTCATCATTTCATGAGGGTATGAAAACTCATGGTATACATCCACCATCAAGACCAAATCAACTGAGGCTTCAGGAAGATTTGGAGCTTTCTCCGTTCCCCTGATCATTTTAACATTCCTGATACCTTCCTGTTCGAGGTTTTTTTTCAGGATTCGCAACATTTCTGGTTGGATATCCACTGCCAGTACCCTGCCGCCATCGCCAGTCTCGGCTGCAAGACGCCGCGTGAAATAGCCACTGCCGGCGCCTATGTCTGCTATGGTATCTCCGGGCTTTATTCCGAGAGCCTTGATGAGCAGGTCGGGTCGTTCCTCACGTTGTCTTTCCGGACGCTCCAGCCAGTCGGCCCCAAGGTGGCCCATGACGTGTGAAATTTCCCGTCCCTGATACACCTTGCCGATCCCATCCCTGCTCGGGCGTGGCATGGAGCTGTAGTGCGCATCCTCCGCTTTCTGGTTTTTCTGAGCCTCAATACTGGTCAGGGTCAGCAAGAGCGAGAGCACACTCAGGATTGTTTTAAGCTGGCGTTTGTTCCAAGCCCAGTTGCAAGCTTGCCTTGATGGAGAATAGGTTCGGTTCATATGAGTTAGTTTCTACTGGACCTCAAAGAGATTAGATTGCAAGCGATGTTTTCGATTATTCCTTCAATACAGTCTTCTTCATTTGCGCTTTGGAGGGGCGCGGTCGGATTCTGGCAGGGGTGACGCCTCCGGTTTGGCGGTCGAATTCATCCGGCGTTCGCATTGCTGGGATTGTGTCGTTTGTAGCCAGCCTCCAGGATTGAAGGATATCGCGATGTTTTTTCAAGACGGTTTGATAGGCATCGTGATGTGCAAGGTTGTTGAGTTCGTGAGGATCGCTAACAAGTTCATACAATTCCTCCCTTGGTCTGGGTAAAGTGAGGCATTGTTGTTGTTTTGCTTTGAGTTTTCCTGCCTGATGCAATTTCAACATGGCTTGAAACACGGGGCCTCTGACGGCGTCTGCCGGTGGAGTCATCGGTAGATCATTGTAATCATTGAGAATATATTTGTATCGATGTGAGCGAACGGCGCGTGAATGATCCTCATAGTCGTGCCAGTGCTTTTCCGCGAAGCAATAGTTTCGGATAGATTTTCCCGGGTTCTTCAGCAAAGGGGCAAATGACTTGCCGTCCATACTTGATGGTTGCTTCACCCCAGCCAATTCCAGAAAACCTGCCCCCAGGTCAATGGAACTCACCAGTTCTTTGCAAACCGACTGTGGCGCAATCGTGTCCTTCCAAACCGCAAACATGGGCGTGCGAATGCCACTGTCATAGAGCGTTGTTTTGTCCCTTGGAAAGGGGCGGCCATTGTCACTTATGAAAAGGATCAATGTGTTTTGAGCTATCCCCTGATCGCGGACACCTTCCATGACGTCACCTACAAATCGATCCAATCGGGTGGCTTCATCGTAATAAAGTGCCATATCTTTCCGTACCTCAGGAGTGTCGGGGACATAAGGAGGTAGCCGGACATCATTCGCTCCATGCGGTTTTTCGAGGATACCTTCATCGTAAGGGCGGTGGGGGTCCAAAGCCGCAAGCCACAGAAAAAAGGGCTGGTCTTTGGGGCGGGCATTCAGTGCGGTGAGCCAGTCAGCGCAACCGCTCTTTGCATCGCCGATTGCAGTCTCCTTGAATTCGCCTGATTCGCCCGCCCTGCCTGATGGGAGCTGGAATCCCGAGGTATCTACTTCCCAAATCCGATCAAACCGATTCTTCACTTGATTGCCCAAATGCCATTTCCCGGCTGCTGCGGTCCAATAGCCCGCATCTTTCAACAGTTCGACAAAAGTGACCTGATTTTCAGGTAAAGGCCAGTGCAGTTGTTCCGCATCGGTACGGTGTGGGTATTTGCATGTGATCAGGCTGGATCGACTGGCGCTGCATGAACTGATCGTGAGAAACGCTCTGTCAAACCGCATGCCGGTGGCCGCCATGCGTGTCAAATTGGGGGTGCGTATTGTTGGATGTCCATAGGGTACACTGTCATCCCATGCCAAATCATCAGCAATGATGAGGATGATATTGGGGCGTTCATTTGCTCCAAGATGCAAAGAAAATGTGACAGTGCAAACGCTCAGAGCGAAAATGAGATTTAAGAATTGCATGATTCGTATCCTGCTTGATTCGACAAAACGGATCGAGTCTGGAATAAAGGTTTGTAGTTTATCAATAGTTGGGACCGACTCTTATAAGCCCCTAATTCAAATGCAAGGTTGAGGTATGGGCTTTTTTTTGATTATTTTTCGTGGATGGAAACTTCATGTTCGATTCCTGCTTCAGCTCAGGTGGTTGTGGTGGGTGGAGGTATCGTTGGCTGCAGCGTTGCCTATCACTTGACCAAGCTGGGTTTCTCTGACGTTGTTTTACTTGAGCAGAAAGCCGTGGCAGGAGGAACGACCTGGCACGCAGCGGGTATGGTTGGTCGCTTGCGCACATCCAATAGCCTGACCAAGATCAACCAATACAGCGCAGAGCTCTACGCTGGTCTGGAGGCTGAGACCGGTCACGCTACTGGTTGGAAACAGGTGGGTAGCTTGGTCCTTGCCTCGAATGAGGAACGCATGACCCAACTTTACCGTACTGCAGCCATGGCAGAATACCTTGGGGTTCAAGCAGATTTGATAAGTGCAAAAGAAGCTGGTGAAAAATGGCCGCTGATCAAAACCGATGATTTACTCGGAGCCGTCTGGTTGCCTGGGGATGGTAAAGTGATCCCCAAGGAAACGGCGATGGCATTGGCCATCGGGGCTCAGCAGAATGGAGCCAAGATTTGTGAGAACGTTGAAGCGCACGAAATCCTCCATCGAAATGGCAGAGCAGCTGGAGTCAAAACAAATCAGGGCTTGATTGAAGCGGAATACGTGGTGCTGGCTTGCGGGATGTGGTCACGTCAGCTTGGTTTGACCTGTGGTGTCTCCATTCCACTGGCACCTGTGGAACATCATTATGTGGTTTCGAACCCGATCGAGGGGGCCTTTGATGAACTTCCCTGTGGCCGTGACCCTGATGCAACGATCTATTTTCGAGGTGAAGATAATACGGTTCTTCTGGGGGCTTTTCAAAAATACACCAAACCTTGGCTTCAGGATCCGATTCCCTCTGATTTTTCGTTCGATCTCCTGAAAGCGGATTGGAAAAAGTACCGCGATCCACTGAGGGCAGGTGAATTTCGCATTCCAAAATTAAAAGACGCTGGCTATTCGAAATTTGTCAACGGCCCAGAAAGCTTTACTCCTGATAATCAATTTCTGCTGGGAGAAACACCTGAATTACAAGGATTGTTTGTGGCCGCCGGGTTTAATTCAGCTGGCATTGCATGTGCTGGAGGTGCAGGTAAATACCTGGCGGAATGGATGAAAGAGGGAGAGCCTACAATGGATCTTTGGGCAGTTGACATACGTCGCTTCGGGCGCTGGGCTAACAACCGAACCTACCTGCGGGATCGTATCACGGAAGTGCTTGGTCTTCACTACCAAATGGCCTGGCCCAATCGTGAAATGGAAACCGGCCGAAATATTCGTATGACACCCATTCATGATCAACTCAAAGAGTCAGGAGCCTGTTTTGGTTCCAAAGCTGGATGGGAAAGGCCCAATTGGTTTGCGCATCTGCCATCCAAACCCGAGAACCAATATTCGTTCGGTAAACAAAATTGGTTTGGCAATCATGCTCGGGAACATTTGGCCACTCGCGAGAGTGTGGCTTTGTTTGATCAATCCAGCTTCGCAAAACTACAGCTCAAAGGCAAAGATGCCTGCGCTCTCATGCAGCATGTATGTGGCAACAATATGGACGTTGCGCCCGGTAAAGCAGTCTATACAGGCATGTTCAACAAGCGTGGAGGTTTTGAATCTGATTTTACAGCCGTCAGAATCGCAGAAGATGAATACTATCTTGTCACGGCATCCGCTCAGGCGGTCCATGATGCCTCATGGATTTCCAGGAACACTCCTCAAGGCATGCAGGTGTCCTTGACCGACGTGACCTTTGGAACAGGAGTGCTGAGTGTGATGGGCCCGGAGGCAAGGCGTTTCCTTCAGCCCTTGACAGACACGGATCTTTCTGAAGAAAGCTTCGCCTTTGCAACGTGTAAAGAAATCTCCATCGGAATGTCCACCGTGCGAGCGCTTCGCCTTTCCTACATGGGTGAATTGGGATGGGAACTCCACGTAGGAATGGATCAGATGTCAGCTCTCTACAGCGTATTGATGGATCACAGTAAAACTCACCCGATTCAACTCGCTGGTCATTACGCTATCAACTCATTGAGATTGGAAAAGGGATTCCGTGCATGGGGTCATGAACTCTCCCCGGACGATAATCCACTCGAAGCCGGTTTACGTTTTGCTATTGATTGGCACAAGACATCCCCATTCATCGGGCAAGATGCATTGATGAAAAGTAAATCTTCGCAACCACGAAAGCGTCTCGCCATATTTACGCTCAATGATCCGGATATTTTCCTTTGGGGAGGCGAAATTATTTACCGTAACGGGCAGGTCGTTGGATATACCACATCGGGTTCTTTTGGGCATTCCATTGGCGGGGGCATAGCCATGGGGTATGTCCGCAGAAAAGATGGTGTGGATCGTGCATTCGTTCTGGGGGGAGACTATGCATTGAAAGTTGGAAATCAAATGATACCGGCCAGCGCGCATTTAAAAGCTCTGGTTAACTGATCACTCTGAGGGCGGATGCTCTCCTTCTATTCGCAATCGGGCAAGGTGAAAGCATCAACAGCAAGCATCATTTTCTGCAACTTCGATTGTGGCTTTGTAATGAGCGCCCTTGGTTTCCTTTGGATCACGAAGTTTTGTTTCGATACATCCAAAAGGTTTGGCGCTTTCCAACGGGATCGCTTCATTGGGTTCGATCCGTTCGAAGTGCCCCTCGTAAGGTGGTTTCCCATAGATCTGGTAATTCTTATCGCATGTGGCGTAGCGTTTTCCTCGCTCCATTGTAAACCCGTCATCATCGGTCACGGCCTTGAAGGGGCCTTTGTAGACAACTGCTTGATTTCGTTCCAGACAGACGCCTTCCTTACCTTTGAAAGCCTGGACCGTGATCCCGCGGAACTCGATGCCTTCGACGGTTTGCCACGGGGATTCATCTCGCTTGAGTATTTCAATGCCGTAAAATCCTGCCTCTTCAAAGGCCTTGAGGAATCCTTCCTCAGTCAACGCTCCACTGATGCATCCGCTCCAGAGCTCATGGTCGTCCTGAAGATGCTTAGGTATGATTTCGTCTGAGACGATGTCGGATATGATGGCCCTGCCACCTCTCTTGATGACGCGGAAAATTTCCGAGAACATTTGATTCTTGGCTGATGCATGCACCAGATTAAGTACGCAATTTGAGACAACAGCATCGATACTTGCATCGGAAACGAGGGGACGAGTTTTTTTAAGTTTTTCCGTGATGGTATCCAGATTCAAAAAGTCATTTGCATTCAACACGGGATGTTTCACCAGCTCATCATCCAGCAAATCCAAATCCAGTGCCAGATCTTGAATCCTGCCTTTTTTGAAAACCACATTCGCATGGCCTGCGCGCTCTGCCACGATAGGAGCGTTTCGTTGCGCGACTTCAAGCATGTCATCCGTCATGTCGATGCCAATGACCTTACCTTCTGGCCCGACCACCTGAGAGGCAATGAAGCAAATCTTGCCAGTGCCGCTGCCCAGATCCAGCACGGTTTCTCCCGGTTGCAAGTATCTCGAGGGATCTCCACAGCCATAATCTTTTTCGATGACTTCTTGTGGAATGATTTCGAGATACCTCTGGTCATATTCAACTGGACAGCAAAGAGCCGGTTCTGGTGCATTTGCGGCGGCTGCGTATCTTTTTTTTACGTTGGATTCCATTTTTAATAACTGATTTTTACACTAAGAAACACTTATCAGGGATTTCTTCCAATTCAAAATTTAAAAGGAGATCTGCTTCCTGTCTGACCCCCTTGATTCAAGGTCTCAAGGGAATGATGGCACAAATTCTTTCAATCAGCCCTCACCAATGAGCAGGCTTTATCACTTCAACCGCAAAATCCTGACCTAGAAAGTGGATCAGGTCCCTGACCATATGCTCAACCTGAACGGATTGGGATGAATCTCGGAGCTGCCATCTTTCGCGTTGGAAATTTTGTGAGAGTGCCTTATCCTCACACACAAAATTAAAATAACAGCCTTTGTTCATCGCTGCAACCAATGAGAACGCGCATTAAAATTTGTGGAATCACCTGTCTGGAGGACGCACAGTTCGCTGTTCACTGCGGCGTGGACGCTCTCGGATTCATGTTTTTCGAGGAAAGTAAAAGATTCATTGATGTGGAATCGGCACGCGACATCTGTCAGGCAATGCCTCCCTGTCTCACCAAGGTGGGTGTTTTTGTGAATGCTTCCAAGGAGCAGGTTCATCATGCGCAGCAAACTTGCGGGCTGGACACGCTTCAGTTTCATGGAGAGGAAGGGCCTGATTGGTGCCGGCAATTTGACGCCAAAACCATGAAAGCGTTCCGGGTTGGCGATGCAGAAACTCTTGAATCACTTGATGATTATGATGTTAATGCATGGTTGGTGGATAGTTATCAACCGGGGGAACGAGGGGGGACCGGACATTCCTTTCAATGGAATTTGTTGTCAGCTATTCGACCTTACCGCAAGCCACTTTTTCTGGCTGGCGGCTTGACGCCAGACAATATTCAGAAAGCCATTCGTGAAGTACAGCCTTTTGGTGTAGATGTCTCATCAGGTGTCGAATTGGCACCTGGGCGGAAATGCCCCGACAAGGTTGCATCTTTTGTGCGAAAAGTGCAGCAAGCCTGAAGATCCTGAGCAAAACCACGCATCGCAGGATGATTGCCCGTGAAATAACCCTTTTCGGCTTCTAAAAGCTGAAAAACAAGGGCTTTAACAGTAAGAAAGTTTCATATCGTTGTTGACTCCTTTGGTCGGTTTGCTACTTTCCTGCCTCTTATATTTTGGATTTGTAATGAAGACATATCTGCCGAAGATTAATGTAGACGAGCGCAAGTGGCACGTAGTAGACGCTGAGGATATTGTCCTTGGTCGTTTGGCAACCAAGGTTGCTGATGTTCTCCGTGGCAAGAATAAACCCACATACACCCCGCACCTTGATGCTGGCGACTTTGTGGTCGTAATCAATGCCGAGAAAGTTAAATTGACTGGGAAGAAAGAGGATCAGAAAACCTACATGAGCTACTCAGGATGGTTCGGTGGCGAACGCTACCGTTCAGTGCCTGAAGTGCGTGAATCGCATCCTGATCGTCTGATCCTTCACGCAGTCAAGGGTATGCTCCCCAAAAACCGTCTGGGGCGCAAGCTCCTGACCAAACTCAAAGTTTATCGTGGCACTGAGCATCCTCATGATGCGCAACAGCCTGAGCCGATGAAAATCGAGCAGTCATAGAATTTTAATACTCATAACCTGAACATGTCTGAAAATACTGATTTTTTGGGAACCGGTCGCAGAAAAACCTCTGTAGCTCGCGTGCGCTTGTCCGCTGGCACAGGAAAAGTATCCGTGAACGGACGCAGCCTCGAGGAATATTTCCCATTGGAAACGCAGCGCAGCGATGTGCTTTTGCCTCTTAGCATCACCGACACCTCCAGCAAGCTTGACGTTCGAATCAATGTCTGTGGTGGTGGAATGAGCGGTCAGGCGGGTGCGGCTCGCCATGGTATCTCTCGCGCCTTACTCAACGTGGATGCGGATCTTCGTCCTGTGTTGAAATCCGCAGGATTCCTTACGCGTGATCAGCGTATGAAAGAACGTAAAAAGTACGGTCAGCCAGGCGCGCGTCGTCGCTTCCAGTACAGCAAACGTTAATCCAATTTACATCCCATCTGGATATACAAAAGCCGTCGGTTTCTCCGACGGCTTTTTTTTTCAAGAAAGAACACATATCGGTTGCGTTGTGCCACTGAATTGATCAAGTTACCAAGTCATGATCAGTTTTGATATACATGGATCAACGAGGCACCTTCAGCCGACGCTGTTGAGGGCTTGTCTTTGGTCTGTTTTATTTCATTTCATGGTCATTGCTTCCATTGAGCTGCTCCACCATTACGGCTTCACTGAAAAAGGGCCACTATCATCCTTGCTGGCTCCCAAGATGCCTGAGCTCAATGCTGCTGAATTAGAAAAAGAGTTGGAGATCACTCTGGATAAAGAACCTGAGCCCAGCATTTTCTTTGATGCTGACCCTTCACTCGAGACGGAAGAGAAACCTGAGGATACTCCGTACTATGCCGTGATTGATTCCATCGCAGGCAACCCGGATATCTCTCAGGATTTGGATCAGCCCAAGCTCGAGGGCTCACAGGATAAAGTATTCAAGACCACGGATACTGCACCGGGCGAAGAAATAACACCGGAACCTCCTGTCAGTGGGCTTCAACCATTCGTGCCTGAAGATGTCGAATCACCACCTGATACCGAGTCGGTTGAGGATTTCGAAACTGAGTCTTTGGAACTTCAGGAAGTGGATGTTCAAAATGATGGTGTATTCGAAGAAGCGATTGCCGTTGAAACCAAAGAGCCCGAGATCAATCAGCCGGCTGAGATTCTGACGCGCATCAAGCCGCGAAAAGCTGTTCCGGTTCAGCAGTCAACTCCTCCAAGAAAGGAAAGAACCCGCCCTCGAACCATCGCAGAGGCCAAGAAACGCAACGGGATGCTTTTGGGCGAATCCATGAAGCAGGAAGGCGGCGTAAAGAAATTTCGTATTGAATCTTCACCTGATCTTCTGGCAACACCATTTGGGGCATACGATGCAGCTATTATACAGGCTATTCAACAGCGCTGGTTTGGATTGCTCGAAGGGTTGCCTTCTGCGCGCAATGCGTCAGGGAAGGTTACCGTAAAATTTCAGCTCATGTCGAATGGGAAGGTCATGGAAATGTCAGTGGAGGAAGATACAGTGGGCGTGATTCAATCTTTACTCTGTCAACGTGCGATCAGTGATCCTGCGCCCTACGGCAAATGGCCAAGTGATATGCGCCGTCTCGTAGGTGCTGATTACCGGCAAATAAGATTTTCTTTTTATTACAATTGAAAACAAAATATTAAAATCCCACACTTTGAGCTCATTATCAGAGAGGCTCACATGCCTCTACCCGGGGGGGATTCAGTTTTTTGGGGCCAGTGGAAAGTAACATAAATTATTTCTATAAAAAAATGTTTGAATTTTTAGAGGCAGGTGGACCTTTCATGTGGTTGTTACTGATCATGTCAGTAGTGGCCTTGACTTATATTATCGAGCGTGGTCTCGCATTGCGTTGGCGTAATGTGGTGCCGGATCAGATTGCTGAAGTCCTGAATCAATGTGAAAGTCCGCAGGATTTATCGACATTGCATGCGTTGTGCCAGCAGTTGCCATCTCCAGCAAGTCGCATGTTAAGCGCGGCCATGGATCAATTTCCATATCCAAAAGCTGAAAATATGGAAGCCTTGCAAACGCGTGCTCGAAAGGAAATTGCTCAACTCGAAAGCGGGCTGGTGGTGATCGAGGTGATCGTCGGTTCCGCACCTCTTCTTGGTCTGGTTGGAACCTTGCATGGGCTCATTACTCTCTTTGGTGACTTTGGTGCCGCCAGCCTTGCTGATCATACTTCATTGGCCAAGGGTATTTCCATTGCATTGAACACGACACTTACTGGGCTCCTGATTGCGATCCCATCACTGATTGCCTGGAGTTATTACAACAAGAAGGTGGAAACCATGGCTATTGAGCTTGAGGCGCTCTGTGATGAATTATTGCGGATATACTATCCGCCCTCAAGTGTAGCGAAGCAGACTGAAGTCGTCCCATCGGATGCCATTTCAAGTATTGAATCAGAACAACAGTCTCCCGCTCCCAAGCGCCGTGCCAAGCGTCGGCGTGACTCAAAGCAATCCTGATTGATAAGGAGACTATTTTGAAATTCCTCGAACGCAAACGTCAGAAGCCGCCGACGATCATCATCATATCATTGATTGACATCCTGATTGTGCTGCTGATTTTCATGATGGTGACCACTACCTTCAAGCAGAAATCGGTTTTGAATCTAAGTTTGCCACAATCGCGTGCTCAGTCCTCTGCACAAACAGAGACCGGCAACATTACCATCAGTATTACCAAGAATGAACCTTTCCTGCACTGGGATGAAGTACCCATTACAGAAGCTGAATTGGAAGCTCGCCTCAAGCAAGTGGCGCAGGAAAATCCGGACATCACCGTTATTGTTAAACCTGATAAAGACTCCACAACCGGGCATTTGGTATTTGTGATGGATGCTGCCAACGCGGTTGCTCTCAATAACATCAAGCTCAGAACCAAGCCTCTCAGGGATGTAGTAGAATAGGCTGCCGCAAGCTGAGTCAATGCGTATGCATCGGCTTTGATTCATCGGGCTGCCAGATGCTCGACAACCCTTTGCCAAATCGAATATGATTTGCGAATGAACCGATTGATCTTCTGCTGTTTCCTGCTGGTGAACTGCCTTCATGCCCAGCGCGATCCAACCCGTTTAACAGATGGCCCCATGCTGGGGGATGTGACTGCGAATTCCGTTCGCATATGGGGAAGGACTTCCGACCCCTCTGAATTCTTTGTCCGCTATGGCACTGACAAAACATCAATGATACAGATTTCAGAAGGTGTCATGACTTCCATTTCTCATGACAATACGGGCTCCATCATCCTGAATGGACTGCGGCCTGATACTCGTTACCACTACCAGTTATGGGTAAATGAGCGCCCTCATGGTGAGTCGGGAACTTTTAAAACACTCCCAGATTCTGGTTCTCTTATTGACCCGGAACACAATCCTGAGGGTTTATTCAATTTCAAGTTTCAAATTGGTTCTTGCGCGAATCAAAACCCACTTCATGGCATTGGTCATCAGACTCCCACCTACGAGACCTTGAATCGTGACTGGAGTCATCGCGTTGATTTCCATATTATGAACGGAGATTGGCTTTATGAGGAGCTCCGGGATTACCCTCTTGAGGCCTGGCGATTGGTGCAGGATGTTGCTCTGAATGCCGTGCCTGATCCACTTCAATGGATGCCAACAGTCATTGGGGTCTGGGAGAATTACAAGCTGTATCTGCGGCGCAACCATGACCTGTCCGACTGGCATCGAAACGTTCCTAGCTATTTCACGTTTGACGATCATGAGCTGGTCAATGATATCTGGGGAACGGGAACGGCAGGCAAAAGGCATCGACGTACGGTGTTCCGCGATATCGGAACCTACGCCTGGTATGATTATCTTGGATGGGCCAACCCGACTGCTCATGATGCCGAACTTCATGTGGGACGGGGCAGTATGAAAGCAGGGAGTGATCTATTAACGGATTCTACCGTTGATTTCACTCAAATGCCGCTCAACGAAATGCTGAATCTCCACGTCCATTGGGATACTCCTGAAGCGGGTGTCAACGACATGAAATATGACAATGATGATGGTCATCCCAATGCTTATGTTTACGATATAGTCGAAGTTGTCGACGCGCACACGATACGTTTGCACATGCCTGCCAAAACGACGGATGTCGTGACCTATTCGGTTGGTCGCCGCAGCTATGGGAAATTTCAGGTGGCTAATTGCGAATTTTATTTGATTGATACGCGCAGTGCTCGCGACATGCATGATGTGACGGAACGCGATCGACCCGGTTTATCAATGCTTGGAGCAGCTCAGAAACGATGGCTGATCGACAGTATGCAGCAAAGCGATGCTTCCTTTTTCTTTTTCATTTCCTCGGTGCCGTTCATGATTCCTCATAGTGGGGCAGGAGGATTCGAATCCGATGCTGCCAACAAGGAAGAAGCCTGGACTGGTTTTTTTGATGAACGTGAACAGTTGATTGAATTCTGGAAGGGTCTTAACAAGCCCGTTTTTGTGATGACTGGAGACCTTCACAACAGTTTTGCCGTTAAGATCACCGATAAAATATGGGAATTCTGCTGTGGTCCTCATAACAGCGTCAATCATGTGCCGGCTTTGGATGAGAGTAATCGTCCCGCCACGGGACCGTTCAAATTCGGTCCCAGAGCATGTGACATTCGATGGAGCAGTTACATTCTGCCTGACCTTCCACGTTTGGAACGCCTTTATCCGCATTTCTGTATCGTACAAGTGAACAATGTCTTCAACATGCCCCAAAAAATCGGAGACACTCGATGGGTTGCCTATCCACACCCTCAAATCATCTTTCAATATTACGATGGACGCACTGGGGAGTTGGCCTATGCAGAATCGATCAGCCCAAGGCCATGACAGCTGATGCATCGAAATTTGGAAGACTGCAACATTGCACATCGAAAACTTAATTGCTAGCGTTTCGCGCCATGAGGATTTTGTCGGGTATTCAACCTTCCGGTATGCTTCATCTTGGAAATTATTTCGGGATGATGCGTCCTGCAATCGAATTGCAGAACCAGGGCGAGGCCTATTATTTTATCGCTAATTACCACTCCATGACCTCGTTGTTCGATGCTGAACAGCGAAGGCAGAACGTGCTGGATGTCGCTTTGGATTTCCTGGCCTGTGGACTGGATCCCGAACGCTCAGTGTTCTTCAAGCAATCGGATGTGCCGGAGCATACGGAGTTGACCTGGATGCTCACGACCTTGACCCCCATGGGATTGCTTGAGCGGTGTCACAGTTACAAAGACAAATTAGCTCGCGGAATATCACCCAATCACGGGTTATTTGCTTATCCTGTTCTCATGGCCGCCGATATTTTGATCTATGATTCCAAGGTGGTTCCGGTAGGTAAAGATCAGAAACAACATGTTGAAGTGACGCGTGATATTGCCATCAAATTCAACCAACAGTATGGAGACACTTTTATCATTCCTGAGCCGCAGATTCGAGAGGACGTTGCTGTCGTTCCTGGCACGGATGGCCAGAAAATGAGTAAAAGCTATGGTAATACGATAGAGATTTTCGGATCTGAAAAACCACTCAAAAAGAAGATCATGAGTCTGGTGATGGATAGCCGTGGTATGGATGAACCTAAACCGGATGCGGAAAAAAATATCGCCGTTCAACTCTTGAAATTGGTGGCCGAACCGGAGCTGGCCAAGGATTGCGAAGATCAATTGAGGGCAGGGGGGTATGGTTACGGGCACTTGAAGAAAGCGCTTTTTGAAGCCTGTTGGAGTTATTTTGAGCCCATGCGGCAGAAGCGTGAAGAGCTTGCCAAAAATATTGATTTTGTTCAGGAGGTGTTATCTAAAGGTGCGGAGCGCGCTCGGTCGGTGGCTTCTGCCGTGAACAATCGGGCAAAGAACGCCTGCGGTCTGGATTGAAGAGTGCGGCCCGTCAATCTGCCGCACATATTTTGAGGTAGTTTTTTTCGCGGTCAGGATGGCATGAGTTCGAAAGGATTATCCAAATGATCTCAGAAAAAATCATATGTCGGGCTGTCCAGTCCTGGCACGCTCGTGTCATGAAATGATTCGCGCTCTCAGATGTTTTATCGTATCTACAACTGCAGATCGGTTGATGATCTGAATGATATTCTCCTAAAAAAAGACTCCAAATTCCTTTAAACCAATGCCGTTCTTGACTAAGAGGCATTCGCTCTTAAGATGAGCGCTTTGCTGTAAGCAAATGTTTCCAATTATGAGCACTATCTACGAAATTGACGCACGTGAAATTCTGGACTCCCGCGGTAACCCTACGGTGGAAGTTGATATTACCCTGAGTGGTGGAGCCTTCGGCCGCGCCGCAGTTCCCTCCGGAGCCAGCACAGGTGAAAACGAAGCCTTGGAACTCCGAGACGGCGTTAAAAAACGTTACCTTGGTAAAGGTGTTGCCAAGGCTGTGAAAAATATCAAAACCAAAATTGGCCCTGCCCTGCAGGGTGTTGATGCGACGGATCAACTTGAAGTTGACCGGATCATGCTTGATCTCGACGGAACCGATACCAAATCCAAACTCGGTGCCAATGCTATCCTGGGTGTCTCCATGGCCAACGCGAAAGCTGCAGCTGACGCCCTGGCCCTTCCTTTGTTCAAATACCTCGGTGGTCCTAACGCCAAGGTGCTTCCTGTGCCGATGGCCAATGTGATCAACGGTGGTGCGCATTCCGACGCTCCGATTGATTTTCAGGAATTCATGATCATGCCCAAAGGCATGGATACCTTTTCAGGCGGACTACAGGCTATCACTGAAATCTTTCATGCCTTGAAGGGTGTCCTCAAGAAGCGTGGGCTTTCGACTGCAGTGGGTGATGAGGGTGGGTTTGCTCCCAATTTGGAGTCTACCGAAGATGCGCTTGATTGCATCTTGAAAGCCATCAAAGTCGCCGGATACAAAGCAGGTAAAGAAATCTTTCTGGCATTGGATGTTGCTTCCTCTGAATTTTATAACTCCAAGACCAGGAAATACGTCTTTAAAAAAAGCACGGGTGAAAAAATTTCAGGCGCTGACCTTGTTGCCTACTATGATGAGTTGACTCGTAAATATCCCATCATCAGCATCGAGGATGGTTGTGATGAAAATGATTGGAAAACGTGGAAGCTTTTAACTGATAAAATCGGTGATCGCGTTCAATTGGTGGGTGACGATTTGTTCGTGACCAATACGAAATTCCTTCAGCGCGGCATCGATGAAGGTGTGGCCAATTCGATTCTCGTGAAAGTGAATCAAATTGGTTCACTCACTGAAACTTTCGATGCGGTTGAGCTTGCTCAGGAAAATAAATATACCTCGGTTATCAGTCATCGTTCTGGGGAAACCGAAGATGCGACCATCGCCGACATTGCCGTGGCTACCAATGCGGGGCAAATCAAAACGGGTTCCTTGAGTCGCTCGGACCGTTTGGCAAAATACAACCAACTACTGCGAATCGAGCAAATTCTCGGTCGACATGCTGTCTATGGCGGCAAGATGTGAGTTGGAATATAAATATCTAACAAAAAACAAGGCGCGGTTCTTCCGCGCCTTGTTTTTGTACAGAGAAAAGCGCGTGATCGGAGCAACCCCTTGCTGATCACGCGCTTTTTTCAAACCGGAAGAAAGCCTGGCTTTCTTCTTAGGCCATCCAACCCGGTCTGTATTCGCGTTGGATGATGTCTGAAATATCCATATTTTTAGCCTGAAGTCGCGTGCTATCCCATTCGATGCGCCCTCCAGCCTTGAGAGCAGCATTGCCCAGAAGGATCGATTCTGTCATTTGCGAGGCATAATCGAAATTGGACAGAGCAGGTTTACCGCCACGCATTGCTTCTACCCATTCATTCTTCATGGCCTGGTCACCTCCACCTATGCGAGGGATCCAGGCATCCGGTGCCTCATAGTCCTTGAAATCATCGCCGGGCAGCAGTTTCCAACTCGATCCGTAATCATTGGGTGAGTAAAGTATACCTTTGTCGCCTACAATAATTGAACCACTGTTGGTTGGTTTTTCACCGTGAAAAAGATCCATGGGAGGCAGGTTCTTTTTACCATCCGGGAATTTACCTTCATACCAGTAATAGCTCAGAGGAGGCATGGCACCTCGGGCACCAAATTCGGTTTTGGTGGTGGCCCATGCGGGAAAAGTTTCTTCATTGATCGGACCATGATCCAGGGCTTCAACGCTGAGAGGGTGACCAAGATTGAGTGCCATGAACGCCAAATTCGCTGTATGGCAGCTCATGTCTCCGATAGCTCCAGTGCCAAAGTCCCACCAGCCGCGCCACTTGAATGGATGGTAGGCATTGTGATAAGGGCGATCGGGGGCGACTCCCAGAAATAGATGCCAGTCCACATGGTTTGGAATCGCGGGGGTCTCGTTCGGACGTGCGGTAATGGAAGGAGCTTGTGGCCACACTGGGCGATTCGTCCATACGTGAACCTCCCGGACGGCACCAATCGCACCTGATTGAATCACTTCTACCCCTCGGCGAAGTCCATCAGAGGCGGTGCCCTGATTGCCCATTTGGGTGGCGACCTTGTATTGACGTGCAACCTGTCCCATGCGCCGAGCTTCATACACTGAATGCGTCAGGGGTTTTTGACAATAAACATGTTTGCCAAGGCTCATGGCCAACAAACCCGCAGGAGCGTGCATGTGATCAGGGGTACTGATTGTGACCGCATCAATTTCGGTATGCATCTCCTCGAGCATCTTCCGAAAGTCCTTGTATTTTTTGGCTTTTGCAAATTTTTCACCCTTCGCATCCAGTTTTGTCAGGTCGATATCACAAAGAGCGACAACATCACCTAAATTTCCTGCTTGGTCGATATCTCCAGACCCCTTTCCTCCCACACCAATACCGGCAAAAGCGATGCGGTCATTGGCTCCAAAAACGCGTTTTGGGAAAAAGTTGAAAGTGAACGCGGATGCGGCAGCGGTCCCAATGAAGGACCGGCGAGAAACATAGGTCTTACTGAATTTTTTGGCCATGATATCCATGTAGTGAAAATTTGATTTAGGGTTCATGTGCAAAATAATCCTTCCAAAAAACCAAAGCAAGACTTGATCTCTTCAAAGTGTCATTAAAAAAGGAAAGATCAGGTTTTGTTCTGATGCATTGGCTCAAGCATGAGGAGGAGGAGTCCGGGAGTCAGGCAGCTTTCTTGCGAGACGTTTATTTTGCAGGTAAAAGATAATTAATGAGTTTTGAATCCCTTCCACCTCTCCAGCGTGAGTGAATCATGCAGGGGGCTTGTGTCAATTTCATTTGATTGAGGATTTGTCATTTTTCCAATTGCAGGAGGTAAGTAATCACGGGTAAACTGAAAGACAATGGTTATGAAGAAAAAACTTGGACGTGGACTTTCCCAGCTGATGAAGGGGAACGAGACCAAGGGAACAGATGCCAAAATGGCTAAGGCCCTTGCGAGTCCGGTGGATTCAGCTGAAGCTCCCTTGTCCGGCGTTTCGAAACTGATGCAAGGTCATTACGAACCAGCTGAAGTCCAGCCTGCAGCTGATGGGGTATCCAACCCTTTTCAGCAAGATGCCCCTTCCAGGACGGTTTTTTCAGTACGCCTTGTGCCCGACTGGATCTACTACCTGAGTGATGTTGTTTTGCTGTCAGCGGTTCTCTGGATGGTCATACTCAGTCCTACAGCACCCACGTGGGTCGAATGGACGACCAGTCTGTTACTAACCGTCCTGGCTGGTTTGATAGGTGTTTATCCCTGGGCTCGCAATGTGCTGGGCAATGATTCGCCTGTTCAATCCGGTGAAATACCTCAATGGAGTCTGGCTTCGAAAACGCAGCCCAATGGAACCGAGAAGGTATATGTCATGCATCTCCACGAGCCTTATACCGCTGTCGAAATTACGGAAACCAGTTGGAGTGGTGTACAGCCCAGGCCCATCTGGCTGTCGGGTACCCCTGATATCTCACCTGAAGACATGAAGCGCTTGCTTATGGGGGCAGCCGATTTTTACAAAAAACATCAGACTGACAAATCGCACTCGAATTCCAATGTAAGTGCAGCTTGAGGCATCCACTCGCATTGCCTGAAAAGAGGGACAGTTTCGCCTTGCGTCTCAAAGTCAAATATTTTTAACCCGAACGGGTCGTCAGTAAGTCCCGCTATACTGCAACTTCAAATTTTCCTACCCCAGGAGATTGGTATCTTTTATTGCTGAAAAAAGACACTATCAGAGTTTCCTAAGATGATTGGGTAGTTGAATAATGAGGCAAGGAAAACTTTAGAGACGACTTTGTCTTTGTTGCTCTGGAGTTTCATGTTTCTTTGCTTCATGCGTGAAATGACCATTTCAGCTGCAGTAACAGAACCTTCTTAAAGGCCTGTTATTTTTGACTGATAACACTTTGTTGCTTCAAGTAATTCAACCAACGCAAGGCCGAGAGTTCGATAGGTTATTTACAGGATAAGGATTTCAAATTGCCTGCTGTATTCAGATCATTGATAGTCTCTTTCTTGCGATTGGCAGAGACTTCAGCCTGCTGGTTCGCTTCTTTGTTCGGATTGAATCTGAAGTCTCATTGGAGTTCCCTTTGAGTGGAGCTGCATTGATAAAGATGATCCTGAGTGTTTTCCGGTAATTCTGCTCAGCGATTTTCAATTGCCTCGTAATATGAGATACTACTTCATCACCCCATGTTCGATGGATTCCATTGTCTTATCTGATGGGGGTTTAAGGCTGGCTGCCCCTGCATACCACAAGCCTAAAACGGTGGTTGGTAAAAAGAAAATCAAATGCATGACGAGAGCATAGGCCAAGGCGACTTCTCGGGATGGATGCAGGTTTAATACTGCAAATCCGAAAATCATACCCGCTTCATAAATACCCCAATAACCAGGAGCTGCAGGAATCATGACCGCCAGCGATTCGATGACGACCAAGGCGATTGCCTGCATCAAGGTCATGGTGATGCCATCGAAACCCCATCCCAGGGTCTGAGCCGCGATGGCATTGATGACCCAGGTCAGGACTGAATAAAAAGTTATCCATAAGAATCTTCGTGGTTGTTTGATCGCTTGGAAACCACGGACAATTCCTTCAAGGCCATCTTCGATGGATTGATGCATGCTTTCCGGAATGGGGATCTTGCGTAAGAATTTCAAAAGCTTGATTCGTAATTTTCGAAACATGAGTAATCCCAATCCGCAAATCATGATACTTGATCCCACAACTACTTTTTGAATCAGTGGAGCCAACATGCTCCCTCTAATCACAAATCCTCCAAATTCGACCGACATCCCGGGGTCGATTGGGGGGATGAATGCCATGGAAACAATAAACAGGGCAATGAGAGTGACTCCATCAAACACTCGTTCGGTAACAATGGTTCCGAAGGCGATGGGTACTCCTGTTTTTTGTTTTTTACCCACATAGATTGCCCTCATGAATTCTCCCGCTCGACCCGATGGTAGTATGTTATTAAAAGCAAAACCCACCATGATCGGTTTGAATAGATGATTTGAGCTTACTGGTTTATCCTCAGGAAAGAGTAGCGACCAGCGAAGCGCGCGCACATAGATACCCGCATAGAACACAATCACCGTCACGAGAAGCCAGAACGGATGCACTTCGCTCAGTGCCCTCCAGAGAGCTTTCCAGTCAAGGTTTTGAAATACCCAGATGCAGCTGAGTAGAGACACCAAAAGCCCAAGATAGACAACCAGCTTTTTCATGGCCCGGGTGATCCCTTCAGTGCCATGGACTCCAGCCAATCACAGGCCTTGGGGAGTATGGCATCCCAGTGAAATTGTTTGGCGCGGTTCCAGGCTTCGATCCTGTATTGCTGGTATCTTTCAGGTTTTTTGATCATGGAGTGGATTGCATCAGCAAGTGATTCGGGAGTTTCCTTTTTCGAGACCCTTCCGGTGACATGATCAAGAGTGGATTCGGTCAGGCCAGCCACCGGATAGACCGCTGAAGGTGTTCCCATGGCATTTGCCTCAATGATATTCAAGCCCCAGCCCTCACGCACTGAGGTATGCAATAGTATATGCGCTTCCTGAAGAGAGTGATCCTTTTGCTTCTCATCCAAAAATCCAGCGAAGGTCACACGGTCATTTAAACCAAGTTGACCGACGCATTGTTTGAGTTGAGGCATGGAATCGCCCGTTCCGATGATTTTGAGTGCTGCATCGATTTGGCGGTCTTTGAGGCAGCGCAGGGTCTGGATCGCATGGTCGATACGTTTGTTAGGGGCAAGCCTGGAAACGACGGCCAAGCGTAATGGAGCGCTCATCAGTTTTTCCGGAAGTGAAGGCAAGGCCTGCGTGTAGACTCCATAAGGAATACGTTTGACGCTCTGGATGCCCCGTGCATGCAGCATGTCTTCAGTTCCCTTACACGCTGTCCAGAAAGGCGTTTGGCGATAGAGCCAATGCGTGAATTGCTCCTGGATTCTTCCGATTTGATCCAGTGGCCATCGATAAAATGAAGACCATATTGGTCCTAAAACCTCGTGTATGTAGGAAACGCATTGAGTTTGAGTCCACCAGGGAGCAAACCAGGGAATGCCATGATGTTGATCAATCACGAGATCGAATCGAGCTTGCGATTGAAACCAGCGATTGGCGGCCAGTATAGATGTTCCCATGCCGCCGCGTCGTATAATATGAATGCCGTTCAAGATAGATTCCTGTTCACAATCTGGGTATGCGTTTGCAAACCACCAGACGTCATGGCCTTTTGATGAAAGTGCACTGAGATAAGCCAGCGAGACCCTTTCCGCCCCGCCTGAAGCAGGGTTTTGCGGGTCACGCCAGTTGAGCATCAAAAATCTCAGTTGTCTCTCCATATTATAATAAAATCCGGTCAATAACTGACTCGAGTTCAAGCCCATCCACGAGCGGGTTAGGGGCGCCGTATTCGCGATCACCACCATGGACGAGTAGTCAATTTAACCCTTTACACCCCAAGGGCAAGATTACACTCTGATGCTCTTACACCGGACAAGCATTTCTCAGTTGAAAAAATCAAAGAAAGATTTGATATCAATGAAGGAACCCCTTTTCTCTCCACTGAACAAGGAGGCTTTTTGGATCACTATCCAACGTTCACAGGATTACCTTTTGAACGCTCAGCTACCAGATGGATACTGGCAGGGTGAATTGCGGATTGATTGCACATTGGTGGCGGATACTATTTGCTTCAAGCACTGGGACGGAAAAGTGGACGAAGTCTGGCAGCGCAAGGCTGTAAATCATTTATTGAATCTGCAATTACCGGAAGGCGGATGGAACATATATCACGGAGGACCTGCCGAGGTGAATGCCACGATTAAATCTTATCTGGCACTCAAACTTGCTGGATTGAAGGAAGCGGATCCCCGCATGTCACGTGCTCGCTCGGTTCTGCTGAACCTGGGCGGAGTCCCTCGGATGAACACTTTTTCAAAACTCTATCTTGCCTTGCTGGGACTCTTTCCTTGGAAATATTTACCGACCATACCTTGCGAAGTGATTTTGATTGGCAATTGGTTTTATTTGAACTTTCACGAGATGAGTAACTGGACTCGCAGCATAATTGTACCCTTGTCCATCATCAATCATTTCAAGCCTACAAGGAAACTGCGTCATCCTGTGACAATCGATGAGTTGTATCCGGATGGTTTTCACGAACGTGATCTTCGGTTGCCGCACTCCCCAGAGATTTTTTCGTGGCGTAACTTGTTTCTAGCCATGGATAAGGTGAATAAGTTAGCTGAGAAATTTGCACAATGGGGTATTCATCCATTCCGGAGACAGGCTTTGAGAAAGAGCGAAGACTGGATGCTGGAACGATTCGAGGGCGCTGATGGTTTGGGAGCCATCTGGCCATCCATGCTCAATTCGCTCATTGCGATGAAGGCAATGGGCTACGAAGATGACCACCCGCAGGTGTTGCGTGCCGAGCGTGAATTAAAGAAACTTGAACACGAGACCGAAACTGAGGTGCGCATTGAACCTTGTCTTTCCCCTGTCTGGGACACGGCGATTGCCTGTGCTGCCTTAAGTGCTTCCGGAGTTGCACCTGCGAACCCCATAATGAGGAAGGCGGCTGATTATTTAGTTTCCAAGGAAATTCGCTTCAGAGGAGACTGGAAATACAAGAACGAGGCCGATATTGAGCCCAGTGGATGGGCTTTCGAGCATGAGAATAAATGGAGTCCTGATGTCGACGATTCCGCCATGGTGATGCTCGCCTTGAGGCGCATGCAATCCAGTGACAAAAAAGCCCAGCAAGCCTGTCTCAAGCGTGGTTTGGAATGGCTATTGACTTTTCAGTGCAAGGGGGGAGGCTGGGCAGCGTTCGATAAGGATTGCACCAAGAGCATCATGGAAAAAGTGCCATTCGCGGATCACAATGCCATGCTTGACCCTGAGTGCGCAGATATCACCGCGCGCATATTGGAACTATTGGGAGCTGAGGGTCTTACCCTTGAGCATCCTCAAGTGAAACTGGGCGTTCAATACCTGCGTTCCCAGCAGGAGGAGGATGGTTCTTGGTATGGGCGCTGGGGGGTTAATTACCTTTATGGGACATGGCTTGCGCTCAGGGGGCTGAGAGCCTTGAAAATGGATATGCATCAACCTTGGCTGCAGAAAGCCAAGGACTGGCTGGAGAGTGTTCAATTGATAGACGGTGGTTGGGGTGAGCGTTGTAACAGCTACGAAGATCCTGTTTTAAAAGGCCAGGGACCTAGTACAGCTTCCCAAACGGCCTGGGCTGTCATGGGCCTTTGTGCTTTCGGTGATCCTGGCCTACCAAGTCTCCATCGAGGTATTCAGTATCTCATCGATATGCAATCCAACGATGGTTCGTGGCCCGAGGAAGAGACAACGGGTACTGGATTTCCCCTCGTATTCTACCTTAAATACGATATGTATCGGAATTCCTGGCCATTGCTTGCTCTGGCAACTTATCAGGATTTGGTTAAGGCGAAAGCCAATGCATCCCTCTAATTCAATCAGAGATGCTTGGCTTCGAATCACACGTGTTGAACAGGACCATATAATAGTTTGGTGAAAGCACTGGTTTGTTTTGCTGTAGCTCAGGAAAAGCAATATTTCCATGTCCGTGAAAGTGTGCATGCGCTTGTCACCGGTATGGGGGCTCGTGC
>MDTB01241046.1_pt1 | contig 38624 bp, 42 predicted proteins | sample 811161 | NCBI WGS metagenome assembly MDTB01 (sample SAMN05326650, study PRJNA326480) | marine metagenome | isolation source: seawater | place: Mediterranean Sea | collected 2009 | reverse complement strand
TTAATATATTTAGTATTAATAGTTATTACAATAGATTAAACAATAATGGTGCGGTGGCGGAGAGGCTACGCACCGGCCTGCAAAGCCGAGTACACCGGTTCGAATCCGGTCCGCACCTCCAAAATAAATGTTTTTACAATTTAATTTTTTTAACTATTATAGGACATATTCCGGCGTAGCTCAGTTGGTAGAGCAAGCGACTGTTAATCGCTGGGTCACAGGTTCGAGTCCTGTCGCCGGAGCCAAAAGTTATGAAAATTTTTATAAGCGGTATAGCCGGATTTCTTGGAAGTCACTTAGCAGATCAATTTATTAATGATGGGCATGAAGTTGTCGGGTGTGATAGCTTAATCGGTGGTGAACTTGATAATGTTCCAGAAAAGGCTGAATTCTATCAATATGACTGTTGCTTTAGAAATTCAATGCTAAAAATTACTAAAGGATGTGATGTTGTTTATCATGCTGCAGCAACCGCTTATGAAGGACTATCAGTATTTTCACCACATCTAATTACTCAAAATATTGTTACTGGCTCAGTTTCTCTTTTCAGTGCTGCTATTGAGAATAAAGTTAAAAGAATAATTTTTTGTTCATCAATGGCACGTTATGGTACAAATCAAACACCTTTTCTTGAAAGTTATAATCCCATACCGCAAGATCCTTATGGAATTGCAAAAGTTGCAGCAGAAAAAATTTTAACTAATTTATGTAATGTTCATGGTCTTGAATTTGTAATAGCGGTTCCTCATAATATTATCGGTCCAAGACAAAAGTATGATGACCCATACAGAAATGTAGCATCAATTATGATTAACCTTATGTTACAAAATCGGCAACCAATAATATATGGAGATGGAAATCAAAAAAGATGTTTTTCTTATATAGATGATGATCTTTATTGTTTAAAAAAAATGGCTACTAGTAAAAATGTTGTTGGAGAAATAATTAACATTGGTCCCGATGAAGAATTCATAACTATTAATGAACTTGCTGAGAAAATCTCTAATCAACTAAAATTTAATCTAAATCCACATTATGTTAAAGGAAGACCCCAAGAAGTTCTTGAAGCAACATGTTCAGCAGATAAAGCTAGAAAACTTTTAAACTACAAAACAAAAACTACGCTAGACAAAGGTTTGTCTCAAATGATTAGTTATATTAAAAATAAAGGTGTAAAAAAATTCAGATATCATCTAGACTTAGAAATCGTAAACTCTCTAACACCCAAAACTTGGAAAAATAAACTTTTTTAAAATGGTAAAAGTAAGTTTCGTTTGTCCTGTTTTCAACAAGCAAAAATATTTAAAAGATGTTATAGATTCTATTAAAAATCAGAAAGGAGAGTTTGACCGAGAATTTATTTTTATAAATGATGGGTCTACTGACCTCTCACTTGAGTACTTAAAAAAATTTACAAAAAAGTTTAAAAAAGTAATAATTATCGATCAAAATAATTATGGTCCAGCTGTTGCTACGCAACAGGGAATAAATGTTTCATCAGGCGATTTTTTGAAATTAGTTGGAGGAGATGACGTTCTTCACCCTGATTGTACCAATATTTTACTTAACACAATAATTAAAAATAAATCTGTCGGTGTTTTTAGTAGATATGAATTAGTGGAAGACTTCAAAAAAATTAAATTCAAAAATAGCAAGACGTCAAATTTAAAAAGAATAGACTTTCCTCTTCTTGATACTGTAAAATCTTCATTTTCTGGAACATCACCTAATCTATATTGTAATAAAGCTATAAAAAAATCTGGTGGATGTAACACAAAAATTTTTGTTGAAGATTTTTCGTTGGTCCTTGGTATAAGCACTTTCGGTAATTTTTGTTTTATTGATAATATAACCTCTTATGGACCCAAAAATGATAATAATAGGATTATGGAAGGAAACAAGATTCAATTAATTCATGATTATAATGCAGCCTTGTTTTATTTTATTTCCAAAAATAAAAATATAAGTAAAAATATAAAAAAAATTGCATGCAAGAAAGCACTCGGAAGAGCTGAAAAATGGGGAAGAAGATTAAAGAAGAAAAACTTACTTAATAAAATGAATTTTTTGAAAATAAAATTATTTTTTGGATATGAAAATTTTACTGAAATTTTGAAGAGTTCATGTTTATATTTTTATGAAAATCTTAATGGAGAGTCAATTAGATACAAAATTGATTAGCTTATTCGCCTTGATTGATTAACAATCCCTTATTTCTTGAAATAGAAATAATTTTTATAAAAAATATGATTGATCCCATCAAATAAATTACATTAAGGATAATAATATTTTTTAGAAGATCGTATCGAATTACACCATTAATTAAAATCTCTCTCATTGATTCAAAAATATGAGAAGGAGGAAACATTAAAGAAATTTTTTGCATTAACGATGGTAAAGAATCCAATGGATAATAAACACATGAAAATGGTAATAAAATGAATATTATTGCCCACGCCAATTCTTCAAAAGCATGACCATATCTAAGAACTAATGATGAAACTAGAAAACCAATTGACCAGCCAACAACAATTAAATTAAAAAAAAAGAAAATTAAAAAAAATCCTAGCTCAAATAAATGGAAATCAAAAAAATAATTAGCAATAAATACTGCTGGAGTAAGACCAATAATCGTTCTTATAAAACTAATAAAAATTAAACTAATTACTAACTCAAATTCTCTTATAGGCGAGATAAAAAGGTTTGTTAGATTTCTTGACCATATTTCTTCAAGAAAAGACATCGTAAGACCTAATTGTCCCCTAAATAAAACATCCCAGAGTACAACCGCTGATAAAATTATATTAATAACTCCTAATCCATTATCGGAATCATTTGAAATTAAAAAATTTGTAAAAAAACCCCAAAACAAAATTTGAACAGACGGCCAGTAAAAAATACTTATTAATCTGGGAAATGAACCAAACGAAATATTTTTATACCTAATCAATAATGCAAATATTCTAGAAAACAATTATCCCTCGCTCAAAAATAACTCTATTAAAGTTTTGTAATTATAATCTTTTAATATTTGTTTAATATTTCCTTGAGAAACAATTACTCCTGACTTAAGAAGTATAATATTTGAACACATTGCCTGAACTTCATTTAAATTATGAGAGGTAAGGAGAATAGATGATTTATTTTTCTTTTGGTATGCTAACAAATAATTTCTTATAAATATTGACGTTTCTGGGTCTAATGATGCAGTAGGTTCATCTAATAGTAAAAGTTTAGGTTTATTGAGTAATGCTTTACACAAATTAATTTTAGTTTTCTGACCAGCGGATAATGAACCATAATTTTTTTTTAGTAAATCATTAATTTTTAAGTCACTCACAAGAGTTTCAATGACTTTATTGAAGTTTTTAACACCATATAATCTAGAATAAAAAGAAAGATTCTGTTCAACTGTCATTTTTTTGGGGAGATCGACATATGGACTCTGAAAGTTTATTTGGCTTAAAATTTCCTTTTTGTAAGATTTTAAATTTTTACCGAAAATATAAACATCACCTTTTGTTGGAGTAATTAAACCTAAAAGAATCCCCAAAAGTGTAGTCTTTCCAGCACCGTTCTTTCCTAATATACCAACAATTGAATTTTTGTTTACATTAAAAGAAATGTTTTTGATTACTGATTGATTATCAAAGTTTTTAACAAGGTTAACTACATTTATAAAGGAATCATTCACGACAGATAGATAAATTGATTAAAGATAGATTTTTTTTCAAAAATAATTACTAATATATCATTATCAATTTATTAAATTACAATAAAACCTTAATATTTTTTGTTAACTAACTTAATTACTAGATTTTAAAATGTTTAAAGAAACTAAAAAAAATTTTTTTGAAGCTATAGGTAATACTCCTCTTATTAAATTAAAATTAGCTTCAGAGATTTCTGGTTGTAATATTTATGGAAAATGTGAATTTTTAAATCCTGGTGGATCTGTAAAAGATAGACCAGCAAGACAGATAATTCTTGACGCGATTAAGACAAAATCAATAGACAAAGGCGGAACAATAGTGGAAGGCACAGCTGGAAATACTGGAATAGGTTTGACTCTTGTAGGAAATTCATTAGGAATGAAATCAATAATTGTAATGCCCAAAACTCAAAGTAATGAAAAAAAAAAAATGCTAAAACTTTGTGGTGCTGAACTTCACTTAGTTGAAGCAGTGCCTTATAAAAACCCTGGAAACTACATTCGTTACTCCGAAGCCTTATCAAAGAAAATAAACAATCCTAACGGAGTTTTATGGGCTAACCAGTTTGATAACCTGTCTAATAAAAAATCGCATTATTTAACCACAGGACCAGAAATTTGGTCACAGTTAGATGGTAAAATTGATGCTTTTATATGCTCTATTGGAACAGGAGGCACGTTAGCAGGAATGAGTAAATATTTAAAAGAAAAGAATAAAAACATTATGATTGGGCTAGCTGATCCATTTGGTTCTGCGATGTTTAATTTTTTTAAAAATGGAAAATTAGAATCTTCTGGCTCTTCAATTACAGAAGGAATTGGTCAAGGAAGAATAACAAAAAATCTAGAGAACATCTTAATTGACGATTTTTTTCAAATTTCTGATTGGGATGCGCTTAATTTAGTTTTTAAAATGATTAAGGCTGAAGGATTAATTCTTGGAGGCTCATCAGGTATTAACATAATGGGAGCAATAGAATTAGGAAAAAAATTGGGTAGAAACAAAAATATAGTCACAATACTATGTGATTATGGAACTAAATATGAAAGCAAAATATTTAATAAAACCTTTCTAAAAAAAGCAAAACTTCCTATACCCGAATGGCTATGAATGAATTTAGTAAAAATATTATCAGTCCTTTTAAATTAAACAAAATTATTAACAACGATCAATTAAAAATAATTGATTGTAGGTGGTATATAAAAGATAAAAAAAAAGGAAAAGAAGAATATAACAAAGGGCATATACCTGGTGCAATTTATTTTGATCTAGAAAAATATTCTGATTTAGATGATTCTGTTCCACATATGTTGCCTAAGAAAGAAAAGTTTAAAAGTTTTTTAAAAAAAAACGGAATTTCAACAGATAATGATGTAGTTGTATACGATCAGGTTGGGTTTTTTTGTTCATCAAGAGTCTGGTTTACATTTGCTTATTATAATTTTAAAAGTATAAAAATATTGAATGGAGGTTTAAAATATTGGAAAGAAAATAATTTTAGAGTTGGCAATCAAAAAAAAATCACCCCAATAAAAAGATTAAACCTTAAAGTGAATAAAATGATGGTAGTTAATCAACAATATGTAAAAAACAAAATTAAAGACAAAAAAACTTTAATAATTGATGCTAGACCAAAAAATAGGTTTTTAGGCTTAGAGGAAGAACCAAGAAAACATTTAAAAAAAGGAAATATTCCTGGGAGTATTAATATTCCTTTCACAAGTTTAGTTGATAAAAAGGGGAGGTTTTTAAGTAAATCAATTCTTAAAAAAAGACTTGAAAGAAAAGTTAACTTTTTATTCATTAATGAAATTATCTGCACATGTGGTTCTGGTGTGACTGCATGTAATGTAATATTTGGACTCAATTTACTTGGTGTTCAAAATCTAAAATTATATGATGGATCCTGGGCGCAATGGGGAAAAAAATAAGAACAGAAACAATTCATTATGGTGTTAATCCTGAAACCCATCATGGTTCAATTAGTGATCCAATATATAAAAACTCAACATTGATTTTTAAAAACTATAAATCGTTTTTAAATGCAAGGAAGAATAGATTTAACGTACCTTACTATGGAAGGATTAGTAATTATACTACTAGAAGATTTGAGAAACTAAGCTCAAAACTTTATAAAGCAAAAAATACAGTGGTAACTAGCTCAGGACTTTCAGCGATAACAATTACACTTTTATCCTTGTTAAAAAAAGATGACGAAATCTTAATTTCTGAAAATTGTTATGAACCAGTTTATAATTTCGCAACTCATGAGTTAAAAAAATTTGGAATTAAAACTCATTTTTATTCAAGTAAAAGAAAAAATATTGAAAAATTTATTAATAATAAAACAAAGATTCTTTATATCGAGTCTCCTGGATCACTTAATTATGAAGTTTTAGATTTAAAAGAAATTGTTAAAATCTGTAAAAAAAAAAAAATAATTACAATTATGGATAATACATGGTCAACATTCCTAGGATGCAATCCATTAGAAAATGGAGTAGACATAACTATAGAATCATTAACAAAATATTTTTCAGGCCACTCAGATAATTTTTTAGGATTAATTGCATCAAATTCAAATGAATTAGCAAAAACTATTAAAACAACCTCCGTTAGATTAGGAGATTATGTTTCACCTGAAAGTTGTTTTCATGCAACAAAAGGTTTAAAAACGTTAAAATTGAGGATAGAAAAACATAGTAAAAACGCCGAAAAAGTTTTCAACTTTTTAAAAACTAAAAATATTGTTAAAACAATACTTTATCTTCCAGATAAGAATAATAAGTTTCATGATTTATGGAAAAAATATCATACACTTAGTAATGGTTTAATTAGTTTTTCAATTCACAACAAAAAAAATGTCAATACTTTTATTGACAAATTAAATATTTTTAAAATTGGTTTTAGTTGGGGAGGATATGAAAGTCTTATAATTCCAATAAATAATCTTAAACCAACAAAAAAATTCTCGAAAAATACTGAATATTGGTTTAGAATTCACGTTGGATTAGAATCATCTACTGATTTAATTAACGATTTAGAGAGAGCCTTAAGAAATTATGAAAATTAATTTTATTATTTATAAGCCAGCAAAATCATCTATGCAATCTGGACTTCTTAACACTACAAAATGGTGTTTAACTAACTCAAATATAAACGAATCATATAAAAGTCCAAAATTTGGTTGGGATGGAAGTACAAACCCAGAAAAAAAAATTGAATTATTTTTTAAAACTCTTGAGGAGGCAAAAAGATTTGCCCAAACAAATAATTACAATTATAAAGTTATAGAACCATTAAAAAGAAAAATTATTAAAAAGTCTTATGCTCAAAACTTCATAAAAAAAAATTAGAATGAATAAAGAATGGAAAAATTTTTGCCCACTTTGGCTGTACAAAATAATAGTCTCAATTACAGTATATGATTATGTTGTTAGGGATATTGGAATTTTTGTAACGCAAAAAAAATACACCAACTTTTTTGCAGAAATGTACGATGATTTAAACCAAGAATCAATAGAACTTGGCGTAAATCTTTTCTTACAATTTTTAGGTGAATTGAAAAGTAAAGATCCATTTATGTTTTTAAATCATTACATGTATCACATTGTTACTGACATAAACCCTAACCAGAAAGGGATATTTAAAAAAGATGCATATAAAGCAAAATCTAGTCTAGAAATTGACCCTGAGAAAGCTTTAAAAGATTTTAAGGTATTTACATTTTCATGTAGATCTGGACTTACCAATAAAGCACCTATAGGCTGGGATATAACTAATGAATCAGAATTAGGTCTTCTAAACGACGTTATTAATAAAACCTTTTCAATAGACGATATGATTGATAGTGTTTCATAATGCAAATAATGATTAAACTAATTTTTTTTGTTATACTTCTAACCTCATTCGAATCTTATTCCGATGAACTGTTAAAAAATGCAATATTGAATCAAAATAGAAAAATTGAAAATATTAAAAGAGATAACTTTAGAAACCCATATGAAACATTAACTTTTTTCGAAATTAATAATAAAATGAAGGTTCTTGAAGTTTCACCAGGTAATGGCTGGTACTCCGAAGTTCTTTCCTTCTATCTAAAAAATAGCAAAGGGTATTATGTCACTAAATATAAAAAACCACCTATAAAAATTATCGAAAAAAATCAGATAGAATTTGATAATTATTTCAATAAAAATATTGAAAAATTCGGAGAAGTTAAATCGATTTACTTCAATGAGAAAAATTTTTTAGATTCAGAAGTAAAAGATTTTGATCTGGTTTTAACTTTTAGAAATACTCATAATTGGCTCGGTTCTAAGACAGCAGATAATGTATACAAATCAATTTATCAAATTATGAAAAAAGGTGGGATTTTAGGTATTGTTCAACATAGAGCAAATGAAAACTCAAAAAATGATTTTAAAAATGGGTACGTAAAACAGTCATTTTTAATAAAATTTATTGAAAAACAAGGATTCAAATTCATAAACAAATCAGAAATTAATGCTAACACTAAGGATACAAAAGATTATGAAAAAGGAGTCTGGACTTTGCCACCAAGATTAATCCTAGGAGATAAACAAAAAGATAAATTTCTTCAAATTGGCGAAAGTGATAGAATGACACTAAAATTTATTAAGCCATAAATGATTCATTTAATTACTGCAACTTCCTTTGAGAGTAAAATATTTATAGAAAAATTAAGACTAAAAAAAATTCGCCCTTCATCAGGATTTGATTTTTTTTATAATGATAATATTTCACTAACAGTTACAGGGATTGGAAAAGTTAACTCAGCATTAGGTGTTGCCCATACATTTTTTAAATTTAGAGGTCTATCAAATAATCTATGGATTAATATAGGGTTAGCTGGTCATAACAAGGAAAGAATAGGAACATTACTATTAGTAGACAAAATTTTTGACAATGACACTGAAAAATCTATGTACCCTTTTTTTATTAAAAAGTACAATATAAAAAAATTAAACTGTACATGTTATTCAAAACCCAACTTTGATTACAACAATTCACTATCAGATATGGAATCAAGTGGATTTTTTTTTGCAGCAAATAAATATTCAACAAAAGAATTTATACATTCATTAAAAATTGTCTCAGATAATATATACCAAAAGATTGATTTTAATGACAAACAAATAATAAATAGAATTTTTGAGAAAAATTTTGATCAAATTTATAAATTCATATCTGATATTAAAAGTTTGTGGGAAAAAAGTTTTGAAAAACAAAATAAAATTAAAATAAAGATTGATAGAGAACTTAAAAACTTAAAATTTAGTTTTTCCGAAGGAGTCCAGTTAAGTAATCTCTTAAAAATTTATTATAATAGCAACAATACAAAAAAAATAATTGAACAAAACAAAAGTACAAAGGATAATATTTTAAAAATAAAAAAAATATTAAAGCTATGAATTTTGAAACAGTTTATCTTGAAGAAGATACAAAAAATGACAAGAATACAATTGATATTTTAGAAAGAATAAAATTTGAAAATTTAATTTACTGTAAAAACTATTCAGAAATATTTAACCCAAAAAATCAAAATTTTAGAATACAAAAAAAAAGACCGAGTGTAATTCTCGCAAAAAAAAAAAAAATTTTATAATGAGTACCCCTCAAAGATTTACAATTGGATTTAGGGAAAACTATTATTTTTCTCACATGCTAAACTGTATATATGATTGTAAATATTGCTTTCTTCAAGGCATGTTTAATTCTGCCAATTTTGTAATCTTTACTAACTTTTGCGACTTTATTACTGAAATTAAAAAAAAAGCATCAAATAAAAATCATAAGCTTTGTTTTTTTTCAGGTTATGATTGTGATAGTTTAGCATTAGAAAAAATAACTAACTTTTTAAAAGTTTTTTTAAAAAGTTTTAAAAAAATTCCAAATGCCTACTTGGAAGTTAGAACAAAAAGTACAAACATCAATGTATTTAAGAACATAGAGCCAATTGAAAATGTCATAATTGCTTATAGTTTGAACCCTGAAAATGTTGTGAAAGAATTTGAACAAAAAACTCCAGATTTAAAAAAAAGAATCAATTCAATTAAATTATTACAAAAACTTGGCTGGAAAATTGGTCTAAGATTCGATCCTTTAATTAATTATAAAAAGAATAAGTTAATTTATAAAAAATTTTTTAGTTATATATTTAAGGAGGTAGAGGTTGAAAAAATACATTCTGTGACAACTGGGGTCTTTAGGATGCCTAATAATTTTTTTAATAAACTAGTAAATATAAGACCTGAAGATTCACTAACTTTCAATCAACTTCAAAAAAAGAATTTTTTAGAAGATCAATCTCAGAAAAAGGAATGTGAAGAAGAATTAATCAAATTTATTGATAAAGAAAAATTATTTTCAAATTAAAATTTTTTTTCAAAAGGTTCGAATTTTTTACAATTAAATACTATTGATTGATTTTCTCCATTGTCATATCTATCAAAATTTACAACTAATTGACCAGAATATCTTCCTATTATTCCAGAGACATCACCGTTTGTCTCTGGATATATTTTTATGTCCCTTGCTTGCCAAGAAATATTTGAATCTGTTTCTTTAAAATTATCAACGAAAAAAGAAAGACCACCCAATTCAATTTTTTTTTCATTTTTATCTATAACCACAAAAAGATCTTTTACATCCAGGCTTTTAACATCAACATAGTTGTTGGTGCAAATTAAGTTCAATGGTTCAGAAAATATATTAATTGGAAAAAAAAAAAAAATTAAAAAGTAGAGAGGCATAAATTGATAATTTCAAAAAAAAAAGAAAAGTCAATTTGATTTTATATAAAATTTAGTTGCCGTTTTTTCTTTATCAATTTTTTATATTATTATAAATTTTTTTTAAAAATAATGTATATTTTGTTAATGTTTAAGAAAAGATTATACTCAAGCAATTCCTCCAGACCATTTAAGTTATCAAGAACAAAAATTGATTTATTTTTTGAATGTAAAAGATGTTTTTTTCTAGATCAAAAATTTGGGATTAAAAAACCGCATGGAACTCCATTAGTTTTAAGTAACAGAATAGTTGAAGATTTTAAAAAAGAATTAAATGTATGTAGAATTGAAAAAAGTATTCATTCAAAAGTTGAAGAACTGAACAAGAATCTTATACCTTTAAGTCATACCAAACTTGAAGAATGGAAAAGTTCTTTTAAAGGAACTGCTTTTCTTCATGACTCAACGAACTTGTTAATAAATGGTATCATTGATGACATATGGTGGGATAGATCAACTAATAAAAATCACAGCGTTATAATTAAAAGTAATTCAAAAAAAGACCACATGAATTATGATAATATTTGGCCAGGTTATTGGAGACAACTGTCTTTATATTCATATTTATTAACTAAAAACTTATTACCGATGTCAGTAACAGGAATACTAGTTTTTATCAACACACCAACCAATACAAGCCAAATTGAAAGCAGAAAAAACTTTAGCCTTAATATTTTTGAAAAAATTTTAGATTTTGATTGGATTGAACCTACAATTCAAGAAATTTTCAAAACTTTGAATAACGACAACCCACCTGAAAACTCGAAAAAATGTAAATATTGTAACTATTATTACAATATCAAAAAGTTAACTAATGAATAATACTCAGGTAATACAAAAGCTTCAGTCATCTAACTCAAGACTTTTTAAAGAAGATGTACTTTTAAATGAAATGAAGAAAGATAATGATTCTTTCTTTGAGGGTTTAACACTTGCATATAACAGACTATTAACATTTGGAGTAAAAAAAGTTCCTGTAGCTCTTGATGATGGTCCTGGTATTGATTGGATTGAATTTAAACAATTAGCGAACAAATTATTAAAAAGAGAGATTACTGGTCACGCTGCAAGAGATGAAATTCATGACTTAATGGAGAAGTCCAAAAAAGATGAATGGAACTTTTTTTTTAAAAGAATTCTTCAAAAAGATATGAGATGTGGTTTATCTGAGAAAACTATAAACAATGTTGCAAAAAAAAATAATTATCACAACTTTTTAATTCCAGTTTTTTCATGCCAGCTAGCTCAGGATTGCGAACTTCATAAAAAAAAATTAATAGGGAAAAAATACATAGAGATAAAATTAGATGGTATTAGAGCAGTCACCATTATCTATCCATCAAAAATCATAGATATTTTTAGTAGAAATGGAAAAGAATTAAATAATTTCGATCATTTAAAAGATGAAATTTTTAAATACTTTGATTTTTCTTCTTTGAAAAAACCTATAGTTCTTGATGGAGAAATAGTTAGTAAAAATTTTCAAGAACTTATGAAACAAATTCATAGGAAAAATTCATCCCAAAATACTGATGCTTCTTTATTTCTATTTGATACCTTACCTTTAGAAAATTTCAAAAACGGAATTTACGAATCATCTCTTCAAAAAAGGATTTCTGACTTACAATTAATTTATCAAAACTATTTAAATAAAAGTGAAAAAATTAAATTAATTAATTCAAAATTAATCGATTTGGGAACATTTCAAGGAAAAGAAGAATTTAAAAAATTTAATAAATTATCAATTATTAAAGGTTACGAAGGAATTATGATCAAGGACCCTACGTCTTTTTATGAATGCAAAAGGTCAACCTCATGGCTTAAATCTAAACCATTTATTGAAATTTCATTGGAAGTTAAAAATTATGAAGAAGGAACAGGAAGAAATAAAGGGAAATTAGGCGCCATAATTGCTGAAGGTGAAGACAATGGAAAGTTTTTTAAACTAAATATTGGTTCAGGGTTTACAGATCTGCAAAGGCAAGATTTTTGGAATAATAAAGAAAAGCTTGTAGGTCAAATTGTAGAAGTAAGAGCAGATTCGATAAGCAAAAGTCAAGATGGTGATTCTTGGAGTCTTAGATTTCCAAGATTTAAAACTTTCAGAGGTTTTGACAAAAAAGAAAAGATATAATAATTTTCAATCATGAGGAATTTAACATTTACGATATTGATTTTTTCTCTTTTTTTTATTTTAAACTCATGCGCAGAAAAAGAAGATAATAAATTATTAGGACAGATAATTGGATCAGTAGCTGGAGCTTATCTAGGATCAAAAGTGGGAGATGGAATGGTTGGAAATCTAAGTACAGTTTTGGGTGGTACAGTAGGTTTTCTTATAGGTGGAAAAATCGCTGATATCCTTGACTCTGACGAACAATTAGAACTTAATAATGCAGTTAATAAAACTTTAACAGAAAACTCAGACAATGTAGCTAATACATGGAGTAGTCAAAAAAACTTAGATACAAATGCTGAAATAATACCTCTTAATAGTTATCGACTTAACGAAAGTACTTGTAGAGATTTTACCAAGACTGTTAATAAAGGAGATAGTCAAGTACAGGAAAAATCAACAGCCTGTCGTGATAAGAATGGAAATTGGAAAATTATTTAGTTAAAAATTTAAAGTAATTCAAAAGTATTGGTAAAATAAATACTGATGACAAAATAGTCATCAACAAACAAATAAATAATAATAATCCCATAGATGCTGTGCCGCTATGACTTGAAATTGCTAATGTAGAGAAGGAGCCCATTGTAGTGGCAGCGCTAAATATTATTGCTTTTGGCGTATTACTTCTAATAAGAGAGCTGATTTTTCTGTCATATTGAATATATCTTCTCATAAAATATATCGTAAAGGAAATACCAAGGCTATAAAGTAAAGGTAAAGCAATCATATTTGCGAAATTTAAATTAATATTAAAAATTATCATGATAAAAACTGAAAACATAAAAGCTATAAAAAGGCAGAGAGCGGAAACAAAAACATAAAAAAAACTTTTAAATATAAAATAAACAAAAACAATCAAAAAAATAATTGAAATTATTGATGCTTTAATGAAGGATTCAATTACAATTAAACCAGCTTTTTGTTGTACAATTGGCATTCCAGTCGCATTTGAAAAAATAGATTCGACATCATAAATAAATTCATCTAAATTTTTTTTTTTTGTAACGTCTTTTGATGGAAATATTTCAACTCTATAACTTTGATCATTAGAAACATATTTTTTTAGATAATATTCAGGAATTTGATGAAAAAAACTTTCATTTATCAAACCAAAACTTTGAATTTTTTTCATTAAAGAATCGAAACCAGAAAAGAAATTAAATTGTATTTTTTTTACATTTTCATCATCTAAGACTAGACCTTCAAACTGTTTTAAAATATCGTTTGCAAGATTTGAAACTTTTTTACTTCCGACCTCAGATAAACTAACTAAATTTTTTTTTAAGATTTCAATTTCATATTGATTTGCGTAAAATTTTTCATCTTTATCTGAACTAATTAAAAATTTCAAATATTCTAAATCATCGTCATTAAACTCAGAAGTAATATCGTAAAAAGAAAAATATGAGTCAATACTTTCTTTTTCTAATAAAAGATCAAGCTTTTTTGAATTTTTTAACTCTTTTTTTTCTAGTGTTAAAGATATAATGTAATCAGAAGATGGATTTTCTTTAATTAACTCTTTAGCTAATTTTACAGATGCTAAGTTTTGATCTTTTAAATTCATTGCATCATAGTTAAAAGAAATTTTTTCTAAAAAAATAATATTAAAGGCAAAAATAAATAAAATAATAGAAAAAATAAAAGTTTTTTTTTTTATCAAAAATAAGGTTAATTTTTCGTAAATAAGAACATTTTTGTCATTTCTATAAAGTTCATTTTTTTTCAAAAAAATAATTAATAATGAAGGTAAGAAAATAAGATTAGTTAATAATCCCACAATTAAACCAATAAATGATATAATTCCTAATTCTGAAAGACCTATGTAGTTGGTTGGAACAAATGACAAAAAACCAACCATAGTTGGAATAGAAGCTACTAATAAAGTTTTAGATATACTATTTAACCCAAATAAAATATTTTTTTTTTCAATCTTTTGGCTCTCAAAAATTCTCAGAACAATTTGAATTCCATAGTCTACAGTCAAACCTATAAACAAGACTGCAAAAGCAACAGAAATTAAGTTTAATCTACCAATTGTCGACGATACAATTCCCATAGTAATTGATAGACCAACTAAGATAGACCCTACTAATACCAAAATTATTTTTATATTTCTAAAAGCCATCCATAGAATTAAAGAGACTATAAATAAACTTAAAATACCTGCCACTACATTACCAGAGGATACAGAACTTATTTCTTCATAGTCAATTACCAAACCTCCAGTAAACTCAATTTTAACTGAACTATTTAGCTTTTCAGTATTTAAAAATGAATGAAAATTATTAAAATTTTTTAGAAATTTTTTCTTATAACCCAAAATAATAAAATATTGATTAGAATTGGGATTAAAAATATTAGACCAATCTGCTTTGTCGTTATTTTTCAAAGATTCTAAAAAAGAATTGAGTATTGGATAAAAATTGTCTAATGAGTTTTTATCATTTGTTTTCAAGGCCAAGGATAATAAATTATTGAATCCCTCCATTCTTGGATTATTATTAATTTCTGATAAAAATGGTTGATATTCATACAACTTTTTGACAATTTTTTTTTTTTCTTTTTTATTCAAAAAACTAAAGAAGTTTTCTTTAAATAAAGGGTCAACACTTGGGGAATAAACGAAATTAAGGTCTTTTCTTTTTTTTAATTTATCAATTAATTCTTTTGTTTTATTATCTAAAATAGATTTATTATTCGAGGTTAACCTAATTAAAATATTGTTAGAAAGGAATTTAAAATCATGCTTTAATTTTTTTTGGTTGATTTTGAATTCAAGATTTTCATTTATTAGTGAATCTGTTGATGTATCTACTTTTAAATTATGTAGTGTAAAAGAAATTGATAATAGTGCTAAAGAAAAGAAGATTAGCACAACAAACTTTGGATAATGTAATATCGTATTGATAAATTTGTTCATTATTATTAGATAAATTACCAAAGTTTTTAATTTTTTTGTTTAAAAAAATTAAACTTTTTAGTACTTAGATATTATGAAAGTATTTGTGAATGATATTCTTGTAAAATTATCTGAAGCTGGGCATCAGCCAAAGAGATTTATTATCAAAAAAATTAAAACCATAAATAAAAATATTCATGCGGTTATAGTCGATATTGATGATGAAAAAACAGAACTACTTGTAGCATTATCTGTTTTACAGGATGAAAACAAATACAAAATTATTAAAACCATAAAATAGGATAAATTATGAATTTTTTAAAATTATCGCTTATAGTCATTTTTATTGTTTCCTTTAATAACAATGTAAATGGACACGGACCATCAAGGCAAAAAGTAAATGAAAATATTGAAATTAATACAAAACCAGAAAAAGTTTGGGAAATTGTCAAAAACTTTATGAAATTTAATTGGAACTCTTCTGTAAAGAAAGTTACAGCAGAAAATAATCAAGTTGGTGCTGAGAGAAAATTAGAATTCGAGGGAGGAAAATTTGTCAAACAAAAACTTGAGAAAATAGACGAAAGTAAAAAACTTATCTCATGGAGAATTGTTGAAACAAGCAATGACATTATGCCAGTTAATAGTTATGCAGCTAAAATTTTTGTAAAAGAAGGTGATAATGGAAAAACAATAGTTAACTATAAGGCTGGATTTTACAGAGGTTTTATGGGAAATGATCCTCCGGAGGCATTAAACGATGAGAACTCAAAGAAAAAAGTTTCGAATTTTATTAAAAACTCGTTAAAAGGTCTTAAATCTATTGCCGAGACAAAGTAAAACATTTTTTTTAGTTTTTTTTCTTTCTTTCACTTTTTTTATTAAAAGTCTACTTAGTGATGTTGCTTTTATAACTAATCAAGAATCTAACATGTTAGATGTAATAGATTTAAAACTAAAAAAAAAAGTTAATCAAATATTAGTTGGTGAAAAACCTGCGGGAATAGCCATTGACAAAAAAAACAAAATCATCTTCGTCTCAAATCCAGAGAGTAATAATATTTCTAAAGTTGATTTTGAAAAAAATACTCACGAATTCTTTTTTGCCGGAAATAGCCCAATGAGCTTAAATTATTCTAACACAAATAAACTTCTCTATGTAACTAATTGGTATGAAAATAAAATTTCAGTAGTTAATACTACGAATAACGATCTTATTAAAGAAATTAATGTTGGAAAATCACCTGCAGGCATTTTCTTAGCGGAGGATTTAAAAAAACTATTTGTCGCAAACAAGGATGACAACACTGTTTCTATCATTGATACCAATGAATTTAAAATTATAAAAAATGTTGAAGTAGGCAAAGCACCCTATGGAGTTTTTTCATCACCAATGACTGAATTTATATTCATAACAAATGTTCAATCAAACTCAGTATCTTTACTAAATAAAAAAACCTTGAAAGTTGAAAAAGAAATTAAGGTTGGAAAATGGCCATATCAAGTAGTTTATAACCAAAGAAAGCAAAATATCTATGTTACCAACCAAAGGGATAACAGTTTATCAATAATAGATTTAAAAAAAAAAATAGTTACTAAAACAATCAGTGACATTTGTGAATATCCAGAGGGCATTGACATCAGCTACAATCAAAATTTAATTGTTGTTGCTTGTTGGTTTGAAGATAATATTATTTTAATGGATTTAAATAATGAAAAAGTTTTAGAAAAAATTGGTGTTTCTGGAGGTCCCAGATCATTTGGAAATTTTATATTAAATTAGTATGTCTAGTGAAAAAGATTTAAGAAAAATGTCAAACGCAATAAGAGCTCTTTCAATAGATGCAATTGAAAAAGCTAACTCTGGGCATCCAGGTATGCCTCTAGGGATGGCTGATGTTGCAACTATTTTATTTTCCAAGTTTTTAAAATATGACCCGTCAATGCCTGATTGGATTAATAGAGACAGGTTTGTTTTATCTGCCGGTCACGGCTCTATGTTATTATATGCCATTTCCTATTTAACTGGTTACAAAGACTGTAATTTAAATCAAATTAAAAACTTCAGACAACTAGGAAGCAAAACAGCTGGACATCCAGAATTTGGACTTTTAAAAAGTATTGAAACTACTACTGGTCCACTCGGACAGGGTCTTGCTAATGCAGTTGGAATGGCAATAGCTGAGAAAATATTAAATAAAAAATATGGTAAAATTTGTGATCATAACACATGGGTTATAGCTGGCGATGGTTGTTTGATGGAGGGAATTTCTCATGAAGCAATCTCAATTGCTGGTCATCTTAATTTAAATAAATTAATAGTAATTTTTGATGACAATAAAATATCTATCGATGGACCAACAAGTCTTACTTGTTCAGATGATCAAAAAAAAAGATTTGAAGCTTGTAATTGGAATACAGTTGAAATAAATGGTCATGACTTTAGTAGTATCGAATATGGGTTAAAACTTTCTTTAAAGTCCAAAAAACCAACATTGATTATTTCAAAAAGTATTATTGGATATGGCTCCCCAAATAAATCTGGGAGAGAAACTTCCCATGGTTCTCCACTAGGAGTTAAAGAAGCAATACTTACAAAACAAAAATTGAATTGGCCATATAAAAAATTTCAAATTCCAAATGATATTAAAAATAAATGGATAAATATTGGAAAAAAAGGAACAAAAAAAAGAATTATATGGGAAAGTAAATATAAAGGTAAAAACATCTTTAGAAAATTATTATCTCAATTTAAATCAACCCAAATTAAAAGAAATAATACAACATCAAATTTTTTGAGAAATCTCTCTATGACCAATAAACCAGAAGCTACTAGGAAGTCATCACAAAAATGTATAGAATTTTTTTCAAATAAAATACCAAATTTCTTAGGTGGATCTGCAGATCTTACGTCATCTAATCTTACAAAAATATCAAACTCTAAAATTAATGGTAAAAGTATAAATTATATACATTACGGTGTAAGAGAACATTTAATGGCTGCAGCTATGAATGGAATAGCTGTCCATGGAGGTTTTCTGCCTTATGGTGGAACTTTTTTAGTTTTTTCTGATTATTGTAAAAACGCTATAAGATTATCTGCAATGATGAAACAACAGGTAATATATATTTTCACACATGATTCAATAGGTCTTGGAGAAGATGGTCCCACTCACCAACCAATAGAACATTTAGCAAGCCTTAGATCAATTCCCAACCTTTTTGTGATTCGTCCTTGTGATGCAATAGAAACTTTTGAAGCATGGGAGTTTGCGATCCAAAATATTAGGTCACCAACGGCATTAATCCTATCAAGACAAAATTTACCTTTAATAAGAAACGATTTCAAAGAAAACAAGCTGAATAAAGGGGCCTATTTTCTAAGACAGATTGAAGGGTCAAAGTTTACAATAATATCAACAGGTTCAGAAGTATCTCTTGCACTTAAAGTTCATGATTTTTTTAATAGTAAAAAAATTAAAAGCAATTTAGTGTCTATGCCATCGATGGAATTATTTAACAAACAGAGTTCTAAGTACCAAAAAAAATTACTTGGTGATAAACCAAAAGTAATAATTGAAGCTGCATCAAGTTTTGGCTGGCATAAATACGTTGATAAAAATGACGTATTAGTTAGTATTGATAATTTCGGAGAATCTGGAAAAGGTAATGACCTTTTTGATTTTTTTGGTTTTAATTGTAATAATATAATTCGCTTAATAAAAAAAAATATTCTGACGTGATTACATTAAAAAAAAGATTTGAAGACCTTGATAGTTTTGTAATTAACAAAAAAGTAATACTTAGAGTTGATTTAAATTTGCCCCTATTTGAAGGCGAAATTGTCGATTTTACTAGGTTAGAAAAAGTCTCTCCAACAATTAAATATTTACTGAAAAGAAGAGCAAAAATTATATTAATCGCCCATATGGGTAGACCTAACGAAACTAACAGAGAATCTTTGTCACTGAGAGTTCTTTCGTCAAAAATAAGTGCCTACATTAATTCTGAATTAGTTTTTATAGAAGATAACATAATGAATATCAAAAAAGATAAAATTGAAAAAGCTTTTAATAATTGTAACGTTATCCTATTAGAGAATTTAAGATTCTTCAAAGAAGAGGAATCAAATGACGATAGCTTTTCAAAAAAATTATCATCTTTTGCAGACATATACGTAAATGAAAGCTTTTCAACATGTCATAGAAAACATGCCTCTATTGTTGGAATTCCAAAATTTTTACCATCTTTTCCTGGAATGCTCTTAGAAAAAGAAGTTTCAAACCTTAAAAAGTTAATTACAAATGCAAATTATAGCTCTGCCGTAGCAATATTTGGTGGTTCAAAAGTGTCAACTAAAATAAAAGTTATAGAATATTATTTAAAAAAGTTTGGGAAAGTTCTTATAGGTGGGGCAATGGCTAATACGTTCTTATCTTCAAAAAAAATTAATATAGGTGCTTCAATATATGAAAAGTCGATGTTAAAAATTGCTAAAAGTCTTTTAGATTATTATGGTGATAAAATAGCTCTTCCAGAGGATGTAGTTACCATTGACAAGTCAAAAAAAATTCAGCTCAGATCAATCGATGATGTCAAAAAAGATGAAAAAATTTTCGATATAGGTCCACAAACCAGAATGAAATATTTTAGTTTTGTACTTGAATCTTCATGCCTCCTGTGGAACGGACCTTTGGGCTTTTATGAACAAAAACCATTTGATGAAGGTACAAATTTTGTTATCAAAGGAGTAAAAAATAATAATAATAAAAATTTCTTTTCTGTAGCTGGTGGAGGTGATACTATATCTGTATTAAATCACGCGAAAGCATCTGATTTTTTTTCATTCATTTCGACTGGTGGCGGAGCATTTCTTGAATTTATACAAGGTAGTGGTCTTCCTGGTCTTGATAGTTTGAACAATTAAAGATAAAGAAATTTATGACGAAAAATATTATAAATCAAATAGCAAACAAATTGTGTCTCTCTCCAAAAGGTATACTAGCTGCCGATGAAAGTACCAATACGATAAAAAAAAGGTTTGAAACCATTAATGTCGAATCTAATTTTGAAAACAGAAGAAGTTATAGAGAATTACTTTTTAAAACAGAAAAACTCAATGAATTTATAAGCGGTGTAATATTATACGATGAAACTATTAAACAAAACACATCAGAGGGTATTCCCTTTCCAGAATATTTATCGGAGAAGGGAATTATACCTGGGATTAAAGTAGACAAAGGTGCAATACCATTATCGAAAAACTCTGAAGAAAAATTCACAGAAGGGCTTGACGGTCTAAATGAGAGATTAAAAGAATATAAAAAGTTAGGGGCTGAGTTCACAAAATGGAGAGCGATAATTAATATTGACTCAGAGAAAAAGTATCCCTCATTATATTGCTTAGAATCTAATGCTTTCATGCTTGCAAGATACGCAAAAACTGTTCAAGATAATGACATGGTTCCAATTGTTGAGCCGGAAGTAATAATGGATGGTAATCATACCATTGAAGATTGTTTTAAAGTAACCTCATCAACTTTAAACAAAGTTTTTGAGCAGCTTAATCTCCACCAAGTCAGTCTTCCAGGAATTTTGCTCAAACCGAATATGGTGATTTCTGGAACTAATTGTAAAGAACAGTCCTCAGTTGAGAAGGTAGCAAAGATGACAATACAATGTTTGGAGGAAAATGTACCAAAAGAAGTTCCTGGAATTGTTTTTCTTTCAGGCGGACAAAGCAACGAAAAAGCAACGCTTCATCTTAATGAAATGAATAAACTCTTTAAAAATCTACCATGGAAGTTAAGCTTCTCATATGGTAGAGCTTTGCAACAACCCTCTATTTCGTCATGGAAGGGTGAAGAGAACAACATAAAAAAATCTCAAGATGCTCTTTTTAAAAGGAGTAAACTTAATTCATCTGCAACATCAGGAATCTATTCACTAAAAGATGAACAACAGATGTTATGATTAATAATGTAAAGATTGCTCCATCAATTCTTTCAGCAAACTTCTCAATTTTAGGAGAAGAAATAAAAAAACTTGATGAATCAGGATGTGATTATATCCATATAGATGTTATGGATGGTCATTTTGTTCCAAACTTAACAATAGGACCAGATGTTATAAAATCTATTAGGAGTTATTCAAAAAAAACTTTCGACGTACATCTTATGATTGACCCAGTAAAAAAATACCTTAAAGACTTCATTGACGCAGGGGCAGATATAATTACAATTCATCAAGAAATCTCAGAAAATATTGTTGATTGTATTAATTACATAAAAAGCAGACAAAAAAAAGTTGGGATATGTATCAAGCCTAAAACAATGCCTGAAACCATCAAGGAGTTTATTAATGACATTGATTTAATTTTGATAATGACCGTAGAACCTGGTTTTGGAGGTCAAAAATTTATGACTAATCAAATTGAAAAAATTGTAAAAGTTAAAGAACTTGTTGGAAAAAGAGTTATTGATATAGAAGTTGATGGTGGAATAAATTTAGAAAATGTAAGAAATGTAAAAGATGCAGGAGCCAATGTTATTGTTTCTGGATCTACAATTTTTAAAAACAATGACTATAAAAAAATTATCAATGAACTAAGAGTAAAATGAAATTTTTTTTTTTAATATTTTTTCTATTTTATAGTAATTCATTTTCTCAACAAATTATTACCGTTGTTGCACAGCCTCCTGAAAAAAAAATTACTAACGATACATTAAAACTTCCTGCAAAAATTTTAGCTAATGAAAAAGTTCAGATAACAACTGTAGTTTCTGAGAAAATAAAAAAAATTGTTTTTAAGGAAGGTAAATTTGTTAAAAAAAATCAAGTTTTAATAGAACTTTATGATGATGAAGAAAAGGCAATAAAAAAACAAATCTTAGCAGAGGTTAAAGAAGCAAAATTGAATTATGAACGAGCAAATAAACTTTTCTCAAAAGGTAATATTTCTCAAACAGTCCTTGATAATCGTCTAATGTTAAAAGATAAGTTAAATGCGAGATTGGAAGAAATAAATGCAAAAATAAATGATTTAAAAATATTAGCTCCTTTTGACGGTATCATTAGTGTCAAGAACTTTAGTGAAGGTTCTCTTGTTATGCCAGGAGACGTAATATCTACTCTCTATGATATTAATAATTTAAAAATTCAAGCTAAAGTCCCAGAAAAATTTGTAAATAAAATAAATGATAAAACAATTTTTTCTCTCAAAAGTTCAATTGATAGTAGTATGAACGTTGAAGGAAAGGTTTCAATTATTGACCCATTAGTGGATGACGAGACTAGAACCTTTAAAATCATTGGTATAATTAACAATCCTAATTACCTGTTAAAACCTGGTTTGATGGTAAATTTAACTTTTAACTTTAATGGTAGAGAATCATTTTTCATAAGAGAAAATGCTGTTTTTAATCAAGACGATATATCGTACGTGTATTTAGTTAATAAAAAAAATATAGTTTTAAAGAAAAAAGTTAATGTGGGTCTAAGAAAAGATGGTTTAGTCGAAATTATAAACGGTTTAAATTCCTTTGATTTGGTTGTTTATGAGGGGATAAACAAAATCAAAGAGGGAACATCAGTAAAAGTTAAATGAACATATCAGAATTTTTTATTAAAAAACCAGTTTTTTGCACGGTTTTAATAAGCTTCATAATATTAATTGGACTTCTCTCTCTTAATAAAATACCCCTAAGGCAATTTCCTGATATTGAAAGATCTGAAATTACTATTGATACTATATACCCTGGTGCAGCATCAAATATTGTCGAAACTAAAATAACAGAAATAATTGAAGCGCAAATTAGTGGAATTGACGGAATTGAATCAATATCTTCAGTTAGTAGAGATGGGCGATCAAAAGTAACAATCGAATTTATCGCAGAAAAGGATATTAATGAGGCTGCCAACGATGTTAGAGACGCTGTTTCAAGGATTCTAGAAAATTTACCAAAAGACTCGGAATCACCTGAAATATCAAAAATCGATTCTGACGGAAATGCAGTAATGTGGTTAAATCTGACATCTGATGACATTACGCAACTTGAACTTACTGATTATGCAGAGAGGTATCTAGTAGATCGATTATCAGTTATACCCGGAGTTGCAAAAGTAAGAATTTCAGGTGGTAAAAAAAAATCTCTACGTATTTGGTTAAATCCAAACCTTCTTTCAAAATACAAAATTTCAGTTCTTGATATAGAGAAAAAAATTAATGAGGAGAATATAGAAGTTCCCGCTGGAAGACTTGAGTCTAAATTCCGAGACTTTACAGTTAAATTAGATAGCGATTATAAAACGGTTGAAGATTTTCAAAACCTTGTTGTAAAAAAAGGAGATGACTTTTCATTTGTCAAATTAGGTGACGTTGCAAAAATAGAAATTGGACCTGAAGAAACCAGACAACTTTTTAGAGGTAACGGAGAAGAAATGATTGGTTTAGGAATTTTAAAACAAACAGAAGCGAATTTAATAAAGGTGACAGACGGTGTTAAAAATGAATTTATAAAAATAAAAAATGAACTTCCTTCAAATATTAAAATTTACCAAAGTTATGATACTTCGCTCTTTGTATCTGAAGCACTTAAAGAAGTAATCTTTACGCTATGTTTTGCTATAATTCTGGTAACAATGATAATTTTAATTTTTTTAAGAAATATTACCACAACTATAATTCCTTTTTTAACTGTTCCAATTTCAATCCTATCAACTTTTATTTTTCTAAACTTCTTTGGATATACACTTAATCTAATTACCTTACTTGCGCTTGTTCTTTGTACAGGACTAGTTATTGACGACTCAATAGTAATGCTTGAAAATATTTATAAAAAAGTGGAATCTGGACTTTCGAAAATACAGGCCTCAATTCAGGGTTCCAAAGAGGTTGTTTTTGCAATTATTTCAACTTCAATAGTCTTAATATGTATTTTTATACCAATTATTTTTATAGAAGGTGATACTGCAAAGTTATTCAAAGAACTTGCTGTTACAGTTATAGGTGCAATTTTCTTTTCAACGATTATTTCGTTAACTCTTACACCAATGCTATGTTCAAAGCTTTTGAATGTTAGGGTCACAAAAAATTCAAAGAATAAGTTTGAAGATTTTTATATTTCTTTTTTAAAATTTATTTTAGAAAAGAAAATAATATTCATAACTTTTATTATATTAATAATTTTTTCAACAATATATATTTTCCAAAAAGTTTCTAAAGAGCTTTCTCCTAGAGAAGATAGAGGGGCCTTTTTTATGCTTTTAGAGTCGCCTGAGGGAAGTACCTATCAAAACACAGTAAATCAAATGTTGAAGATAGAAAAAAAACTTATGAAATTCAATGAAAATAAAGAAGCTAAAAGAATTCTATTGAGAGTTCCACGAAGTTTTTCAGGAACTGAAAACTTCAGTGATGGGATAGGTATAATTGTTTTGGAACATTGGGAAAAAAGAAGAAATATTTGGAAAATAATTGAAGAAATTAAAAAAATTTCGTCGGAAATTACTGACTCAAGAATTATCATTTTTCCACCAAGGGGACTTGGTCAGAGACGTTCAGGATCTCAATTACAATTTGTAATCTCAGGGGACACATATGAAAATATCAATAAAAATATGCAAATTGCTTTAGATGAAGTAAAAAAAAATGATAACTTCTTATTTGCAAGAATAGATTACAAAAAAAATAGACCTCAAATAGATATTAAAATTGATAAAGACAAAGTATCGGATTTAGGAATTTCAAATCTTGAGATTGGAAGAACTCTGGAGGTGCTTCTGGCTGGAAGAAAAGTAAATACTTACATTGAAAACGGTGAAGAATATTATGTAATTCTTCAATCTGTTAAAGAGCAAAGAACAAACTCATCAGATATAGGTTCTTTTGAAGTAAAAACACCAGATGGAAAGTTTGTAAGACTTGAAAATTTATTAAAATTTAAAGAAATTACTGAAGCAAAAGAATTAAATAGATATAATAAAATGAGATCTATAACTTTAAGTGCTGGTTTGAAAAAGGGTTATTCACTTGGAAAGGCTATTGATTTTCTTGAAAATATTTCGAAAACTAAATTAGATAGTAGCCTCAAGATTGATTTCAAAGGACAGAGCAAAGAATATAAAAAGTCTTCCAAACAATTTGTGTTTTTATTCATAGTTTCGTTAATTTTTGTTTATCTAATTCTTTGTGCACAATTTGAAAGTTTTAAGTATCCATTAATTATTATACTTTCTGTTCCATTAACTTTAATTTTCCCTTTGCTAGCTTTATTAATCTTTAAAAACTCACTGAATATTTTTAGTCAAATTGGTATAATTATATTAATGGGTATATCTGCTAAAAACGGAATTCTAATTGTAGAATTTGCTCGTCAACTTAAATCAATTGGTAAGAAATCATACGAATCTTTGATTACTGCATGTAAAATAAGATTTAGGCCCATTATTATGACTGGAATATCAACTGTGGTAGGTGTTGTGCCTCTTGTCATTGGCTCAGGAGCTGGCTTTGAATCAAGACTAACCATTGGGATTGTATTGATATCAGGGATAATTTTTTCAATTTTTCTCACCCTTTTCATCACTCCATTTTTTTTTAAAATTATAGATAGAGATTAATTTTTTTTAGTGATTTTTAAAATTGTCAACTTTGAAAAAATCTTGGTCTACACGAAACTGTTCTAAGTCAAGTGAGTAATATCCTTTAATCCATTTATCAACTTCTTTTAGTATGGATTTTTCATAGGTGGTTTTTATACATTGTGTAGTAGTTTTTTTATGTTTTAAAACTTTTCCGTTTCTAACTACCTCATCACCATCTTTAAAAACATAACTAGCTTCTTTGAACATTTTATCAATCGTTTTCTTTGGATCATAGATTGATATGTCCGCTATACAACCCTCCTTTAATGATCCTCTATCTTTGAGACCTAAAATTTCAGCTGGTGATGCCCTTGTCATTATTGCTATATCGTACATAGAGTAAGTTCTTTTTAAATCCTTTAAATAAGAAATATCTAATGAGTCTTTGTTAATACTATCTATTTTTTGTAATCTATATTCATAATCCATAAGAAGCCTAAACAGTTCAGGATAACTTGTAAATGGTGCACCATTTGGGTGGTCTGTTGTAAAAAAAACACGTGAGGGATCCTTTACAAGTAAAAAAATCTCTAATCCAATCAACCATTGCAAAGCATTTACAAAGTTTTTTTCTTTGTAGTGATAAGGTACAATACCCCCTCCTCCATCTTCAACTTCAGAAATTATCCATTTTTTGGGATTTGCATTTTTTCTAGCACTAAACTGTCTCATAATATCAGATGAAATTGTTACTGTTGGGTTAAACATTACCTGACCAACATCAATTGTAATATTTTGATTTGAATTTACAGCCTCAGCTAAATCAAGTGAGCCTGAAGAAAAACCTTTTTTCCCTTTTTTACCATAAGCATAAAATTGTACATGTGCTAAATGCATTCTTCTTCCTTCTGCAGAGTTAATTGTATCAACAATAGTTTCAATATTTCCGGGTACACCAAGATTATTACAATGGACATGAAGTGGATGTTTAATTTTAAGTTCCTCATTAGCAATGTTTAAAGTTTTTAAAATTTCTCTGGAAGAGACCCCATATGAAGGCACAACATCATCTAAATTAAATACTTCTCCACCGTTTTTAAAAAATTCTGATCCACCTGCATTTATAACTTTTAATCCAATACATTTTGTCGATTCTAAAGTGTAAGCAACATAATCATTCACAAAGTTTTGACCTCTTTTTTTGTAAAGACTTTCAAGTAAAAATGAGTCGTTTCCTAGAATTGCTAAACCAGCTTTATCAATCATGGGTATTCTTTCTAACTCTAGGTGAGCTAGAAAAGAATTAATTGGAAGAATTGCAGGCTCAACCACTGTTGTGAAACCCATTTCTATGTATCTGTAACCAGTACCATCGGCAGTCCACCTAGAATTAAACCCAGGTAAGTTTTTTTTTCTATTAAGGGTATTTTCAACAAATTTTGAATGTATCTCTGGTGAAAGTAATCTTGCATTATTAACATTTCCACCTGCAATATGTGAATGAATGTCAATAGCACCAGCCATTACAATCATTCCTTCAACATCATAAGTAGTCTCGAATTCAACAACTTCAGAGGGAGAAGGTCTCACTATCTGACCATCTTTTACAAATAAATCTTGTTTTTTATTATCTAGTTTTTGAGTAGGGTCAAAAACTCTACCATTTATAATTTTAAATTTCACTTTGCACTTCCAACTAAAGAATATTAAGTATATAACTTTAAATTTAACTAAATAATACAAATATATATAATATTAATATAAGGTTGTTTATGACATCTGTAATAACAAAGAAAAATTTTCAAAGCTCATTGGAGAAATCTATTTCTAGAGAAGAGGCTGAAAAGGCAGTTGAAACACTAATAAGGTGGGCCGGAGACGATCCATCAAGAGAAGGGCTTAGAGAAACACCTAAAAGAGTCGTAAACGCATTTAATGAGTTTTTCTCAGGATATAACGAATCACCCAATGATTACCTAAGCAAAACATTTGAAGATGTTCAAGGTTATGAAGATTTAGTAATGCTGAAGGATATATCTTTTCATTCTCACTGCGAACATCACATGGTGCCGATTATAGGTAAAGTACATTTAGCATACATACCCACTAAAAAAGTCGTCGGTATTTCTAAGTTAGCTAGAGTTGTAGATATTTTTGCAAAGAGACTTCAAACACAGGAAACTATGACTCAACAAATAGCGAAGTGTATTGAAAAATCTTTAAAACCAAAGGGCGTAGCTGTATATATTGAAGCTTTACACCAATGTATGACAACCAGAGGTGTTCAAAAACCAAATGTATCTACTATAACATGTTGTTTTCTAGGCGAATTTAAATCAAACAAATCAATTGAGCAAAGGTTCTCTGATTATATAAAATAAATTATGAAAATAATCTTTTCAAAAAGAACCTCAGTTGAAGAAGTAGAAGAAGGAAAAAGCCTTCAACCCAAATTTGATGAAAATGGTTTGATCCCAGTTATTACAATTGATGCTGAAGATAATCAAGTCTTAATGCATGGTTACATGAATGAAGAAGCTTTAAAAGCATCATTAACATCAAAAATGTCTCATTACTGGTCAAGAAGTAGAAGAAAAATTTGGAAAAAGGGAGAAACTTCTGGTTTTTTCCAAAATATTGTCAAAATTCAAGTTGATGATGATCAAGATTGTATCATTCTTTTTGTAAAACTCTCGGGAACAAAAGCAAGTTGTCATGTAGGTTACAAATCATGCTTTTACAGGGAGCTTGAAAAAAAGGGTGAAAGCTTTTCAACAAATTTAGTTTTTAATGAAGACAAAAAAATTTTTGATCCTAACGAAGTTTACAAAGGTCTAGAAAACCCTACAAAACTTTAGAATTCTCTTTAATTTAATTTTTTTTTTTGTATTATAAAATTAAAGTAAACTTTTTATTTTGGAGGAAATATTATGGACGCTTCGATCCTTAACTATAAGGTCAACGATAATGTTGGCGACTTTTTAAGTAAAGAAAAAAAATTATACATTGCTGGTAAATGGATAGATCCTAATTCTGGCAAATCTTTTGACGTAGAGGATCCTGCTACTGGAAAAAAAATTGCTTCTTGCTCTGCTGGAAATAATAAAGATATTGATCTAGCCGTTAAAGCAGCTAGAAAAGCATTTGATTCAGGAGTTTGGACTGATATGTCTAACAGCGAAAAAGGTAAAATCATCTGGAAAATTGGTGATCTTATTGATAAGCATGGTGAAGAGTTAGCTCAACTTGAGTCTTTAGACAACGGAAAACCTGTTGCTGTTGCTGGTGCTGCTGATGTACCACTTTCATCCGACATTTTTAGATATATGGCAGGTTGGGCAACGAAAATTGAAGGAAATACAATTCCTTATTCTTGTTTATATACACCAGGTGCAAAATATCATAGCTACACTTTAAGAGAACCAGTTGGTGTTTGTGGTCAAATTATTCCATGGAATTTTCCGTTACTAATGGCAGCATGGAAAATTGCTCCTGCGTTGACTGCTGGCTGTACAATTGTGCTTAAACCAGCAGAGCAAACCCCTTTATCTGCTCTTAGGTTAACAGAAATCATACATGATGCAGGCATTTTACCGGAAGGTGTTTTAAATGTTGTAACAGGTTTTGGTGAAGACGCTGGTGCCCCATTAGCTGAACATCCAATGGTTGATAAAGTTGCTTTTACTGGATCAACTGAAGTTGGTAAAATAATTACAAAAGCGGCCTCTGGTAATCTAAAAAAAGTATCATTGGAACTTGGAGGAAAATCTCCTACAATTATATTTCCAGACGCTGATATTGATGCAGCTATCGCAGGTGCAGCCTCGGCTATATTTTTTAATCACGGCCAATGCTGTTGTGCAGGTTCTAGATTATTTGCTCATGAGAAAGTTTTTGATAAAGTTTCAGAAGGCATAGCTAAAATTGCTGAAAATATCAAAGTTGGTCCTGGTATGGAAGCTTCAACAGAGATGGGACCCCTTATTTCAGATGAACAGTATCAAAAAGTAGCTGGTTACATAGAATCTGGAAAGACAGAAGGTGGTGAAGTGATTGCTGGCGGAAATTATGACAACTCCTCAGGTGGTCACTTTGTTCATCCAACGGTTTTTGCAAAAACAAATGCTGACATGACTCTTGTAAAAGAAGAAATTTTTGGTCCAGTTGTCTGTGCACAACCATTTTCTGACGAAAGTTTAGAAAAAATTGCAAACGAAGCTAACAATACTAACTTTGGTTTAGCTGCAAGTGTCTGGACTAAAGATATTAGCGTTGCTCATAAAATGGCAGCAAAAATTCGTGCAGGTACAGTATGGGTCAATTGTCATAATATTTTTGATGCATCCCTTCCATTTGGCGGTTATAAGGAATCTGGATGGGGAAGAGAGATGGGTCACGAAGTCTTAAAGAATTACACCGAAGTAAAAGCTGTAACTGTAAATCTTTAAGAACCAGATTTAAATTTTTCAAGTCAGGCTATTAAATCATAGCCTGACTTAAAATTATGAACAAAAATATAAATGACAACAATTTAAAAAAATTAATTTTTTACTCAAATTTGATTAGCTACTCACTATCTTTTATTGTACTAATTCTTTACTTCTCTTTTATATTAATACTAGGTTTTAAACCTGAATTTTTTCACAAAACCTTACCCGACTCTTCAGTTACATATGGAATTTTTTCAGGTTTGTTTATTATAATTATTTCTGTTTTTTTGACATTTATTTATGTTGTTCTGTCAAATTTATTTTTAGATAAATTAAAGAAATGAATCTATTATTATTCCTGACTCTATTAAGTTTTCCATTTTCCATAATGGCGTCCGACTTAAATAGTAAAAATTTTGCTGCAGTAGTCTTTGGTATTTTTGTGTTTATAACACTTTTAATAACATACTTTGCATCAAAAAAAAATTTCAATAAAAGTAATTATTATGCAGCTGGTGGGAAAATATCAGGTTTACAAAATGGGTTAGCTATAGCTGGAGATTACATGTCTGCAGCATCATTTCTTGGAATATCTGGGCTTGTTTTTTTTTCTGGTTTTGATGGTTTAATTTATTCAATAGGTTTTCTTGTAGGGTGGCCAATAATTTTATTTTTAATTGCAGAAAAGCTTAAAAATTTAGGGAAATATACATTTGCAGATGTAACATCAACAAGATTAACTCAATCTAGAATAAGAATTTTATCTGCAAGTGGAACTTTGGTAACAGTTATTTTTTATCTAATTGCTCAAATGGTTGGCGCAGGATCACTAATACAAATTTTATTTGGGTTACCATACTATTACGCAATTTGGATAGTAGGATTATTAATGATTATTTATGTTAGTTTTGGTGGAATGATAGCTACAACATGGGTACAAATAATAAAAGCCATTCTTTTGATTTTAGGAGCGACAGCTCTTGCAATTATGGTTCTTAGCGATTATTCATTCAGTATCGGTAAATTACTAGAAGAGGCTAGTAATGTTCATCCAGAAAAAGAATCAATTTTATTTCCTGGTAAACTTATTAGTGATCCAATATCTGCTATTTCGTTGGGAGTAGCTTTAATATTTGGAACAGCAGGCTTACCGCATATCTTGATGAGATTTTTCACAGTCCCAGATGCAAAAAGTTCAAGAATTTCAGCTTTCTACGCAACAACTTTTATTGGTTATTTTTATATTTTAACATTTGTAATTGGTTTTGGAGCTATCATTTTTTTAACTAATAACTTAAATTATACTGACTTTGAAAACAATCTCATTGGTTCAAACAATATGGCTGCAATTCATTTATCTCACGCTCTAGGTGGTGATATTTTTTTAGGATTTATTTCAGCTGTAGCATTTGCAACTATTTTAGCTGTGGTATCGGGTCTTACGCTTGCTGGAGCATCTGCAATTGGAAGAGACCTTTATGTATTCGTAATAAAAAAAGGTAGAAGTAACGAAAAAAAAGAAATTTTAGTCTCTAAAATTTCCTCTGTTTTTTTAGGAATAATTGCAATAATCCTAGGTATTATTTTCCAGGGACAAAATGTTGCTTTTATGGTTGGTCTAGCATTTGCAGTTGCAGCTAGTACAAATTTTCCCATTCTGTTTCTCACAATATCATGGAAAAAATTAACTACTAATGGAGCGATGTATGGTGGATTTATTGGTCTATTTAGTGCATTACTTTTTGTTTTCCTGGGACCTACTGTTTGGGTTGAAACTCTAGGATTTGAGAATGCAATATTTCCTTACAAGTATCCCGGAATTTTTTCGATGTCAATTTCATTTTTCTCAATCATAACTATTTCTTTAATTGACAAGAAAAATAGAGATGAGAACAAGTTCAAAGAATTAACTAAAAAGTCATATTTAGAGAGTAAATAATTGTTTTTCTTTGACATAGATAACCCAAAACCAGAAGAAATTAAAAAATGGATGAAAATTAATAATTTAAATGTTGAAAAGTCTTCAGAAATATTAGGACTAAGTAAAAGGCAATTTTCAAGGTTTTTATCTGGTGAAACTAACGCCAAAAGAGTTCATTCATTGGCTATGCAAATGGTTTGGCTTATTAATGAAAATAAGCGTGAGTTTGATAGAAAAATAATTAAGAAAAAAGTAAAAAAAATTTCAATACCAATCAAATAAATTAATCTTTGAAAAGTAAGTAATTCATTTTTTTATTTTCAGATCTTATTTTTTTCATGACGTCTAAAATAAGACCACAAAAAAAACTAAAAAAAGATAAAACAGACAAAAATCCTGCTAAAACAGCTGATGGGAGGCGTTCAACTAAACCAGTTAGATAAAATTCCTTAATAATTGGAATACCAACTGACAGAGATAACACCATAAAAAAAAAACTTAGGATTGTAAAAAATAATAAAGGTTTCTCATCCTTAATAAGTATTAAAATTAATTTCAAGATTTTGATACCATCTTTAAAAGTATTTAGTTTACTTACAGACCCCTCTGGTCTTGGTTTATATATGCAATCAAACTCACCAATTTTAAAGCCTTGTTCTAAGGCATGAATAGTTAACTCCGCTTCAACTTCAAATTCATCTGAATTCTGAGGAAAAGTCTTTATAAACCTCTTTGAAAAGATTCTATATCCAGAGAAAATATCTGAAATATCATTACCAAATATATAATTAACAAAACGCGAGAACATCTGGTTACCGACTACATGTCCACGTCGGTATGCAGAAGGATTTGAATGAGTTCTTTTTGCAACAAGCATGTCATATTTTTCTCTAAAAAATGTGTCAATAGATTGCTTTATTTTACTGGTGTCATATGTGTCGTCACCGTCTAACATTACATAAATATTTGCATCAAAATTATCAGAAAACATTCTTTTAACCACGTTACCTTTTCCTCTTTTTTTTTCTAAAATGACTTTAACACCATGTTTTTTTACTTCTTTTATTGTATTATCTGTTGAAGAATTGTCGTAAACTATTATTTCTGAATTCGGTATATTTTTTTTTAAATCTTTAATAACTTTCCCAATTGTTGATTCCTCATTGAGACAAGGTATTTGAATTAAAATTTTTTTTTTCATTTAGATATAAAAAGTAGCTTATTATTGGGTTCATCGTATGAGTCAAATTCAAATCCTTCTTCATTGAATTTTTTAAGCTCTTCTATATCAAATATTTTATTGGTAATAATAAATTTTGCCATAATTCCTCTATATTTTTTTATCATCATACCGGGAGCTTTTAGTTTATTATCTTTAAAAATTTTGAAGTCAAAACTTACAACTTTTGCATTCAAGTTATTTTTATCAATTGACTCAAAATATTCTTGTGAAGAAAGATTAAATAAAAATTTAGTCTTATTCTTTGATAAATCATTATTTAAACAAGATGTTATCTTTTTTTTCCAAAATTCATGTAATGAAATTCCTAAGATTGAATCAATTTTAGTACCCATTTCTAATCTATAAGGCTGAACTAAATCTAACGGTCTTAATAAACCATATAGTCCTGAGAGAATTCTCAACCTATTTTGAGCCAATAAGAGCAATTCTTTTGAAAATAATCTTATTGACAATCCATTAAAAGTATCGCCACTAAAAAGAAAAACTGCAGGTTTGAAAACATTATCGTTTGAATTAAAGTCTTGAAATCTTTGAAAATTGAGTTCTGTTAATGAATCGCTTATTTTCATTAAATTTTTTAATTTGTCAAATTTGAGATCTTTCAATTTTCTAATTAACAAGTTTGTATCATCAGTGAACAAAGGTTCACTTAATTCTAGAGATGACTTTTCAGGAAGAATATTAAGGTTTTTTGCTGGAGAAATAATTATCATAACTTGTATGATATAATAAATTTTAAAAAAAAATAAACTTTAATTATTTAATCATAGCCCATCGACCGCTTTCCTCTCTACATGCTGTACTGAAAGAATTTTGAGGACCAACACTACTATCTATTAAATATATATGTTCGATAAGCCTACAATTTGGGTTACCATAGTAACCTTTAATCTTAACAACACCTTCATTTCTACTTTTAGGGTTTTTCCAATACCCTGTATTAGTAATTTGATTGTTATCACTGATTTCAAGAATCCTTAAAGTTTCTTGTGTAAAATAATAATTATCATTTTGACCAATAAATTCTGCTAAATTTTCACCTACTATCAATCCAATAGTTGAACCTACTGAAGTTGTAAAAAGATCTCCATCTGAAAGATGATATCCAATGTACCCACCTGCTGCAGATGAGGATGTTTTTACAAGATTATCTCTATTTAAATTTGGAAGAGAACATCCAACTAAAAAAAAAATGATGTAAAGCATAAAGAATTTTTTAATCATTAAGATACCTATTAATAAGCTCATTTCTTTCATCGTTAAGAAAAGATGATTTTTTAAAGTTAAAGTTATTTCTGGATTCTATGGATCGCATTGAAAATGGGTTTTTTTCAATTTTAATTTTATAATCATTTAACATATTTAGACTTTCCATCTTCTCACCAACCGCATATGCACTTGCATTATATTTATTGATTAAGAAATCATCTTTATAAGCAAGAGGAGATAAATTATGAATGGATTCCGGCATTAATCCTAAAGGTTCCATAAACCCTGAATTATATAGTTGTTTTGCTACGTAACCGAGAGAGCCTATTAATGTAAAATACTGAAATGTGTAGCTAATGCTTCTCATCTTAGAGTTACCTATTCCAGCTGCACCTTCAGAGCCAAAAACTTCAGAAAAAGCGTTTGCTTTAACTGTTGAACTAAAAAAAATACAAAAAATCAATGCTTTTAAAAATACTTTCATTTCCACATACTGTTATTCATATTAACGACAAATATATTTATGTTTTAGAAATTAATTTTTATATGAATGTAAAACTTCAATTATCATTAATTTCTCTTGTATCGGCAAAACCATAAATTCATCCAAATTGGTTGTTCTTTTTTTTGAGTTATGGTATTTATCAATCAACTTTGACTTTTTAATCATTTGGTTTTCTTTATTTAAGGATTTATCAAAGTATTGATGATAAACTACGCCAGAGCCAATCCCAATAAGAGACATTTCAAATAGATTGAGTGATTTTGACCAAAAAGGTAAAAAAAGAGTTGCAAAAAATACTATTTTTGACCCAAATTTTATTTTTTTTTTTAGGAAAAACATAATACTAACCTCCACAGGTTAGTATAAACTCTTAAAAATATCAAGTTTTAACAATTATAATCAAAAGTTACTCATTTTTGACATTTAATCAAATTTTCACAAGTTAATTATTTACTTAGTAAATTATAAAATCTATGCTGAATATAAATAACCTTGATGGAATACATCCTTGATATATATATAAGCAATCTACCTTCAAATATGAGAGGTTTTATTTTTGGTTTTGTTCATGTAGGAATAATGCTAATAGGTTATTACACTGGCTTAAGTATAAATCGTTTTGTTAAAATAGTTTCAAAAGGGTATATTGCAGGTATTTTCGGCGCTGTTTTTTCCCATATTTTAGCTGATTTAGTTGCAAGTTACCTGGATCCTCATATTCGTAGTATGATTTTAGGTATTGTAATAGGTGGATTACTTCCATTAGCTTTTATTCCTTTTTTAGAAATTCTTATAAAGAAAAAAAGTAAACATCACATAATAACCGGAGACCACGAGGACGTAAAAAAAGATTTAGATTCACACTAAAATATTGGCATAAAACTTGCCCATTTCTATTATGATATCTTCTAATCTTGACGGTGGTTTAGGTAACATGCTTTTTCAAATTGCAGCAGGTTATGCACATTCACTACGAATAAACTCTAAATATTTTTTACTAGATAGTAGTAAAAATTTTAGAGAAAATTATTTTGATCAAATGAGTAGTCAAATATCAAAGGAATTTGCACAAAAAACTGTACTTTCTTGGAAAAAATATAAAAATAATATTTTTTCAAAAATTCCTGTTCATCCTCATGAAAATTTAGAACTAGTTAAGCAAGGATGTTTTAAGTACAGCCCTATTCCCCCTAGAGATAACATAGTTATTGAAGGATTTTTTCAGTCAGAAAAATTTTTTAAAGATTTTGAAAATGAAATTAAAAATTTATTTACTTTTAGTGAAAATCTAAGGAAAAATAACAACAAAAAATTAAATTTTTCAAAAAAAAAAAAATTAGGAATCCACTTCAGAAGATACAAAGTAATGACTGATATCCTTCCACCTATGCCATGGGTCTACTATGAATACGCATTAAAAAAATTTGACTCAGAAAAATATGAGTTTTTTTGTTTTAGTGATGACATTGATGATGTTAAAAAAAATTTTGATGTTAAAAAGTTAAATTTTTTAGAAAACAATAATGAACTTGATGATCTATACTACTTATCGAAATGCGACTCAGTTATAATGAGTAATAGTACTTTTTCCTGGTGGGGAGCCTGGTTAGGCAAAAAAAAGGAAAAAGTCATTGTGCCACCATTCTGGTTTGGAAGAGGTGGTCCGCGGGATTTAGAAGATTTGATTCCCGATAGATGGGAGGTTTTAACTTAATTTTTTGGAATTTAGTGGAAAAGGTGTCTCGCACCACTTTTTAAGTGGTGCGAGAGTATAACCTTATTTTCTGGCAGAAATTTTGTAGATTTCACCTTCATCTACAGTTGCGTAAAGATCTCCATTATGCATTCTTAGCCCTCTGAATCTCTTTGTTAGACCAGTAGGCATTTGAATAACACTTTTAATCGCTTTACCGTCTTTAGTAATGTCGACAATGTCGATTCTCATACCAGATGGTGTTCCACCGAAAGCAATACCCATGATTCCGACAGCCATACGACCTTCCCAATAACCCCAGTTACTACCTTTTAAGAAAGCAGCAGAACCAGTTCCCTGAGAGAGACCATTGTTATTCCAAGCTGGAGGCATGAGGTCTTTAAAACGCTCATCACTCATTGGAGTACCTGCTTCAGCACGTGCAGCTGGTAACATGCCTTCTTTTTGGTTAGGCATATATCCACAATACTTATCTGGACATGCACCACGACCTGCGACCTTTTCTTTAGGGTCCCATCCAGCGTTACCACCGTTAACTAAAGCAGTGATTTCGTCATTGTGCCATGGACCATGTTCAGCAGTAAATGCTCTACCATCCGATGGACGGAAGTCAATACCTTGAACATTTCTGTGTCCATAAGTGTACATACGCTTATCGAAACCTTTAGGCGGTTTGTTTCCAGGGTGTGCTTTTCCGTCAGTATCGATTCTAAGAACATTACCTCCTAGAAGAGTTGGATGCTGAGGAATATTACCTTTGTGACGATCGCCTGTAGTTGCCCATAAGTAACCTTCAGGACCAAATCTTAGTCTGTTACCATTATGTGCACCTGGACCACCGAACGGGTGATCTGATTCGAACGGCTTATATTGAATATCAGTTACGATATCTGTTCTGTTAGAGACACTCTTCATGTCTTTACTAACTTCAAATCTCATAATGATGTTACCATTACATACATCGAAGTTGTCTTTACAACCTGAACCACGGTGTGCGGTTGAAGCTGAAGCAACATATATTCTACGATTTTTTTTGAAGTTAGGGTCAACTGCAATACCTAGCATTCCGGCTTGACCTTCACAAAAAAGATCATCACCAGCACTATTGTATCCAGAAGTACCTTTCATGCCATATAATTTATTTACGGCACCAGATTTAGTCTTTACAGAAAAACCTTTACATTTTTCAGTGAAAAACATATCGCCTTTTTTTGTAAATGCCATATCCCATGGATTTTCTAGCCCATTAAGAATAGACATTGCACTGATCTTGGGAGTTCCCATAGTATCAGCTTGACCATTAAAGGCCAGCAAAGAAGCGGCTGAAAAAATTGCCGCTGATAGTAGTTTAGATTTTTTAAACATTAAAAATATCCTCCACTTAATGTTAATATTATTTTTTACCAGCTGGA
>MDTB01127156.1_pt1 | contig 38627 bp, 22 predicted proteins | sample 811161 | NCBI WGS metagenome assembly MDTB01 (sample SAMN05326650, study PRJNA326480) | marine metagenome | isolation source: seawater | place: Mediterranean Sea | collected 2009 | reverse complement strand
GCAGGGGCGGCTTCTTATGATGGTTACTGTGATGGCGATACCGGTGGTGGTGATACTGGTGGTGGTGATGGTGGAGCTTCATGCGAAGATACAGACAATGGTGCTGTAGACCCATATGGTGATGGCTGTGCTGAATATAATAGCTTCCCTTCATGGTGTGGTAATTATGATGACGATGATTTCATATCTAATGAAATGTGTTGTGTTTGTGGAGGTGGAACTACTAGTGACGGTGGTATGGTTATTATTGATAATCCAATTGCCCACACAATAAAAACAATGGATAGAGATGATAGAGTTGACTTTATTAATCAAATTAAATCTAATAGAAGATCAGTATTTAATCTTATTGATCCTCCAATGATTGTTGATGTAGAAGGAAGTATTTTATTGAATCCTGCTCCTAATAATCGAGTAATTAGTTATGAAGTTAATGTTTTTTGTGATGCATGTCTTGATGGTGAAGCATGGAGTGGTTCGTTTAATTCTCCTACTACAGACTTCTTACTTTATGGTATTGATGAAGGTGTAGATGTCTGTGCGGAAGTAAGAGCAGTTAGTAGTAATACAGCAACAGTTTCTGCATGGTCAGATGCAGCATGTACAAGTGCTGGTTGTGGCCCTAACTGTGTTGCCGGTGACGCAAATAATGATGGAAATGTAAATGTTTCTGATATTGTTTTATTAGTTGGATCTATTTTGAATAATAGTGGTTCTACTGATGGCGTTGAGTGTGGTGATATGGATAGTGGTGGAGTCATAAATGTTTCAGACATTGTTGCTATAATTAATATTATCTTAAATCCAATGAATAGCACTTCAGATGCTACCGAAGCAAAATTAAACATCGGTACTGATGTTTCAATTGTCGCTGATGGACAATTAAGTGCAATTCAAATGGTTTTATCACATGACAGCGATTTTAGTTTAGAATTAACTCAAGATGCTTGGGTTGCTGATTATTCTACGATTGATAACAAAACAACTCTAATTGTTGTAATGCCAAGTAGCGAGTATTTATTTACTCCGAATGGTGAATTTACAATTGAGGAATCAATTGTATTAAATTCTGAAAATCAAATTGATGTTACTGTAAATTCATTACCGATAGAATTTTCTGTTAGTGATGCGTATCCTAATCCATTTAACCCTGTAACAGTATTAAATATTAACTTACCTAGTGAAAGTATGGTTAAGGTTAATGTTTATAATGTTACTGGACAAATGATTGATGCTATATATAGTAATAGCTTAACTGCTGGCACTCATAGTATTTCATGGGATGCAAGTAATTTATCTAGTGGTGTATATTTAATCAGAACAGAAGCTGGTAAAAATATCTCAACACAAAAAGTTATGTTACTAAAGTAAATTTCAGAAATATCTGATAATATTAGAACCCCGATCATACGATCGGGGTTCTTTTTTACAATTTATAAATGGATAGAAATTGGCAATTATTAATGCAATAAAAAATGCACTGTTTCAAGTAGATATACGAGTACTGGGATTATATAGAATTATTTTTGGTAGTGTTCTATTTTTTGATCTTTGGAGTCGTTTATCTGTCATTCATTTATTTTATACAAATAAAAGTATTTTCCCTACATCATACATTTTATCGTCTCCATATAAAGTATTACCTTTTACATTATTGCCTGCTTTTAATCAGCCGTGGGAAGTAGAGTTGTTTTTATATACTGGACTATTAGCATGTTTATTTTTTATAGCTGGTTATAAAACTAAATTATCCCAGATTATAGCATCAATAGTTGTCCTAAGTTTTCATAACAAAGTTACTACCTTGGAGAATGGCGGTGATATGGTTGTTAATAATTTTATTATTTGGTCAGTTTTTCTTCCATTGGGACTATCTTTTAGTATTGATTCAATTATAAAAAGTTTAAAAGAAAAAGTTGAAAATAATATTATTGAGTTAAATAGTTATAATAAAGTAAATAAAAAGATATATTCTATTGCTTATTTTGCATGTTTACTGCAAATTGCAATGATTTATTTCTTTAATTATAAAACAAAAACAGGTGATACTTGGAATAACTTAACTTCTCTTCATTATTTTTTTGAATTAGATTCTTTTCTTACACCTCTTGGATATTGGGCAAAAGATTTTTTTTCTCAAGAATTTAAATCTTTTTTAACATGGATTACTTTAATTATTGAAATGAGTGTTCCTTTTATAATATTTATTCCAATATTCACAAAATATATCAGAGCTATTTGCTTTACAATTTTAATAGGATTTCATCTATGCATAGGTTTATTCATGGATATTGGTTCGTTCTCATGGATTATGATAGCTGTAGATATATTATTATTAACTAGCTTAAATTTTAATTTCATTAAATTTTTTCTTAAGAAAATTCATGGTGCACCAATAACTTTGATTTATGATTCTGATTGTGGTTTTTGTCATTATGTAGTTAGAATTATAAAAAGATTAGATTTATTTAATAAAGTTACAATTTATGGAAATGAATGGGTAAATACTGAATATGATGATATTCGAACACGGTCTATTTTATTATTTAAAAATAACGATTCAAATATTATATATTCGCATCACAATGCTTTTTTTCAGCTGTTAAATAGACTTCCATTTGGGTTTTTATTTGGATGGATATTAATTATACCTGGAATAAATTTAATTGTCAATTTATGTTATAGAACTATTGCGAATAACAGAGCAAATATAAGTAGTTCCTTAGGGCTTAATACGTGTGGTGTTCCGCAGCAACCTTTAATACAGCCTAAGCAGAAAAATATAGAATCAAATATTCTCAAGTGGCCAAAAATTATAATAATAAATTCAATAATAATCGGATTACTTATAGCAAATATACAAAAATCTTTAATTGTAAATGAACCATATAAATCTGATTACAATTTTAAGGAAACACAGCTAGGTAGGAAAGTGTTGCGTTATTTGCGTATGAAGCAAAATTGGAAGATGTTTGCTCCTAGTGTACTCAAAAGTGATGTTATTTTAGTAACAGATATAGAAACTATTAAAAATAAGAGGATTGATCCATTTACAGGGAAAGAGCCGCTGAATATTGATAGTGTTGACTTTAGGAAAATGAATATTAATTACGGTCAATTTGTAAGGAAATTTATGAAAAGATCTGTTAAAAATAAAACATCCTCAACTTTGAAACAATTAGAACAGTGGCTAAAAAAACCTATAATAGATATAAATGGTAATCGTTATTCTAAAGCTCGAAGTTTTAAAGTATGGAAGCTGACTCAATATTCGTCCAAGCCAGGAAATGGGCCAAAAAAAATTCGTAAAGAGTTAGTATTAGAATTTCCGAAAGAAAAACAACAAGAAAAAAAAATACCCGTAAATAGAAAAAATAGATTTAAAAATAAAAACAGATATAATAGCAAGAAGAAAGTATCAAATAAGCCAGAAATTTCTGAGTAATTGTTAATGTTGCATTTGTAAAATTCCTTCCTAATACCCTAATATAAGTAGATATTAAATTATAGTATTTAGAGGATTCAATGCAAAATTTTACACATAATAAACATATTTTATTTTTTATAACTTTTATAGTATTTAGTTTTTCAATAGAGATAGGAATTGAGTCATTTGAGCAGCAGAAAGATGGAACCTTTTTAGCTGACGTTTACATGATAAATGAGGTGCCTCTTGCTGGGTTTCAATTAGACTTACTACCTAAGGATTATTTTGAAATAATTTCTATTACAGGTGGGAATGGAGAGAAATCAGGGTTTAACATGAGCGCAGGAAAAAAAGGAACCATGCTAGGATTTTCCTTCTCTGGAGCAGTTATTGAGCCTTCAAAGTCAAATAAAATAAGTAAAAATATTTTATTTACTCTATCTTTAAAACCACTTAAACCTATCAATGATAAAACAGAGATAAGTTTTAATCCTATTATGGCAGGGAGAGGGGGAGAAAAAGTTACTACTACCGTAATACCTTTCAAACCGCTGATGCCAAAAAATAAAAAATAAAAAATTTAGAATTAAATAATTCTTAAAAAGAGGTATTTTCTATGACAAAAATTAAATTAATCTTTTCAAATTTTTTAATATATTTCACTGTATTAAATGCACAAATAGATTTATCTATCAACAATGGAAGTATAAATGCAGGTGATACATTTTCGCTTGAAGTATCTATAGCAAATCCTGATAATATTATTGGTGGTTTTCAGTTTATTCTAAACGACTTTCCTGATCAGCTAGATTTAATTAATGTAGAATCAACTATTAGAACAGATCATATGATGATTGATTTTGAAACAAGTACAAATGTTATTATTGCATTCGATATGACAGGGCAAGGTTTAGAGCAAGGTCTGGGCCCAGTACTGACTGCAACTTTTACTTCCAATTCTATTTATACTAATTCAATCAATATGAGTTTTTCAGACTTTTTTATTTCGGATTTGATGGGAACTCCGCTTAATGTAAATGCTACAGAAGGGTTAGTAGAGGTGTCTGGGGAGAATCCTCCACCAATTTTTCCACCTTCTGATTTAGTTGCTACCGGAGGATATCAGAATGTGAGTTTAATTTGGACTCACCCAAATCAAGCAGAGATATCAGGTTACAGAATATATCAAAATGGCATTTTTATTGGTGAATCAGATTTACCTAGCTATACTGTTAATGAATTAGAAACATTAGTTGAATATTGTTTTACAGTTTCCGCTTTTGACTCATTCGTTGAATCTGAGCAATCAGCTTCTATATGCGCTACTACAGTAGATCAGTACTTTGAAGTTGCTCAAAATTTAACAGCAACTGTTGATGGACTTGTTTCAACACTTGATTGGGATACTCCAGAAGGATTTTTAGCAATTGGCCAGCCATGCGAAGAAGGTTGTACAGATTACAATAATCAGTGTATTTTTGATTGTAATTTACAGTGCGTATCTCAATCAACTGTAAATAGTTGGACTGGTGATGGGCTTTGTGATGATGGAACATGGAATATATTTTTAAATTGTGATGAATTTTCTTGTGATGGTGGAGATTGTTTGGATCCATATACTGGAGATTGTGTAGATGATGTCTATTATAATTTAAATAATCCTATTCCTGATAATGGTAAAGCTGCTTATGAGATAGAAATAGTAAATAATAGTCAGCGAATTGAATTACTTAATTATGAAGTGTATCGTGACAACCAATTATTAGGCCTAACGGACGAAACTAATTATATTGATGATGCCGGATTAGAATTTTTAGAAACTTATTGTTATAATGTTATTGCCGTTTATGATGAAGGGTCCTCTGGTTATTCAAATACTGCATGTATTGAAACTGAATTAAGTACACCTCAAAATCTTATAGTTATTCCAGGTCCTGGTGAATTGAATTTATCATGGCAATCACATCCTGATAATGCTCAAAATGAATTTAATATTTATAAAGATGGTGAATATTTAGCAACGACTGTAGGATTGGAATTTATTGATTCAGATGTAATACATAATACAGATTATTGTTATCATGTTAGTGCGGTATATGACTTAGGTGAGTCTGAACCTTCAAATACTGCATGTTCACAATGGGACTTGATGACTCCTATTGGACTACAAAGTCAAGCTGGTGATGCTAGTGTCCAGTTAGAATGGGATTTACCGGGGTCTTATATGACGCTTAGTATTGAAATCATGACAGATAGCTATCCTACAGAAACATCATGGCAGGTAATTAATGAATTAGATGAGATAGTCGCTAGTGTTGATGCTGCTACTGAAATGACTGCTGATTTTACTTTATATTCTTGGGAAGTCGAATTAATCCCTGGCAATTACACTTTTACTATTTTTGATACCTTTGGAGATGGGATATGTTGCATTGAAGGAGAGGGATATTACAATTTATCATTAGCTGGAACTGTTTTTTATACTGGTGGTGAGTTTCAAGCAGAAGAAAGTATTGAGTTTGGCCCAAATGGTAATATTGTAGCAATTTCTAATTCTGTCTACAATATGCCTGTAATTGGAGATAAAGGTGGAATTCCTGAAAATATTGAAGAATTAGAATTAATCACAACAATTAGAGAAATAAATAATAATCCAGTTACTGAATTAAATTTATTTAGGAATTTACTTGGATTTAATATCTACAGAGATAACCAATTTATCACAAATGTGGATGAAGATATTACTGAATATGAAGATATAGGATTAACAAATAATATTGAATATTGCTATGCTGTGACAGCAGTTTATGAAGAAGGAGAATCTGAGGAATCTAATAATTCTTGTTCTACGCCGATTACAGGGATAGCTCCAGCTAATTTATTTGTACTTGGTTCGAATGGAGGATTAGATTTAGAGTGGGAAGGTGGCTCTGACCTTGTTATTGAATATCGGATTTATAGGGATAACGAATATTTAACATCTACAAATGAAATAAATTATTTTGATCAGGCTACGCAGGTGTATCAAGAATATTGTTATTATATAACCTCTCTTTATTCATCTGGTGAATCTATGCCAACAAATGTAATGTGTGCTCGCTGGGAACTAGATCCACCTATGGCGGTTATTGCAAATGCAGGAGATGCATCTGTAACCCTTAATTGGGATGAGCCAACAGCGTTACCCGCATGTGCAGATTTTATAATTCCATCATTGCCATACGATCATGAGGGAAGTACAATTGGGCAGTCAGATGATTGGTTGGTACAAGGCTGGGGATTGGAATCACAAGGAGCTGATCAGTCTTATTTATTAAGAGTTAATAATCCAACTAGTATTAATGTATCACTATGCGGTGATGTAACTAATTATGATACAAAACTTGAAATTTTTACAGCAGATATGGAATGCGTTGAAACAACAACGGGTTATTATAATGATGATGCATGGGAAAATTGTACTAATAATCAGTCTGCTTTATATAATGTGGCTTTAGAATACGGAGATTATTATATTGTTGTCGATGGTTATAGTGCCCAAGAAGGTAATTATGAACTTCATGTAACAGAAGTTGGTGGTACTGTGCAAAATTCTAATTTTGGAGATGGATTTAACAAAAGATTGATAAAATCTTTTAAAGAAAATCAGGCTTATGAATTAGAAAAAATAAATATAGAGCGTCATGAAGATTCTTGGGTTGCGGCCTTAAATAATACTTCACCCCTTAATAGAGCTTTAACTGGATATAGAATTCATAGAGAAGAGCAAGAAGTAGGAAGCACTGAGCCTGCAATTTTAACATTTACTGATGAAGGGCTGCAAAACAACGCTGAATATTGTTATAGAGTTTATGCAGAATATGATGAAGGCGATTCAGAGCCTTCCAATGAAGCATGTGCTACACCAATTACAGGTATAGCTCCGACAGATTTGTATGTAGTAGGTGAAGGAGGTCAAATTCACTTAACTTGGCAGAGTGGTGGTCTTGGGTTAGTCGAATATAATATTTACAGGAATGGTGATTATCTAGCATCATCTTCAGAGTCAGAATATTTTGATACTTCTGCTGAAAATGATGTAGAATATTGCTACATAGTAACGGGTGTATATTCATCTGGTGAATCAATGCCAACAAATGAATCGTGTGGTATGTGGGTGCTAGCTGCACCATTAGGACTGACAACAACACCTGGGAATGGTTTTATAGAATTAAATTGGAATGAGCCTGGTACTAATTTATGTGCTGATGCGGTTATTCCTCAATTACCGTATAGTGATATATCATCAAATGTAGGGATGGGAGATGATTGGTTGGTTCAAGGTTCTCAAGGTTCAGATTATTCATACATGTTGACACTTGGTTCACCTACAGTTATTGATGTCACCTTGTGTGGGATGACAACTGATTATGATACAAAGCTTGAAATTTTCACCGCGAATGATGAATGTGTAGAAACAACCACAGGGCAATACATTGATGACGATTATACAAATTGTCCTGATTATATAGCTCCATATCCACCTAGTGGATTATGGGGTGTATCCTTAAATCCTGGTGTATATTATATAGTAGTAGATGGATTTGGTGGCTCTGAAGGTACATTTGAAATAAATGTTACACAGTCAGGGTTGGCTCAAGGTGTTAACCCAAATCCAATTTCTGAAAGTATTCGATATGAAGAGTCAAAGTCTGGACTAGAGATTAATGATTTTGATTGGGTTACAGCAGATGGTAGTAATTATAGTGGAGAGCCAATACAAATTGAAGAACGTAATCTTATAAACTTTCAAATGTTTAGAGATGGAAATCAAATAGTAGAATTAGATCCTAGTATATATAACTATATTGACAATGGATTAGAAAATGGTACAGAATATTGTTATCATATAGTTGCTAATTATGATCAAGGTGCATCGCAACCGACACCTGAAGTATGTGATTCACCTGATGCAGGACCAATGTGTCCACCTGAAAATTTAATGATTAATTCTGAAGTTGGTCAGGATTATGTTGGGCTCTCATGGGATGCTCCTGATGGGAGTTGCCAGGGAGCATATGTTGTATCTGGGAATGGTGGAAGTCAAGGTATTGCTACTGATTGTGTCACAGATGAAAGTTATTCTGGAATGACTGATTGTATTGGTTTCTGTTTTAGGAATGAGAATTTAGATTGGATTGGTGATGGTTGGTGTGATGATGGTCGATATGGAATTGATTTATTGTGCGAAGAGTGGGGATGGGATGGGTCTGACTGCGAGGGTGATGGTATTGGGTTTTCAGAAAAAAATGTTATTGATAATTCAGGATTTGAACCTGTAGATATGCGGGATAGGCTTGAGGGCTATAATATATATAAAGATAATCAGTTTTTATCATATACACTTGAAACTAATTATTTTGATAGTGAGATTGATTTTAATCAAGAATATTGCTATAAAGTTAAAGCAGTTTATTCAGAGGGGGAGTCTAATCCAACTTCTATAGAATGTGGAACAGTACCAGACCCTGCAGGCTATTCTGTGCTAGAGGGACCAAGTTTTGATATGAATGCTGGTAGTCAAGCAGAATTTTCGATTAATTTAGAAAATCAGGAAGTAGTTGCAGGCTTTCAGTTTACTCTTAATCCAGATCCTAGTTTAATATCTTTTGGTGAAGTATCTCTAACACCAAGGTCTGAAGGATTTTTATTAGAAGCAAATTTACAAGAGAATGGATCATTGATTATAGTTGGATTTGATATTAATGGAGAGCCCCTGCCTGTTGGGCAAGGACCAATTCTAAATATTAGTTGTACATCTGATTATGTATTGAGTCCTCAGGATATAAATATTATCTTTTCTGAGGTTTATATTGGTAATGCAGAAGGAGAAGCGATTCCCTTATTTGCAAATACTGGTACAATAACAGTTGTACCAGAAGGTGCTATTGAGCTATCATTATCAGGAGGAGAATTAAATACAGGTGAAGAGATAGCAGTAAACTTGTCATTAACAAATGACGTTGCTGTTGGAAGTTTTCAGATTTATATAACAGATACTCCGGATGTAGTAAGTTTTATTGAAATATCATCAACTGATAGAACGACGGGTTTTGTTATTGATGCAAATGAAGTTGATAACGATTTAATTATTGTTGGTTTTGGTGATGTAATTCAGCCAGGAAGTGGACCTATCATGACACTGACTTTACAAGGCGTATCATCAGGTATGTCTGAATTAGAGATTTTTGATGTTGTCTTTTCTGATATTGATGAAAATTTGATTCCTGTGATGACATATTCAAGTCAGATAACTGTATCTACAATTGTCTCTGTCAATATTGAATTGAGTCCAATGATGCAAAATCTAGTTTCATTTGGAGTCATTCCTGAGGATAATAATATTGAGTCAATTTTATCTGATACAGATGTCTTAGTTGTTTCGAATGATAATAGTCAGTGGTTTGTACCTAGTTTTTCAGTTAACCAAATTAGTGATTTGGGCTCAATTGAAGGCTACCGTGCAATAGTTGCAGGAAATGAACAGCAAGTTATACCAATTTCAGGCCAGCCAATAGATTTGAATGAGATAATATTGCTTGAGCCGGGGAAAATTAATTTGATGCCATATTTTTCATTTTTACCAATGACCGTACCAGAGGTATTTAATGGTTTAGAAAATAATATCTTATTAGTGAAAAATGATCAAGGAGAATATTATATACCATCAATTGGAGAAATGTCTTTAACTCAAATGAATTTTGGAGAGGCTTATCAAGTTTATCTTTCGGGAGATGAGGCTATCGAATTTACATATCCTACTGGTTCGCTGGCTTCTTATATAGACCTTGGCGAATACAAATCAAAAGCGGAGGCAAGAAAAACTGAATATTACCCTCAATTGAATACTGGAATATCTCATCCAATTTATATTGATCAATTGAGAGGTAGTTTTAATTTAGGAGATGAAATTGGCGCTTATGCTAATGGTCGGTTTGTAGGTGGAGTTAAAATTACAAATAATAATTCCGCTATGCTTATAGCAGCCGGAGGTTTTGATAGCTATGGAGTTGAAATTGAAGGGTATAATCTGGGTGATAAAATTGATTTAAGATTATGGAGTAAAGATTTAAATCGAGAATTAAGAATTGAGTCTAACTTTGATTCTCCATATTATGGAATAAATCCCATAAGTAGAGGAAGCATTGAAGTTTATAAGATGGATGCAATTCCTGAGCAATATTTTTTGAGTCAAAACTACCCAAATCCATTTAATCCAACAACTAGTATAGAATTTGCAATTCCTGAAGATACTTATATTAATTTAGCTATATATGATATTATGGGTCGTTTAGTAAAAACTTTAGTAGATAGTAAGATTGGTGCAGGCTATCATAAAGTTGTTTGGGATGGTACTGATTCTGATAGTATGAAAGTAGCAGCAAGCCTTTATATATACGTATTAAAAAATAATAAGGTTACAATTACAAAGAAGATGGTGATAATGAAATGATATATAGAAAATAATAAAAAAATAACTTGTAATTAGTAGTGTAATGATTTTAACATCGTTAGTTAGATTCTTTACAAATTGTAATAAATTGCATATTAATACAAAAAATATTTCAAGAATTTAGTTTTAATTAGTTTCGATTTATAGAGAGAAAGTGATTTATATCAAATCATATTTTAATTTAACAGAAATGGTTTGTTACAATTTGTTAGAAGCTATAAATTTTCTGCAGTTGCTTTAAGAAATTTTCTTTTTAGTAAGAATCGAGCTTAAAGGCAGATTAAATAGGACAGAGGAGAAAACCTTTTATGAAAAATATTTCTAATTTAAAAAAGGAGAAATGGAAAATGAAGAACGTTATGATTTTGTTGTTAAGTATATTGACAACGGGGTTATTTGCTGGAGGATATTCCCCAGAACATGGACCTGGAGACCAATGGTTACCAACAGGTTCAACTCAACAGGCATTTATCATTTTTGATGAAATCACCTTAAATGGTGATGCTGTAGATAGCGGTGAGCAAGGCGGTGCTACAGGTGTATGTGATAGTGGTGAATGTGATATTTTAGGTGCAATGTACAATGGCCAATGTGTTGGTTGGAGTTATATGCCTAGTATTAATGGTGGCGTTACACTAGCTATAGAATTAAATGATGGTACTACAGAGGCTACTTTTGGTTATCCTGCAATTAATGCAGCGTTTGCACCAGAAATAACTTTTAATTTTTATGATAACAGTGAAAGTAAAATGTATTACAATGTAGCTGCTTCAGGTTTACAGACTGGTAATGCCTTACAGTATGGCGCTATGTATATTTCTGGTTCTACCGATCTTTGTAGTTCTAATGGTGCACTATTTGGACCAGTAGAAGAGTATTGTGCTGATGGTGCTGGTTGTGAATTATCAAATTACGCTGATGGTTCTGCAGCAGCTGAATTTGACGCTGTAGGTACGAGTGATGCTGCTTGTGGTGGTTTTTCTGCTTGTGGTGACGAGTCAATTACAGCATTAAACTCATCAATGGGTGCTCCGTATTTAAATGCTGATAATAGCCTTTGTGAATATGGTGGTTGTTTAGATGCTAGTGCAAGCAATTTTGTTGCTAATGGTACTGTAGATTTAGGAGGATGTACTTATGAAGCTCCTGATGTTGATTGTTCTTATGCATACGAAGCGGACGGAACTACTACTTTAACTTTTGGTGCTCCTAGTGCTTGTGGTGATGGTGAGTTTGAATGTGGTAGTGGTGAATGCATTCCTGCTAGCTACTTTTGCGATGGATCTTCAGAATTTGGTAATGCATTTTGGGGACCAGATTGCTTAGACGGTTCAGACGAAGGATTAGATACATGTTGTGATGAGGGTTTATACGATGATTTAACATGTGGCGGTGGACCTGATACTAACTGTGAAGATACAGATAATGGTGCTACAGATCCTTATGGTGATGATTGTGCTGCTTATAATAGTTTCCCATCATGGTGTGGTAATTACGATGACGATGATTTTATTTCAAATGAAATGTGTTGTGTTTGTGGTGGAGGTTCTGCAGCAGATGGATCAATGATAGTTATTGATGATAACCCTGTTGCGGATGCTATCAAGACCATGAATAGAGAAGAAAGAATTAATTACTTTAATAATTATAAAAACCAATCTTCTAGTACAAGAAACTCAAGTTTTACATGTAATGGTGAAGCTTGTGATGGAACATATTCTTTAGTAAATACTACTGATGCATCAGGAAGTGTATTTGTAACAGAAGATAATGGTGCTGTTGATGCTGAAGGTGGAAGTGTTACACATACAACAGAATGTGTATATACGATGCCATTACCAGAAATGACTATTGATGGTTTTACAGCTGAAGAAGGTTGTATCACTACAGATTTTTCTGGAGTTTTTGATTTTGATGGCTCAGACGTTGATCCTGTTTGCGGATTGATGGCTGGTGAAGAATATGAAGTTACAGTAACAGGTTACAACGCAAGTGGCGATGGCACTGCATCTGGTTTTGGTTCTACTTTACCATTTGCATGTGAAGCAGATGATAGTTGTGTATCTATGTTAGATAATACACCATCAACATTTTCAATTAATGTTGAGTTTGCAGAAGGTGAAAGTTATGCTGATGCAGTATGGGAATATCAAGCATGCTTTGAGCAAGTTGATGGAGATGAAGCTGGATGTACAGGGCTTTCTAGTGCAACAAGTGTTAATATAAATGGTTTGAGCGCTTCAACAGAATATAGCGTTACAATTGAAGGTGTTAGCCAATATGGAACAGTTACAAGTACTACAGAAATGATTATGACAAACGAACCACCAGAGGGTGAAGTTTGGGCTTTAGATATTTCTGCTAAAATGGCTGTATTAGGTACTCAGTTAATTGAAGACCCACAAAATAGAATAGGTTTTTATCATGCAAATCCAGAAGATGCATTAACAAATGATGGCGCACCTATGCCTGTTGCTTCTGATGGTTTTGATGCTTACTGGGATGTTCCTGAGCCAATGGTGCCAAATCCAGACAATGAAATTCATTTCTATATAGTTAATAATTGGGATGAACAGACTGGATGGGGCCATGAATGGGCTTATGATATTAGAGCATACAGAGATGAACATTATGCTTCAAATAATACAACAACATTTAATGGTGTAGTAGTTGCAGAGGTTGGTGGTTTAGGTACTCTTACAATTTCACCTCAAGGATTGTATAACTTAGATACTGATTTAAGTCCTGAAAATTATGTGCCAGTTTATGCATTAGTTAATGGTGGCGGTCATGATGGAGACTATTACAAGATTGAGGGAGTGACTGATATTCCTTTGACACTTCAATCAGGTGTACCAGTAACAGTTGACTTTATTGTTGGTAATTTAGTTCCTGAAGCAGCTGATGATTTAACAAGTTCTACTTCTGCGAGTGAAGATGCAGAAGGTTCAGAATGGAAGCCAAGTTCAAGTATTTCGTGGGCTACAGATAGTTCATGTGATGTAGTGGTTGTTGAAGGTATAAATTATAACGATCAATCTCAAGGTCCTCAATTTGGATCACAGGGTTATGAATTAACTAAATGTAATGATTTTGAACAAAGATATCCTGCAACAGCATATAGTACTGCTTCTTCGAGTGAAAGAGGTGAGTCTGGTATGGAAACAGGTGGAAGAGATGTTTCTACCGATGGAAGTGAAGGTGATTCAGAATCTAACTTAGAATTTACAACCTCATATACATATACAGTGACTGCTGAAAGTAGAGCTGGTGTTGGTGCTTCAACATCTACTAGTTTAACAACTGTAGGTAATGTTGATCCAACATTTACAGATTTATGTAATAATGATGGTGGATATAATAACGATTGTGGTTCTGTTATATCATCTGATGCAGATGGTGCTGGTAGTGGACCAGAAACTGATGAAGGATTGGTAACAGATGAATCTGATGATGTACATTTATACCATACATATACAACTGCGCATGATGGTATTGGAAGATTAAGTGATGGTGGTACAGATGCAGATGGATTAGATCAATCTGGAACTCCAATGACAATAACATTAGGTTCTGAGTATACAGACCATGAAGGTTATTTATTAGATGCAAGCTGGAGTGGTGATTTAGAATTAGATAATCCAAATCATGCTGATGGAAATGCATCTTCAGTATCTTTTACAGTTACTGAACCAAATTCAGGTAACGGTTCTAGCTATACATTTGATTTAGCTGTAACTGATGATGATTGGTTAACTAACGGAAGTAATGGTTCTAACACTATAAATACTTCAGTAACAGTTACGATTTTACCTGAGCCAAACCAAGCTCCAGTTGCAGAAGTTTCTGTACCTGAAGGTCAATTAGATGAAGTTGGTGGTGGATACTGGCAGGTACCTCATAATGGTGATAATGATTATAATTGTGATGATTTAGTACCTTATGAAGATCAAGATTGTGATGATAATAGAGCATCAGTTACTTTATCACATAATGGTTCTTATGATCCAGATTGTGATAGCGAAGATCCACTTTGTGAAGAGCATGATAGATATTGGTCAGAAGCTGTTATGGGTATGACCTATAATGATCTTAATATGAATGGTCAGTATGATGAAGGTGAACCATGTAGTGATGATTGCTTATGGGCATTCGATGAAAATGGTATTGCTCCGGCAATTGATCCAGGACCTGAATCACATGCTGTAAATCATTCTCAAAGAACTGCTGGTGGAAGTGGTAATATTTGGACTTTAACTGTTCAAGATAACTATGGCGCAGAAAATACTGCTGCTAGAGGTTTTTATGTATTACCTGAACCAAATACACGAGCAATGAATGAAGGTGTTTACGATGCAACTTCAGAATTTGAAGTAGAATCAGATAATGGTTTAGTTCATTATATACCTTCAGGATCAGATGCAGCAACTGTAACAATATCTTTAGGATCTGTATCAGATTTAGATGGTGATTTAATGTTTTACACTACAACTATGAATGGTGATGTAGTTGATGAAGCAACTGGATCATGTGCCGGTGGTTGTGTAGTTGGTAGCGGAGAATTTTTAGGACAATTTGGAGTAGGAACACATACAGTTGAAACATGCGTTGTAGATGACTATGATGGTTATGAATACTTAATGTATGCTTCAGCAGCAAATGGAGCTACTGACCAGGTAGATATGAGTGTTCAGCCAACTAACGATGCGCTATCATGTTCATCATACTCATTCTCAGTTTTACCTGAACCATCACCTGTTCATGTTTCATCATTAGATGTAGTTGATCAGGGAATGAGTTACATAACATTATCATGGAATCCATCAGATTTTCGTGATTATCCAGTAGATGATGATCATTCTGAATATTTTGATTTAGAAGAATATGAAGAGAGTGCAACTCATTATGATGTTGAGAGAACAACTACTCCAACAGACGTAAATAGTTGGTCAAATATTACAACATTAAGTGTTGTACGTGAGTATTCTGCTTCAACTTGTGATGGTAAAGCTGATGATTATGATAACTATTCAGATGATTGTGAAAATCCAAATGATGCTCAAGCTTCAGATGATGGTGAATGGTTTTACATGGGTCGTGGTAGCGATGGAAAGTTTCATTTCTTAGATGAAGGACTTGATGCAAGTACAACATATCACTATAGAGTATATGCTTCTAATTCTCATGGAGCAGCTAGTAAAACTGGTAATGTTGTATCACATTCAACAGAGGCTAAGCCAGAATTGACATTAAGTAGTGATATGTCAGCTGAAATATATGCAGCTGGTGAAATGACAAATACATTAGCAGCTCAGTTTTCAGCAGCAGATGGTTTAGGTGGACATAATGTATCTTCAGTTACATCTTCTTATACTACATACGAAGGTACAAGTTCAAATGATGATGGATATGCAGGACCAGATGGTGCCTCTGTAGAAGGACCGGATGCAGTTGACTTTAGTTATGAAGTTACAGCATGGGAAACTGATCATGGTCAGTCAATTGAAGTATGTTTTGAAGATGCTGGAGATTACTGGGGTTATGATAAAGAAGGTAGTTGTACATCAACTGCTACATTTACAGCTTCAGAAGAATTCCTGCATCATCCGTTCAACTATGAAGGATGGCATGTATTTGGATCACCATTATATTTTGATGGTGGACCGGCAGATCCTCCAAATACAATGGATAATCTATTCTTAGCTGGATTATCAGATTACTCTGAAGGTAGTGACTATGTATGGTTTAGTCAAAATGGGTCATTTAGTCCTGGTACACCATATGAACATGGAACAGCTTATTTCTTAGGCTTAAATCATGACTTAGTATCATTTACAATGTCAGGTGGAGTATTAACTACTCATGATGGTAATTTAGCTGATGCAGATCATGTATTAAGTCGAGGATGGAATTTAGTTTCTCCTAAATTAGTTAGACCTGTAAGTGTAGATATGTTAGAGGTTACAGATGAACTTGGTACATATACATGGGCTGAAGCACAAACTTTAGGTATTGTAAGTGGTGAAGTCTTAGGTACAGATCAATATAGTAATTTTGAATCAAACCATTTTCATCCTTGGACAGGTTTCTGGATTCATGTTAGTAAATCATGTACATTAAACGTTACTCCTCATGCATTTGATGCAGCAAGAGAAAGTAAAGTTTCTGATGAATTTACATGGAATATGAATATTGAAGCTCAGTCTATAGATGGTGATGCTAGGGGTGATATTATTAAAATTGGTTTATCTGATAATGCATCAAATGATATCAAAGATGGTGAAGATACTGAAGACATACCTGTAATTACAATGGCTGATTCTTATTTAGATATCTATATGAAAGAATCTAATGGAATGACTTACTGGAAAAATACAAAAGAAATGATTTCTCCAGAAGAAGGACAGGCCTGGGTAATTAATGGTTATTCAGCAAACTCTAATTCAGATGTACAGCTAAGCTGGACAATGGATGAATTAGATGAAGCTTATGAAGTTAAAATGTATATCAATGGAGATGTAATTGATATGAGAGAAGAAACAAGCATTGTAGTTAGTACAGAATCATTAAATAATATTACTGTTATTGTTGGTAATGATCCTCTTGCTTCTGGTTTAGCTACTCCTGCTGAGTTTGCTCTTACTGATGCATATCCAAACCCATTCAACCCTGTGACAAGTATGCAATTATCTCTTAACGTAGATGGTTATACTTCTGTTAAAGTGTATAACTTAATGGGTCAAATTGTTGATGTTATCCATGAGGGTATGTTAAATGCTGGATTCCATAAAGTAACATGGAATGCAGAAGTAATACCAAGTGGTGTATATCTTGTTAAAGTTGAGCAAGGTGATAAGATTGCTACTCAAAAAGTTATGTTGATGAAGTAATCATATTAGTAAATTAATTTTACAGAATAAAGCCTCGGTTTACCGAGGCTTTATTTTTTTAAGGAAAAATTTATGTATAAATATGCTGTATTAGGTGCAGGAAGACAAGGCCAAGCTATTGCATATGACTTGGCTATTAATGGAAATTCAAAAAAAATATATATTTTCGATAAATATTTAGATATAGCAGTGAGATCGGCAAATAGGTTAAATAATTTATTAAAAAGTGATATATTTATACCTCAAAAACTAAATGTAACAAAAAGATTAGAATTAATTAAAATGTTAAATGGAATTGATACAGTAATCTCAGCTGTACCATATTTTTTTAACGAATTAATAACAGATGTTGCAATAGAAAATAATTTTAATCTAATAGATCTTGGTGGAAATACAGATATAGTAAAAAACCAACTATCAAAAGATAAAGATGCTAAATGTTCAGGAATAGGAATAACTCCTGATTGTGGAATGGGTCCTGGAATGAATATAACTTTATCATTGTTAGTAATGGAACAGTTTGATTCTCCTAAAATAATTAAAATTTATGATGGAGGTTTACCTCAAAATCCAGTTGAACCATGGAATTATAATTTATTTTTTAATATTAATGGCTTAACCAATGAATATGATGGTTCTGCAACATTTATAAGAAAATCAAGTATTACGGAAGTAGAATGTTTCTCAGATTTAGAAAACTTAAAATTTAATAAATATGGTGAATTAGAAGCGGCAGTTACATCTGGAGGTTTATCGACTATGCCGTGGACTTTTAAAAATATTCTGACTACTCTTGAAAATAAAACACTAAGATATAAAGGTCATTGGAATGATATGATTGCATATAGAAGGTTAGGTTTATTTAGTTTAGAGCCTATTCAATTTAAAGAAAATAATATTATACCAAGAGAATTTTATCACTATTTACTTGAACCAAAAATAAATGCAAAAAGAGTTGAAGATGTTTGTTTAATGAGAATAATCGGATCAGGACTTAAGGATGGAATTAAAAAAACTATTCAACTTGATGCTATTGAATTATATGATGAAATAACTGAATTTTCTGCTATGGAAAAGTGGACAGGATGGCATGCTTCAATAATTGCAATTCATATAACAAGAAATAAAATAAAAGGTGCAATTCCAGTTGAAAAAATTATGAAAGGCTCAGAATTTATATTGGAAGCAAAAAAAAGAAACTTTAATATTAAACTAAAAGAAATCTAATTAAATGAAAATTACAAAAATCATTCAATGGGATATGGGACATCGAATATTAAATCACCGATCAGTTTGTAAGGGATTACACGGACACAGATATAAAGCCGAAATTACAGTTGAAGGTGATTTAGTAAATGCAAGTTCAACATCTGAATATGGAATGGTTATGGATTTTGCAGATATAAAAAAAATTGCAAAAAAAGAAGTTCATGATAAACTAGATCATGGTTTTATGGTTTGGGATAAAGATGAGGAATTAATTAATTTTTTTAAAAACTCCGGAGGTCATAAAATGGTTAAAGTTACATTTACTTCCACTGCGGAAAATGTTGCAAAATATATATTTGAAAATATATCTAAAAAGTTTGAAGATAAGTATGGTACAGGACTGAAATTATCTTCTGTAAAATTATGGGAAACACCTACAAGTTATGTAGTATATGAAGGAAAATCATGTTAAGTATAAAAATTGGAATTACTATTTCATTATTAGCAGTTGTAATTGGTGCATTTGGTGCACACGGTTTAAAAGAAATATTAACGCAAAATAAATCTTTAGATATATTTCAAACAGCTGTTCGATATCAAATGTTTCATAGCATAGCAATAATAATTACAGGTATTTTAATATATTTAAATGTAGTAGATAGCAAACTCCCAACCTATTTATTTTTAGCGGGTATTATTATTTTTTCTGGTAGTTTATATATTTTATCAATTACTGATATTAAATGGTTAGGTGCTATTACTCCTATTGGAGGTGTATTATTTATTTTAGGCTGGGGACTATTATTTGTAGAAATTAATTCTTAAAAATAACATACTTTATATCTCTAATTCTTATCACTTTCTGAATTTTTTAGAATTAAATATAAACCAATCAAAATAATACCTCCACCAAACAGTACTGAAAAAGGTACAATTTCCTGAAATAAAATTAGTCCAAATATGGATACGATTATTGGTTCACCTAAAGGAATTGAAGCAATAGTATGTGATGGTAAAAATCGAATCGCATAATATAACATACTATGTCCAAGTATATTTGGAATAAATCCTAAAAGAAGAAGAAATATTGTTTCTTGAGTATTAGGCTTTCTAATAGGAATATCCATAATAAGTATAATACTCAATAATGTTAATGCAGCAGAGATATAAAGCATTCTACTATAAATTATTGTATCATAATTGTTACGAATATTTTTTGTAATAATTAATACTAAAGCCATCCAAAAAGAACAAATCACTGCAAATATATCACCTTTAAAGCCATCTGAATTTAATTTAACTTCAAATCCATACATGGTAACTCCACCAATGATAGTTATAATTATACCTATCAAAATTTTTGGATTAATTTTTATATTAAAAAATAAATAATTAAGAGAAACAGTAAAAATAGGAGCTAAAGTTCCAAATAAGGTTGCATTAGCAAGAGACGTCATTTTTACGGCTGAGAAGAAAAATGCAAAATGAATTCCTAAGAATATACCAGATATAAGGGTTAATAATCTTGTTTTATTAGATAGTGTTCCCTGAGGTTTAATTATACTAAAAAACCAAAGAATTATTCCTGCGATGGCCATTCTAGCAAATGCAATAGGAATTGCATCAATATTTGTTAAATATTTTACAATTATTGAAGAAGAGCTTATCGAGACTAAAGCAACAAAAAGTAATAATTTTATTTTAAAATTAAATTGCAATTAACGATATAAATCCTTGGTTAATAACTTATGAAAATGATTTACACCTAATTCATGAATGGAGGAAATTTTTCCAGGAAAATATTTACTAGATTTTAACCCTTTTTGTACTTTTAATACTGCATCTTGATCTTCTAATTCAACCTTATGTAGATTTCCACCTGCACCTTTTTTTTGTTTCTTAGAATCTAATAAAAAAGTTTCATAACGTATTAATGTTTTTTCTTTAGAAACTGGTTCAATTATATTTACAGAAATACCCCATGAATATATATTTATCATAATATTTGGATAAATCCAAAAATAAAATGCAGCAATTTTTTTAAACTTTTCAGGACAATTATCAAAAATTGAAAACGTATTCTCGGATGATTTTCCTATGGCAGTTTGTAAGGTTGCTTTTGGAAGAAGTTCAACTTTATAATTATTCATATTTATTTCTTTAGTTAAACCTTTATGGATAAAAGGAATATGTAATCCTTCCAAATAATTTTCTACATATAAAGCCCAATGTGCATTAATTTCAAAATTATTTTTATTAGATTTCTCCGGTTTTAAATCTTTATATGGGAACCAATTAAATAAATTCGAATAGTTTTGAATTATTTTATAGATTGAATTTTCGGTATTTGTTAAAAAATAAAAATTTAAAAATTCAATAAATGAGTATTTACTAAGATTTTCATTCTTTTTTATTTCATTTAATTGATTATCAAATCCTGGAGCACTTTTTACTTTTCCATTATTATCGAATTTTCTACCGTGGTATGGGCATTGAAAAGTTTTTTTTCTACAAGGAGAATCTAATAGTAAATGAGCTCTATGCGTACAAACATTTGATAAAATTTCATTTAATTGATTATCTTGGAATTTTAATATTATTTCTTCATTTAATAATTCAGGATAAACTGATATTGGATAAAGACCAATGTTGGGATTAAAAGCTGATTTATGGCCGATATATAAAGGATTTTTTCTAAAAATCTTTCCAACAGAATTTTTAAAAATTTCATCACTAAGGTAAAATTTTTTATCAATAAAATAGTTTCTTTCTGGATTTTTATGTAATTTCATATTTATTTTATAGTGTGATCTTCAGGCCTTCATAAGAAAAAATAGGATTAGTTTGACTATTTTTATTTTTGAGCCAATCACTTTCAATTTTTGCAAATTCATATATTTCATCATCAGTTCTTTCAGGTTCATGATGAAAATAGATAATATTTTTTACTCCAGCATCATGACCTAATTTTGAGACCTCTCGAATAATTGAGTGGCCCCAACCATGTTTAATTTGCATATCCTCTTCTATATATTGAGCATCATGAATCAGTATGTCTGCATTTTGACATTCTTCTATTAATTTATGATATTCAATATTTTTAGGATATGGTGGATTAATTTCATTATCTGTAAAATAACAAATTAATTTATTTTGAACTCTAACATTAAATCCCATTGCACCTCCTGGATGATTTAAATGAACAGGAATAATATTAAAACAATGTTTAGCTAAAAAATCAAGGGGATTATTTGTTATAAAGTCAAAGTTTGATGGGACTTGATCTGGTGTTAATGGAAAATGTACACCATCCATTTGTTCAACTAATGAAGATAATATAACATTTTTTTTTAATAAGGTAGGAAACATATATACTGATCGACCTGGTTGATAAATAGGTTTAAAAAATGGAAATCCTTGAATATGGTCGCAATGTGAGTGTGATAATAAGATAAAAATATCTTTTTCAGGTGATTTTATTAGTTCAGTTCCTAAATCTCTAATTCCTGTACCTGCATCTAAAATTAAAACTTTATTTTTATGCGTTATTGAAACGCAAGATGTGTTACCTCCATATTTGATTGTATTTGGTCCCGGACTAGGTACTGAGCCACGGACACCCCAGAATTCAATAATTACTTCATTATTCATATAACTCCCATAAACTAAATATTAAATAATATCAATTGTTTTTAGCCAGAGATTATTTGAAATATTTTAAATCTATGTTTATGAAAATCATCACCTTATTATATATTTTATTTTAATTATAATATAAGTTTTATGATTAGCAGTATTTATTTGGATTATTTTTATTTAATTATCTAACTATAAAAGGTCAAAACTAAAAAATTGTTATCGTTATGAAGTATAGAGTAAATTTATTAGTTAGCATAATCAAAAATAATCGAATTTATTAATGGCAAATTTCTATTTAACAACCCCTTTATATTACGTAAATGATGAACCTCATATTGGCCATGCATATACTACAATTCTAGCAGATGTAATTGCACGATATAATAAGTCTTTAGATAATAACGTATATTTTTTAACTGGAACAGATGAACATGGACAAAAAGTTCAGCAAGCAGCAGAAAATAGATCTGTATCTCCAAAAGAACATGTTGATGAATTTGTTCAACGTTTTCAGAAAATCTGGGAAAAATTAAATATTTCCTATGACGATTTTATTCGAACAACTGAGATTCGACATACTAATAGAGTTAAGGATGTACTTAATTTACTTTTTGATAAAGGTGATATTTATATGGCTGAATATGAAGGATTGTACTCGGTTTCTGAGGAAAGATTCATAACAGAAAAGGAAGCAGAGGAAGGTAATTTTAGAGAAGTAAAAAAAATAAAAGAAAAAAATTACTTCTTTAAAATGTCAAATTATCAGCAAAAATTAATTCATCATATAAAAAATAACTCTAACTTTATTTTACCGAAAAAAAGGGCAAACGAAGTCCTTGGATTTTTAAAACAGCCCTTAAATGATTTATGTATTAGTCGTCCAAAATCTAGACTTTCATGGGGTATTGATATCCCATTTGATACTGAATATGTAACTTACGTTTGGTTTGATGCTTTATTAAATTATATAACTGCGATTGGATATGGGGTAGATGATGAAAAATTCAAAAATTGGTGGCCAGCGAGTTACCATTTAATCGGTAAAGACATATTAACAACACATTCAGTTTATTGGATAACAATTTTGATGGCATTGGAAGTTGAACTTCCAAAGTCAATTTTTGCCCATGGTTGGTGGCTTACCGATGATGAGAAAATGTCAAAATCATTAGGTAATGTAATTCGACCACTTGATTTAGCAGATCAATATGGTGTAGATTCATTAAGATATTTCTTAATGAGAGATATGGTTTTAGGTCAAGATGCAACCTATAGCTTTGATGCTTTTATGAGTAGATATAATGCAGATTTAGCTAATGATTTTGGAAATCTTGTAAATAGAGTTACTATTTTAATTCGTAAACATTTTAATGGGTTAGTTCCTGAGCCTGGAAGATTTGAAAATGAAGAGAAAAATATTTTAAATTTTTCAGTTAATTGTTCTAAAGCTGTAAGTAAAGCAATTAAGGATTTAAAGATTCATGATGCAATTGAAATGATTATGAGTGTATTTCGTAATTTAAATAAATATCTAGAATTAAGAGAGCCATGGAAACAGGTAAAAGAAAGTAAAGTACCGAAGAGTCCTTCAGCCACATGTTTATATGTTGCTATTAATGTTTTGTATAAAAATGCTTTATTGTTACACCCTGTTATGCCGACAAAAGTAAACTTAATCTTAGAAATGTTGGGACAAGAATATCCAGAAAATATTTTTGATGTTGAACTAATTTCTGAAAATACTAAGTTGGGTGTTGGAAAATCACCATTTCCAAGAATAGATAAATGATGAAATATATTGATAGCCATTGTCATATAAATGATAATCAATTTGATGAAGATTTAGATGAAGTTATTTTAAGAGCACTTGATTCCGGAGTTTCGCAATTAATATGTGTTGGAACAGATTTAAAAACTTCAGAAAAAGCTATAAAAATATCGGAAAATTATTCTCAAATATTTGCAACATGTGGTATCCATCCTCATGACACTGAAAAGACAAATAATAAATATATCCAAGTTTTAGAAGAATTTTCTAAGCATGAAAAAGTTGTAGCAATTGGTGAAATGGGATTGGATTATTTCTATGATTATGCAGATAAAAAAGTTCAGAAAATAGTTTTTAGAGATCAACTTGAATTGGCAAAGGATTTAGGTTTACCTGCAGTTATTCATAATAGAGAATCAGATGTAGATTTATACCAAATTTTAATAGATTCTCAAAATTTCTATGGTGTTATTCATTGTTTTGCAAGTAATTATTCATTTGCAAAAAAAATATTAGATTTAGGATTACATATTTCGTTTACAGGAATGGTAACATTTGTAAAAAGTCTTCATGAAGTTATAGAGAGAATTGATTTAAACAAAATTATGATTGAGACGGATTCACCTTATCTTGCACCAAAACCATTTCGTGGAAAAAGGAATGAACCTAAAAATGTTGTCCACATAGCAGAGTTTATTGCAAAATTAAAAAAAATAGAAATTGAAGAATTTTCAAACATGATGCAGTCCAATACAAAATCATTTTTCAATTTACCATCTATTTAATGAAATTTCCAGTACGTAAAAAGTGGGGACAGAATTTTCTAATTGACCAAAATATTCAGTGTAAAATTGTTGAATCTCTTGAATTAAGAAAAAACGATGAAGTTTTAGAAATTGGTCCTGGATATGGAGCTTTGACTAAATTAATTGCACCAAGTTGTAAGAAATTAACCGTTATAGAGTTAGATCCATTATTGGCAGATGAGATTCGAAATTTATCATTTCCTAATGTAAAAGTAGTAAATCAAGATTTTTTAAAAATAAATCTAAACTCAATGTCGAAAAATATAAAATTTATTGGGAATTTACCATATTACATTACTACTCCAATCATGTTTAAAATTTTGGAAATGGGCCGTTGGAAAAAATGTGTATTTATGATACAAAAAGAAGTTGCTGAAAGACTTACTTCTAAGCCTGGTAAAAAAAGCTATGGACGTTTAACAGTAACAGCTGGTTTTTTTGGAAATATAAAAATAGAATTTATAGTTTCACCAAATGTTTTTCAGCCAAAACCAAAGGTAGATTCAGCAATTATTTCTATAACTCAAAATGATATAAAAAAATATTCAAATCAATTTATTAAAAATTTTAAGGAAATTGTTAGGATTGCATTTTCATCAAGAAGAAAAATATTAAAAAATACAATTAAGCCATATTTAAAAGAAAATATGATGGATAAATATGGTAAAAAACGACCAGAAGAATGTTCAATTCACGATTACATAGAAATAGTTAATTCTTGTGACATGTTAAGAATTGATTGTAATTTAAACGCTTTTTAATTTAAGAAATTTTATATACATCTAAGGATTTATGGCTATCAAGAAAAAAGAAGAAGTCAGTGACAAAAAAGTAACCAAAGCTAAAACAAAAAAAGCTAAAAAGAAGAAGAAACAGGCAAAAATTCAAAAAATTGGTAACGATGCAAATCGTTCATTAAGTAAGTATTTACAGGAAATTGGAAATTTTAATCCTTTAGATCCAAATAGAGAAGTTGAATTAGCTATTGCTGTAAAAAAAGGTAGTAGAAGAGCTTTAACTGAATTAACAGAAGCTAATCTTCGATTTGTTGTTAGTGTAGCTAAAGATTACCAAGGACAAGGACTTCCATTAACAGATTTAATTAATGAGGGTAATTTAGGTCTTATCAAAGCTGCTGAAAGATTTGATGAAACACGTGGCTTTAAGTTTATCTCATATGCAGTATGGTGGATTAGACAGTCCATCTTACAAGCACTTGCTGAACATTCAAGAATTGTTAGGCTACCACTGAATCGTGTTGGAACTATCAGTAAAATAAATAAAGTATCTGAAAGATTAGAACAGGAATTTGAAAGACCTCCAAGAGAAGACGAGCTTGCAAAACAACTCGATATGCAGCCTCATGAGGTTACTGATGCAGTAAGAATTTCTCGAAGACATCATTCTCTAGATTTGCCATTTTCAGATGAAGATAAAAATTGTTTATTAGATGTTATTCCAGATAATAAGCAGGCAGAGCCTGATAAGAATTTAATGATGGAATCGCTTCAAGAAGAGGTTGAAAATTCATTAGAAACTTTAAAAGGAAGAGAAAGAGATGTTATAAAAATGTATTTTGGTATTGGCCGAGATTATGCATTAACATTGAATGAAATAGGTGAAGAATTTAACTTGACTCGAGAGAGGGTAAGGCAAATTAAAGAAAAAGCGATAAGACGACTTCGTCATCGCAGCAGAAGTAAAAAATTAAGATCATATTTAGGATAAAGGGAGTAAACTATATTGGTTGAAGTTACCGTAAAAAATAATGAGCCATTTGAAAAAGCACTTAGACGCTTTAAGAAAAAGTGGGAAAAAGCTGGAATTCTAAGAGAAGTTAAGAAAAGAAAGAACTTTGTAAAACCTAGTGTTTTAAAACGAATGGCTGAACGAGCAACAGCAAAAAGAATAAGAAGAGAAGCTAAATTATTAGCAAAGGGTATTGTTCTTCAGAATCGACGTTAAGTATATTTTTAAATTTTAAAAAAAATCCAGGTATTGCCTGGATTTTTTTTTATTAGGAATTCATGGATCCATTAATTCGCAGTATATCCGGATTGAGAGGTATTGCCGGAACATCATTTAATAATAATATTTTAATCACTCATATTAATGCTTTTCTTTCTATGCAAAAGAAGGGAACAATTCTCATTGCGAGAGATGGACGTCCTCATGGTATTAATTATATTGAAACTTGTTCTGAGGCAATAAGAAGAGCTGGGTTTAATGTTGTTGATTGTGGTATTATCCCAACACCTACAGCTCAATTTTTAGTACAAGAAAAAAAATACTCAGGTGGATTACTTTTAACTGCAAGTCATAATCCAACAGAATGGAATGGATTAAAGTTTTTGGATGAAGGAGGCTGTTTTGTCAATCCAAAGAAAACACAATTAATTATGGATAAAGCAGATGAAAAAGTTTCTATTGATAGTAAATCTATAGGTGAATTTTCAAATAATAAGAATTTGTGGGAAGAACATTTAGAACATACTTTAAATATAAGTTGTATAGATGTAGAATTAATAAAATCTAAAAGATTTAAAGTCGTAGTTGACGCTGTAAATTGTGCAGGATCAGAAATAATTCCAAAGCTATTAAAAGAATTGAATTGTGTTGTAGTTAAGATTAACTGTAGTAGTAATGGTGAATTTGTAAGAGGAGCTGAGCCAATACCTGAAAATCTTTCTCAGTTATCTCAAAGAGTCATTTTAGAAAAAGCTGACTTCGGATTAGCAACTGATCCAGATGCTGATAGACTTGCAATTGTAAATGAAAATGGAAAACCATTAGGAGAAGAATATACCCTTGCGATTGCAATTGATGGATTCCTTCAGACTACTAAAAATAAAAGACCTGTTGTTGTAAATTTATCTACTTCCAAGTTAAGTGAATTTTCTTGTAAAAAACATAATGTAGAAATAATTCGAGCAAAAGTTGGTGAAATTAATGTTGTAGAGGAAATGAAATCTTTAAACTCAGAAATTGGAGGTGAAGGTAATGGAGGTGTTATTTTAAAAGAATCTCATTTAGGTAGAGATTCTGTAGTTGCTACTGCTTTAGTTTTGAATCAATTTGCAAATCAAAATATTTCAGTTTCAGAGATTTGTAAGACATTTCCTACTTATAAGCTAGTTAAGGATAAAGTTAGCATTTATGGACTCGATGCAGACTTAATATTAGAGCAAATTGAAAATAATTTTATGAATGCAGAAATTGACAAACGTGATGGTATTAAATTGACTTGGAAAGATAAATGGATTCATATTCGTAAATCAAATACAGAGCCGATAATTCGAATATATGCTGAAGCTGAATCATTCAATAATATCTCTTCCAAAATTAAATTAATTAAAAAAAATATTGAAGATTCAAGAGGTTAGTATTTGAAAAAACTACGAAAAGGTGATAATGTAGAATTAAAAATTGAATCTATCGCATTTGGTGGATTAGGTGTTGCAAAGCATAATAATCAAGTAGTATTTGTAAGAGGTGCTGTCCCAAATCAAACAGTACTCACTGCTATAACACGGAAAAAAAAAACATATTATGAGGCTTTATCTTTAGAAGTAATAGAGCAATCATCAGATTTTGTAAATCCAGTTTGCTCTCACTTTAAATATTGTGGTGGTTGTGTTCATCAAAATTTAAATTATTCTGAACAATTAAATCAAAAGCAAACTCAAGTTGAAGACATCTTTAAAAGAATAGGTGGTTATCAATTAATAAGTATAAATCCAATAATTGGTTGTGAAAATATTTGGAATTATCGTAATAAAATGGAGTTTACATATTCTTCAAATATATGGTATGAAGATTCATCTTCTCCATATTTACCTTTAGCTTTAGGTTTACATATTCCCAAACGTTTTGATAAAATCCTAGACATTTCTCAATGTCATATTCAAGATGAAGAGTGTAATGATATTCTTAATAGAGTAAAAGCATTATCTATAGAATTAGGATTAACAACTTGGGATGTTAGAAAACATGTCGGATTTTTAAGGAATTTAGTTATACGTAAAAGCTATTATACGAATGAGATAATGATTAATTTTATAACTTCAGAGTATAATAAAAATAAACTAACACCAATTATTCAAAATTTAACCGAATTTTTTCCAAACATTAAATCAATCGTGAATAATATTACTTCAAGGCATGCAGGAACAACTCAAGGCCAATCTGAGTATTTATTGCACGGAAAGTCTGTTATAAATGAAAGGTTAGGAAAATATATTTTTGAAATATCAGCAAATTCATTTTTTCAAACCAATACAATTCAGGCGGAACAATTATATAAACTAATTCGTAATGAATGTAAATTAACTGGTAATGAAATAGTATATGATTTATTTTGTGGAACTGGTTCTATTTCTATTTTTATTGCTGAAAATGCAAAGCAAGTCATTGGGTTTGAATTAGTAGAATCTGCAGTAAATGATGCTAAGCGAAATGCAAAATTAAATAATATTAATAATTGTAGCTTTTATGGTGGAGATTTAATGGATATTTTTAAAAAAAATGATGATTTAGAAAATTTGCCAAAACCAGATGTAATTGTAATTGATCCTCCAAGATCAGGAATGCATATAAAAACAATAAGACAAATTTTTGAACAATCGCCTCAACGGATTGTTTATATTTCTTGTAATCCTTCTACACAAGTAAGGGATATTAAGTTTTTAACGGAAGATTCATATAAAATAAAGTTTGTTCAGCCTGTTGATATGTTTCCGCATACACCTCATATTGAGAATATTGTTACTTTGGAGAAATTTTAATGTCTAAGCTAGCTGTTAATATAAAAGGTTTATTAAAGAATTTTGGTGAAACTTATGCTCTAAATGGTTTAGACCTTGAAATACCAAAAGGTAGCTTCTTTGGATTGCTTGGTCCAAATGGAGCGGGAAAAACAACAACTATTAATATTTTAACTGGATTAGTACGTAAAAGTAATGGCGAAAGTGAAATTTTTGGTCACGATACAGTTACTGACTATAGAAATGCAAGAAAATTAATTGGACTTGCACCACAAGAGCTTAGTTTTGATTTTTGGTTTAATATACGAGATATGCTCGCTTTACAAGGAGGATATTATGGTATGAGTTTTAAGAATGGTCGAAATAGAGCTGATGAATTATTAGAGAAATTTGGATTAAAAGAAAAAGCAGAGAATAATGCTAGACAGCTTTCTGGTGGGATGAAGCGTCGTTTACAAATTGCTAAGGCATTAATGCATGATCCACCACTGATAGTTTTAGATGAGCCAACAGCAGGTGTTGATATTGAATTAAGGCATATGTTATGGGAATTTTTAAGAGAACAAAATAAAAAAGGTAAAACTATATTACTTACAACACATTATATAGAAGAAGCAGAAAACCTATGTGATACAGTTGCAATTATTGATAAAGGTAAAATTATAAAAGAAGGTTCACCGACTGCCTTAATTCAATCTATGGGTAGTTCAAAGTTAGAAATTAAAGTACAAAATTTTAATTTAGATATTTTAAGTGAAAAGAAGGAATGTTCATACAATAATGGAGTTTTACATATTCCTTCAAAAAATCCTGAAAAAGAAATGATTTGGTGGATACAAAAATTGAAAGAAAATAATTTAAGCATTGAAGATATCCATATATCAAAAAGTAATTTAGAAGATGTCTTTTTAAAGTTAACTGGAAGATCACTAAATGATTAATCGCCCATTTTTAACATTGATTCAACGTGAGATTTGGCGTTTTATTGGCTTATATAAGCAGACATTAGTACCAAGTATTATATCATCAGGTTTATATATTGTTGTATTTGGTGAAACACTGGGTTCACGTATTGGAGTAATTAAAGAAATTAAGTACATACATTATATCATACCTGGACTAGTTGCAATGAATGCTATTAATAATGCTTATCAAAACTCATCTTCAAGCTTAATGCAGGCGAAATTTTTAAAGTTTATTGATGATTTATTAATTACACCACTTAATGGACTAGAACTAAGTATAGGTTATATGATTGGTGGCATTCTTAGAGGATTTCTTAATGGTATGCTTGTAATTGGATTTGGTTGGTTTTTCGCAGACTTATCTATTACAAATATGCCCTTAACCATGGTTAATTTAATTTTAATTTCTTGGGCTTTCTCCGCTCTAGGTGTAATAGTAGGTATATGGGGGCAAAGCTGGGATCATATTGCAATTTTTTCAAATTTTATATTTTTACCATTAACATTCCTAGGTGGTGTGTTTTATTCTATTGATATGTTGCCAGAATATTTGCGAAATATTTCTATGATTAATCCATTATATTGGATGATAAACGGAATGAGATTTAGTATGCTTGGAGTCTATGATTCGTCACCATATTTATCAGTTTTTATTAGTAGTGTTTTTGTAATTCTTTTTTCGGGCCTTGCAACTTTGATGTTTAGTAAAGGGTATAAAATAAAACAATAAGTAATTTAGTTATCTCCAATTGCAAATTTTTTATACTCTCTTCCATGAACAGGGCCGTCATTATTCCAAGCCCAATCGCCAAATGATGTTTTATTGTAGTCATTAAATGCTTCTTGAATTTCTTGTCTGGTATTCATAACAAATGGTCCATATTTTACAATAGGTTCATTAATTGGTCTAGCTTGAAGTAAAAGAATTTTAACTTCTTTATCTAAAGCACTAATTAAAATATTATCATTTGTATTTAATTGAATCATATGCCCAGATTTGATTTCTTGATTATTTATAAATATACCATTACCATTATAAATATATAATGTTCTAGAAATACCTAAATCTACTTTAGGTAATTCCCAAGTAGCATTGCTACCCATATTTATTTTCCATATATTAACAAAATTATCTTTATCATTTGCCCAAGAATCAGATGGAGGATTAGGAGCTTTAGTATTTTTATATTTTCCAGCAATAAGTTCTATTTCTATTTTAAATTTATTTTTATCGAATTCAATAACTTTAGGGATTTCATTTTTCCAAAACATTGAAAAATTAGGATTCACTCTTTTATTATTTGATTTTAAATTAATCCATATTTGAAAGAAATCAATTGGATTGGATTCATTAGTATCTAAAAGTGGAAACATTTCTGAGTGCTGGATACCATCACCAGCAGTCAACCATTGAACGTCACCATCTCCATAGCGCGCAGAATATCCTAATGAATCAGAATGATCAATTAACCCTTTTTCAACAATTGTAATTGTTTCGAAGCCACGATGTGGGTGCCTAGGAAAACCTGGTATATTTTTTCCATGATACATACTCCAACCATTTAAATTAGAAAAATCATTACCAATCTCTCTATCATTTAAACTATCGTTAGGTCCCATATCATTATTTCCTTTCGGATAATTGTCATTATGATGAACACAGAATAAGAATGGATCATAGGTATCCCAAGGTCCAGTTTTAGGTAATTTTGAAATTTTTAACATTTTATTTTTTTCCATAGATTTAATTTTCATAGAAAATGGGAAGCTTATTAATGTAATTATACTAAAATAAATTTTACTGATTTTTTTAAAAAAGTGTTTTCTATTTATTAATTTTATATTGTTATTCATTTGATGGTTTTAAATAAGCTTCTTTTTTTATAAGTATATTTTTTCTAATAAATGTGACTATTTATTTATTAGTTTAATTTACATTAATATTTATTTCCCAATAATATTTTTGTGTAATTAATTATATCCAATAGTAAATTTTATCTTTATTTAGGAAATAATTAAATCTTAATTACAATTTAATTATTCATATTAGGTATTATTAGCACCTAAATTATGATATGATAATTAAATTTTTAATTTTATTTACCTCACTTTTATTATCAGCACCAGTCACACAAGATGATGCAATAAATGTAGCAAAAAATCTAATGTTTGAGCATACTGAAATAGAACCATCAAAATTAATAATAAATGATGTTATTAAATTAGGTTCTAAAAGAACCAATTTATATATTATTAATTTTTATTTAAATGGTTTTGCTGTAATATCTGCTGACGATAGAGCTATTCCTATTTTAGCGTTTAGTACTGATAATGTAATAAATATTGAAAATATTCCACCGCAGTTTTCAGAGATTTTAGATAGTTGGCAAGAAGGTTTAGAATTTATCATTAATAATAATATAAGAGCTAGTAATGAAACTGAATCAGAATGGAGGAAATATTTATCATCTAATTTAATTTATGATAGAACTAGAAATATTCAGCCTCTTATTACCGCAAATTGGGATCAAGGAGGTGCATGGAATAACCTTTGTCCAAGTAATACCTTAGTTGGATGTGTAGCAGTCAGCATGGCTCAAGTAATGTACTTCTGGCAATATCCATTAAATGGTGAAGGGCAAAATTCTTATTATCACAATGATTATGGTGAAATTTTTACTGATTTTAACTTTTCTTTTTATAATTATCAAAATATGCAAGATAATCAAGCTACAAATGCTTCTCAACTATTACTTTATGAATCGGGTGTTTCTGTAAATATGGATTATGGAAGTGACGCTTCTGGTGCATATGTCGTATGGGGAGCTAATAGTGCAATAAATGCATTAGTTGACCATTTTCAGTATAATAATGATATTTCTGCAGTTTATAAGTCAGATTATAATGATCTTCAATGGAATGAATTATTAAAAAATGAGTTACATCAATCTAGGCCAATTATATTTAGGGCATATGATAGTAGCTCCGGAGGAGGGCATGCATGGAATATAGATGGTTATCAGGGAGAAGATTACTTCCATTGTAACTGGGGTTGGGGTGGAAATTCTAATGGTTATTTTTATTTAAATAATCTTAATGCTAGTGGATATAATTTTATTATTGATCAAGCTGCAATTATAAATATCAAGCCAGTTTTAAGTGGGTGTACAGATGTTAATGCTTTAAATTTTGATCCTACTGCGCAGGTAGAAGATGGTTCATGTTTTTGGGGATTAGATTCACCCGAAAATGTAGTTTTATTAACTGAAGGAAACTCAATCTCAGCGATGATTGGCTATGATGTTATTTTTTATCCTGAAATTATTTCTGATGATGGTGATGGTGAATTAATATTTAAAATAAAAATTAAGAATTTAGATGAGCCAATTGCAGGATTTCAATTTAAAATAAATTCTGACGATATTTTATTAAATCAATTTGAAATTAATAGTGTTTATGGTGGTGCTGCAGAAGCAAATGATTTTTTAATAGAGGAACAGGATAATATAATTCTTGGATTTTCTTTTTCAGGTAATACTATATCTGAAGGAACACATGATTTATTTTTTATCTCTGCTTCTTATGATCCAGAGATTAATAATGGTGAAATATCACAAATTAAAATTTCAAATTCAACAGAAATAGTATTTTCAGATTTTGTTGGGAATGATTTGAATGCATCATTTATTCCCGCAAAATTTCAATATGGGACAACTTATTCAGAACTAAATTTTGATTTATCATGTGGTGATGGAATGTGCAGTCCTAATGAGATACTTGATTGTTTTAGTGATTGTAATGGAATTAATAATGATATTCAATATGTAGTTACAGGAAATCAAAATATTCAAACATTCATTCCAATAGTTGATAATTATGTGATTTCTGACTTACAATATGCTACTCAGTATTGTTACGAATTTCAATCATTTTATAATAACCAATATTCTGATAATTCTAACATTAATTGCATTGAAACTGATTTACCTCCACAGATCAACATTGATATTAATGAGTTAAATATTAGTTTAGCTTTTGGAGAAGATTATACAGACACACTAATATTAATAAATAATGGTGAATCTACTCTTAATTATAACCTCTTATTAGATTCTGATATACAGCAGAATTCTACTTTTATAGGAGAATATTATTCAAACCCTGGTTCTAGCGGTTCTCCTAATTTTGGAGATTTAATTTTTACAAGAGAAGATGAAGTAATTGATTTTAATTGGGGTAATGGAAGTCCAGATGAATTAATTCCAGAGGATGATTATCAAGTAAGGTGGACTGGTAATTTATTTATTGAAAGTAGTGGTCTATATAGTTTTAGATCATACACTGATGATGGAGTTAGGCTTTACATTGACGATATTTTAGTAATTGATCATTGGTCTTCGCAAGCTCCTACTAGTAGATATGGTGAAATTGATTTAGATACCGGTAATCATAATTTAGCAATGGAATATTATGAAGATGGTGGTGGAGCTGTTGCAAGTTTGTTTATGACGGCACCAGGAGCGTCAGAAAATTTAGTATTCCCTGCAGAAAATGGATGGTTGACTTTTAATCAGTTCCAAGGAAGTATTTTCCCAAATGAATCAAAATTTTTAATTTATTCTATTAATTCAGGTAATCTCAATATTGGTTCATATAGTACAATCTTAAATATAGAAAGTAATGATCCTAATTCTACAATATTTCAATTTCCTATTAATTTGAATGTAGGATTAGCTGATTGTTTTGGTACTATTGGAGGAAATGCCTATTTAGATGAATGCGGTGTGTGTTCAGGCGGTATTAGTGGTCATACTGCAAATAGTGATCAAGATTGTACAGGGAATTGTTTTGGTAGTGTTCTGATTGATTCCTGTGGATTATGTGGAGGAGATGACTCCACTTGTTCTGGATGTACTGATGAATTTGCAATTAATTATAATGAAAGTGCTCTGATAGATGATGCCAGTTGTGAATATTTAGGAGATATAAATGATGATGATACCATAAATATAACAGATATAGTAATTATGATTTCCATGGTATTAGATTCTCAATTTAATGAATTGGCTGATTTAGATGAAAATGGTATTTTGAATATTGTAGACATAGTTTTATTAATTAATATAATTCTAAATTAAAAATGAATTACTTAAAAAGTATAATAACTATTACATTTTTTTTAACAAACCTACTTTCTCAAAATAGTATTGAAGGCAGGTGGCATCTCGTAGGTTATGAAGATAATATAATGTACCAATTTGATAATAATTATAGGTACTCTATTTATAGTATTGATGGTAACTTTGGAAGTATCGAAGAGGCAGGAGGTTCACCAAACCCCTATTTTATTGAAAATAATATAATCACGATAGATAACTTTTTTGGAAATGTAGTTAGCTACCAAATGGATTTTTATTGTGATGGTCAGGTAGTTGATTTTATTAATACTGAATATGCTACTATTCATTCAACCCTATTCAGAGAAGATTATAATTATATCAATAATTTGTGCACAGAAAATGACGATTTGAATCAAGATGGCTCATTAGATGTTTTAGATATTGTTTTGTTAGTATCATATATTTTAAATGATTCGGCTAATGAAAATGGAGACATAAACGACGATGGTTTTTTAAATGTCTTAGATATTGTACTACTAGTTGATAAGATTTTAAATCAAGAAACTATACCTGAATCAGGATTATTCATTAATCAGCAATATCAAGATGAAGAGCTAACATTTATTTATGATATAGTCTATTCTAAAAGATCAAATATGAATGGATTACAATATTCTTCTAATCAAAATCAGGTTCAAGATCAATTACTTGATACTATTTTACTAGAATTAGATATTGCGATACCTCCAAATCCAGAAAATAAACTACTTCCTCTAGTAATATTAATTCATGGAGGAGGGTTTTCAGGAGGTAGCAAAGAAAGTAGATTACAAGATACTAAAGATTACGCAAAATTAGGTTATATAGGATGTACAATAAATTATAGACTTACTCCATATTCTTATCAGATCGAATCAGGGCAAAATCAGTTGCAGGCAGTTTTTCATGCGGTTGAGGACGCAATGAATGCTATTAGATTTTTAAAATCTCAAGATTACATCTATAATATTGATACAAATAGAGTTGTTACGATTGGAACATCTGCTGGTGGATTTATTTCATTAATAAATGCAATTGAAAATGATATTACTTCTGACTTAGGAATGGTTAGTGATTATATATATTTTTCTTCTAAGGTTTCGGCAGCTATTTCCACGGGAGCAGCATTTGAAATCGAACCATTTAATTTTGATGAAGATGATGCAAGTTGTTTAATTATGCATTCCGAGGATTATGATCCTGTTACAGGGCTAACATGGGAGGGTGATGTAATTCCACTTTATGAAGCAATAATAAATTCAGGTAACCATGCAGCTTTAGTTTCTCAGCCCTCAAATTCTCACGTTGTGCCTGTCGGTCCATTTGGTGCATATAGCGATGATATCATTCCATTTATTTGGGAACAATTAAATTTAAATAATTGGTAATATAAAATTAAAAAAATATATTAAGATGTAAATGTCTCTAATGAATCTTTTTTTATATAAACTAAACCCTGTTACAAAATGATAACGCTCAATACGCTCATTTGTGTTGCAATCATTTTTGAATTGTTATTAAATTTACTTAGTTAATTTATTAATAAATTGATAATTTAAAAATTAAACCTAAAATATTAATTAGTAACTGACTAATGTTTGATAGCTGTAAATATGATTATAAATTAATAGTAAATAAGTACATAAGATAGATAAAAGAGACTATAAGTATTTAGTCAGTCTGCCCTAAGAAATTAATTGAAATAAAAGAATTAAGATTAAAATAATTAATAAAGGAAAATAAATTGAAATACCTTATCTATATCACTATGATATTCAATTTTGTTTTTGCAAATATAGTAATCAATGAAATTCATTATAATCCGGATCAAACATTAGAGGGTCCTGATTCTAATCATGAATTCATTGAAATATTTAATAATAGTAGTCATGAAGTAAATTTAGACGGATATAGTATTTACATGGTTACCTATTGGGGTTGGTGGTCGGATCACGAGCTATTAGTAGAATTCGATCACAATCATACAATAGCACCATTTTCTTATGAAATTATATCTTCAGGTCACTCAATATATGATTTTTCATTAGAAAATTGGCATGATGATATAACGTTGCCAAATAGTGAGAATACCACATTAATAATATATAATCCACATCATGATCCAGAAGATCATGTTACATATGATGATGGTCATCCTTGGCCTAATGAAGCTGATGGAGATGGTTATTCACTTGTTTTGATGGATGTAAATGTTGATAATAATAGCTCCTGTAACTGGACCATAAGCAGTGATATTGGTGGTTCTCCTGGTTTTGAAAATTTTGGAGATACTATGTATGGATGTATAGATGCAGATGCCTGTAATTATAATCAAGAAGCAAATGTAGGTGATGGTAGTTGTGAGTACCCTGTAGAAGGCTTTAGCTGTGATGGTGATTGCGTGGTAGGGGAAGATTGTAATGGCGTATGTGGTGGAACAGCTGAAGAAGATTGTTCTGGTGAGTGTAATGGTGATGCGGTAGTAGATGAGTGTGGTGAATGTGGTGGT
>MDTB01127236.1_pt1 | contig 38629 bp, 32 predicted proteins | sample 811161 | NCBI WGS metagenome assembly MDTB01 (sample SAMN05326650, study PRJNA326480) | marine metagenome | isolation source: seawater | place: Mediterranean Sea | collected 2009 | reverse complement strand
GCGGACGAGGATGACGATCTCGACCTTGGGCTGGACGAGGGCGATGCGGACGAGGATGACGATCTCGACCTTGGGCTGGACGAGGGCGATGCGGACGAGGATGGTGAAGAAATAGTTTCATCAGAGGTGGACGAGGAGATCACAGAGGACGAGTTCGAGGAGTTCGAGGAGGCCAACGAGGAGATTGAGGAGCTCTCAGAGGACGAGTTCGAGGAGTTCGAGGAGGCCAACGAGGAGATTGAGGAGCTCTCAGAGGACGAGTTCGATGAGTTCGATGAGTTCGATATGGATTGAGACTAACCTACTGGCTCTCCCCCTTCACCCATGAATGCTAGCCTTCGAATAGAATCGTTATCAAGTAAGAATGAGACGACTTCTTCTGGAACTGATGATGCTAGGACGGATCTTACAGCCTCCAAGTCGCCAACAGTAGACATCATCTGTGCAGTGGCCCTCACCCTCCAACCCTGAAATTTCTCCCTATTCTTCAATTCGCTTAGAATTACTTGCCAACCAGATGACTCATAGAGTTCAGCGGATTTAATATCAGATGTGAAAAGAGTTCCAGAAACCCCATGATACTTCTCTGCATGGTCAACCCAGTTTGGTGGATCTTCCAAATCTGGAATAGGAACTAGTTCAGCTTCAATCCCTGAAGATTTTAGCCAGACTTCTAGCATTAAGGCCCTCTCTTGATAAGTCCAAGGATTGCGGATAGATTGGGGTTGGTTCGAAGAACCGATAGCAATTATCAGAGGTTGATCTTCGGCGTTGTTGGAACGCCAACTTTCTGCTGCGATAATCATGTTTGCATGGCCTTTGTGGAGGGGTTGGAATCTACCCAGCACCACAACCCCCGGGCCAAGTTGATTTCGTGGAGGAGATGGTTCGAGTGGAAGCTCAGACATTTTGCACCCCTTCGATCTCAGAAATAAGCGAACCGCCTAGATTCCATTTCTCGCTATCTAGAAATTCTCTCCCCACTAGGAGCTGGAGACCATGATTTCTATATTCCTGGATGAACGAAAAAAGTGATTCGCTTAGACTTCGATGAGAATTCATTGTTGGTAGTATCATCGGATCCTCGGAGGGTTCCATAGTTTCACCCATTTCCTCCCTCCTGGCCATCCAATCAAGTACTACTGACTCGGAAAAACTTGATCTATCTGTTTTGGATAATTCATCTGAAAAATTCCTCCAAATAAGAGGTGACGTAAAATCGAGAGTTTTGATACCCGTAATGGATAGTGAAGGTTCGACATACAGGAAAAGCCGTGCTTCCCAGCACCTCCACTGAGAGGTTGAACACCATTTAGCGAGACACAAAAACAAGTCTGATGACGTTTTATTCACGAGGTCGAATGCTCTTACCCTGGGATCGAATTCATCGAATGAGTCAATCGCCTCCAAAATATCTCCTTCTAGGTCAACATCGAAATCTCTATGAAATCTAGAGTCATGTTCTGGTCTGAGGCCCCTCATCTGAGAGCTTTCCATTCCTAACGTTATCTCCTCTACACTCATGGCCATAATCAGGTCGAACTGACTCCGGTCAACGAGATACAAGATCGCGTCGGCCATGCAACTCATGGGCCGAAGATGTCCAAATACCCTCGCTCGTAGAATTCTGGAGTAAACTCGCCACCGTATTCAAGAATGTGAGGCTTAGCCAACAAGAATAGTTGGCACAGGGGAGGCAGTGATGGAATGGCGACCATAGAAGAGCAAATCAAGTCGTTAGAAGATGAGATTTCCAAGACCAAGTATAACAAGGCCACGCAGGGACATATTGGGAAACTTAAGGCTAAAATTGCTGCACTTAGACACAAGAAGGAGAAGGCACAAGCGCACTCGAGAGCTAGCGGAGGTGCACAGGGATTCGAAGTTAAGAAATCCGGAGACGCATCTGTAGCACTTGTTGGTTTTCCCAGTGTCGGGAAATCCAGTCTAATTTCCCAGCTAACAGAAGTTGAATCTGATGCAGGAAATTTTGAATTCACTACTCTAACTTGCATTCCGGGAGTAATGGACCATAGAGGGGCCAAGATCCAGATACTCGATCTTCCGGGCCTGATCAAGGGTGCCTCGGAAGGGAAAGGGAGGGGAAAGGAGATCCTGAATGTAATTCGCGGTTCCGACATGGTACTGTACGTTATCGACCCTTTTCAAAAATCTCACTTCCAAGTTCTAGATAGTGAATTATGGAAGTCAGGAATGAGGTTAAATCAGGATCCTCCCCAAGTTTTCATCTCCAGGACTAGAAGAGGTGGGATAGAAGTCAGATCCACACTAGAGCAAACTAATTTGGAGGATGAAGAGATTCAGGCAATTGTCAGGAGCTTTGGGATTGTCTCGGCGACTGTTACTCTTAGGACGGATGTTACCGACGATCACATCGTAGACACATTGGCAGGCAATCGTATCTACAATAGAGCAGTAGTGGTAGTAAACAAGATTGATCTGGCTAACAAGAAGGACCTAGAAAGAGCATATGAGGGCCTACCAGGGGGTTGGCCTGTACTAAACGTCTCCGCTAAGACAGGCGCAGGTATTGAGGAAATGAAGGACTTCATTTTCGATAATCTTGGATTCATGTCGATATTCTTGAAGCCGCAGGGACAAGAGGCCGACCTAATAGAGCCCCTAATAGTGAAGGACACTTCAACCGTCAGGGATGTTTGTGCAAAATTACATCGTGACTTCCTGAGGAAGTTCAGATATGCTAGGGTAAAGGGCCCTAGTGCCAAGTTTGATTGGCAGAGAGTAGGGTTGGATCATCTCCTGAAGGATGGGGACTTACTTACTGTGGTTCTGAAGAAGGCTTAATTCATCGATGAATTCACCAATGAGATGTCGATCGTGAGTCATGGAGGGTAGGCCTGTGAATGTTCTCAGAAGCGAAGAAATGCAGGGAATAATTGCCCATTTTGAGCTAAGAAGGAGGTTTTACTTCTCAATTTTCATCTTGGGATTCTTTGCGGGCTATCCAGCAGCAGAGATGATTATAGAGTGGTTATTGGAAGCTGATGGATTTGTCCCGGAAGGAGTGGAATTGATAATTCTACAACCGCTAGAGGTGATTCTTCTTCAGTTACGAATTGCTTCACAAATTGCAATCGGGATGACAGTTGGCGCTATAATTTTGGATTTGAGTTGGTTTGGAAGTAGGAGGGTGGGTGGCGATTCTTCGCTCAGCAGTGAGTCATTTTCTAGAGTACTTATATCTATAATAATGATAATAATTCTAGGAATATTTGGATTAGCCTATGCACACGAAATCCTGATTCCTTTCCTTCTCGACTATCTTGCCGAGGATTCGGCATCATCTGGACTTCAATCTACTTGGCAACTACAATCATGGGTAGGATTTGTTACTGGCCTTTACTTCTCTTCTTTAGTTGGTTTCCAAGTTCCAGTTGTTGTCTTTGTGATGCTAAGGAGCCAAGTAATAGACAAGAGCTTGATAGTCGAAAACCGCGGATTGATCTGGTTTGCAGCACTTTTCATCGGTGCACTGATTTCACCGCCAGACCCAATATCGCTATTCCTAGTGGGTGGGCCGATGTTGGTGCTACTAGAGATGGCTTTGTTTTTCGATGGCCTATCTCGAAGAAAGGAGAGCTAGTCACCTAGGCCTGCTTCGACTCCCTTGGCAGAACCTTCTGAGAATTCTGAAATTGTCATTTGCTCATCCGGAGCGAGGGAAGCGGCCAGCTCAGCACTTGTCAGACCCATTTTTTCCGCTTCCGACCTGAACCATAATCTCACTTTTCTGAATTCTACTTCGGGACAACCAAAGTACTCTGCGAATCTTCTAGTTGTAGTGAGCCTCCTAGTGAGTCCTTCCCTTCTTCTGTCGATTAGTCCCATAGAGGCTAGATCACGGACATGATCGTAGGCCTTCTGCCCTAGCATGTCCTTCAGCTGTGACTGTTGCATGGGTTGGTGGTAGGCGATTAGGGCGGCGGCGGGAAGGAGCCTCTGGGGGATATCTGCTCTGAATGTCTCTGGCAAGAATGAGGATAGTTCTGGCTTGACCTCGAAAATCCACCTTCCCGATACGTCAGTCAACTGCAGAGCGCCCCCCTCCCTCTGTTCGAAGTCCTTCCTTAGTTTGGAAAGGCCGACGTGAATTACCCCCTTTGGCTCTCCGAGGATCTCCGAGAGCTCCTCCAACGACATCGATCTTCCGGCACCGAAAAGGATGGCTTCGAGTACAGTGGCCAATTGTGGGTCAGACATTGGAAGCCTCCAAAGAATCCGATGTTGGGTGAAGTTTCTCAGTGAGTTCTACGTAGTCGTTAGAACCCCCCCATAGATCTCCTAGCAGGATTCTACCGTTGTAACCCTCCTCCTGTTCCAGTGAGATGTATCCTCTGTTTGTGAGGAATAGACTAGAAACAAAGGCAGTAACTTGGGATTCGGTTTTGGCTTCCTCCCCCCCTAAGTCGGGTTGTGATTTTCTGATGAGTTCTTCAGCAACGTCACCTAGTCCGACTGACTCTGACTCCATGGATCTGGACTTGAGAGCCTCCCATGTTCTCTTCAGGTCACCCTCCAAATCCTCTACATGCAGGCTTCCACTGAATCTCGCCCTCTCCCTGTCGTGAGCCTCTCTCCTCTCCTTGGCGATCTTCTCCCGCGTTCTCTGTTCTTCTGCAATTCTACTGGCGTCCTTTAGCCCCAAAAGTAGCTCACCAAGAGTAACTGGCCTCCCTTCATCACGGTGGATTCTGCCTTCGAACATAGAAGGTAGAGATTCGTCCGCAGCCCCAGTCATTACGCCAAGCGAGAAGTTGTAGTCAGCATCATCGAATTCCGCCTCCCACCCCCCTTCGAAGTCCCACTCTACCTCTTCCTCGAAGTCCATCGCTCTTTCCTGTCTTTCGATCAGTGATTTGGCCTGACCTCGGAGAATTGCCCATGCCATCCGTATCATACGTCCGCATGAGGGAAGGTCGATATTCTCGGCCGTTTCTATTCTCTCATTGAACATCTCGATAAAACTTGACAGATCGACGTCCCACGGGTCCAAGTCACTGGATTGAAACATCTGGAAGACCAAGGCAACTGAGCGGTCGAATGGGTCGATTAGGAACTGATGTTCTGCCTCTTCCAGAGTGGATAGCTCCATCAGCCTATCAAGGAATTTGCTTGTTTCTAAATCGGGTTGCCCCTCGAGAAGTCGCAGGACTACTTCATCCCTCATTTGCTCTCCGAAGATCACTAGTTTTCCTCCATGGCTTCGATCTCGGGAGTTGTGGTTTTTTCTTCGCGGGGCTCAATAGTCGCTTCGTTAGACTGATTTATGTCCTCCGAGACTTCCTCCGAGCGTTCAATCAGGCTCTGTAAACCCTGACCCCCATCTGTGGCAGTATTCTCTCCAGGGATCTCGGCTCCAGCTCGATCTGCAAGTCCCCCTAGGCTTGATGGCATTGGAAGGGGTTCTGGGGTCTTTGGCATGTCCCCCGGGGATGGCAGTTCCGGCATCGCCTCTTTCTCAGCCTCAGATTCTGCTCTCGCCCTCTCCTCTGCCTCGATTTCATCGCTTAGGTCCAAAGCTGCCGCACGATCGAAATCGGTGATCCTTTGGCTACATCCATTACCTGCATGTGTGATCCCTATGTGGTGGTCTGCCAGAGTTAGGCTTACCTTCCTAAGAGTGACCATGATGAACTGGGCCATTCCACTTCGCATTCTGCAGAGGGCTGCGATCTTCTCGGAGTTGAATGGATCTAGGTTCTGATCTACCTCATCGAAATAGTAGAATGGGCTAGGCTCGTAGTCCTGAATTGCGAAAATTAGTGCTAGAGCTGCCATCGACTTCTCACCTCCGGATAATGCGGTACGTCTGGTATTCTGACTCTTGCCGGGAGGTACGCATGCCATCTCCAAGCCACCCTCGAAGGGGCTTTCGTGGTTCTCTAGTTTCAATTCCCCCCTTCCAGTCGGTTGTAGTATCTCGTAGACTCTGCGGAAGTTGTTGTTGACGTGCTCGAAAACGTTTAGCAGTCTGGTCTTCCTCTCTGTCTCTAACTGGTCTGCAATTACCGAAAGTTCATCTCTACGCTTTCTCAATAGTTTCCCGTCTGACATTAAGTCGGAGATTCGAGAAGAAGCGGCTTCATATTGGTCTATGGCCAACATGTTTACGTCTCCGAGGGCGCGGAGGCGGCGCTCGAGCCCCTGCACGCTCCGCTCCGCCTCCGCGACTGTAGGCAGGTGCGCGTCTTCAGGCGGGATCGGGATCCCGGCCGCCTCTAGTTCGGCCACAATCTCGTCCAGTGCTTCGCGTCTCTGCTTGATTTGGATGCTAAGATCCTCTAGTCTGCTAGAAATATTCTGCTTCTCCTGGGATATCCTCTCCAGGTGGGCCCTGAGACTGGCGCGCTCCTCGACAATCTGATCCCTCTTATCGCTCAAGAGGCTCTGCTCCTCGTCGAACTGAGAAGCCTGCTCCCTTAGTTCGAGGAGTTCCGACTCAGAGTCGGAAATGCTTGATTTTAGCTCACCTATCCCATTTTCAGATCTTAAGATGGAGTCTCTCTGTGATTTAGTCTGTCTATCCAGCTCTGCCACTCTGTCAATCAGTATCTTCAGTTGTTGTGTTGATGTCTCTATTGAAGCCTCGGACATTACTCGAGTTCTCTCTGCCTCGGTCCTTGTCCTCTCTGCGTCTCTTAGCCTATCCGACAAGTGGTCTGGAGTATGGTTCTGAAGCTCTTCAGCTGCCTTGACTCGCCCATTGCTTGCTTCTTCTAGATTCAACCTAGAGTTTTCACATATCTCGGCCAGTCTTGCTTTATCTGATTCGCAATCCTCGAACTCATTACTTGCGGCCTTCAGCTTTATCTTAGAATCATTAACTGCTTTCTCGGCCCTCTCCATGTCCGCTTTCCAGTTTCTAACTCTGACTGAGTGATCATCGTTATCGAGGCCATGGATTCTATCCCTAAGTTCCTGTTGATTTCTCCGGAGTTCCCTGAGAGCACCGTCTACAGTTGAAAAGATGAGGTCTGCCTCTTGCAGTGCCATCTCCATTCTCTCTATTCCCGAGTTAACTGCTCCAGACCCGTCGAACCTTGGGCGGTCCCTCTTGGAAGATGATCCTCCGGTCATTGCACCGGAGCTCTCGATCACTGCCCCGTCTATGGTTACCATCCTAACTCCGCCCATATTCTCTCTGGCTACATCCATGGAATCGACGACTAGCGTATTTCTACCCGCATAGCGGACGGCCGTCTCGACACTCTGATCGTATTCCAGCAGATCATGAACAAAGCCCACTACTCCAGGGTTTCTTGCTACCAGCAGTGTTCTACCCTGGGGACGTGAAACTGAGAGTTTGTTCAAAGGAAGGAAAGTGGCTCTACCGCCTCCGTTCTTTCGAAGCCACGCTATACATTTCGAGGCCACGTGGTCAGAAGTCACTACTATGCTTCTGAGCCCACCGCCAAAGGCGAAGGACAGTGCTTCCTCGTGAGAGGGGTCCTTTGGCGAAGCTAACTCGCCTAGGGTACCCAGAATTCCATGAATCTCGCCACTTTCTCTGAGTCTGGATAAAGCAGCAAGAGTGTGCGCGGAACCCGGAGTGCTTGACCTGGCTTCCATCCTCGCCTTAGCCTTGGCCATGCCCATTTCGGCATTCCTGAGTTTTGACTCGGCTCTGTCACGGTCATCCACTAGAGACCTCTCCTGCTTCTGTAGGGACATCAGTTCCTTTGCCAATGACTCCCTATTGGTTTCAGGGCTTGAATCCTCGAGATCCTCGCCCATTAGGGAAAAGTCGTCTCTCTCCAATTCTGCCGACTCGAATGCCTGCTCAATGTCTGCAAGGTTTTCTGAAGCTATCTGTGACCTTTGATTGGCACGATCGTAATCCAATTGTGCTTGGGAATATGTCCCACTGGCCGACTGCTCTTTCTCGGTGGCCTTGCCTAGAATTCTGTTCAGATCGCGCCCATGCTTGTCTCCGGACTCGATGGCCTTCCGAGCCTTTGCCTCATCTTCTGATGCTTTTTTCAGAGCTTCCTTTGAATCTATAACGGACCTTTGGAGCTCCGTGATTTTCAGCTCGGATTTAGAACGGGCCGTGTCTGCCCCTTCTCTCTCACGAACTAGTATCTCTATTTCTTCCTCCGCTATCGCGATGGATCTGCTGTAATCGCCGATCCTATCAGAAGCAGTCTCCAGGTCTATCTCATGTTGTCTGATCTTGTCTAAAATTCCCTTCGCATCCCCGCTCAATACTCCTTCGAGTTCCTTGCTAATTTGAACAAGTTGGGCGTCGTAATCATCGAGTCTTCTACTGGAGTCTAGCATCTCCTCGGAGAGCTGTTTCGTCTTTGCTGTGTAGTTGGATCTTTCTTCTGAGAGTAGTGAGACCTCACCTTGGCGGTTTCTATGCCTAGATTGCTCAAGAGTTAGTCTTGCTAAGTCTGCTTCTTCCTTCAGCTCCCTAAACTTCAGGGCCTGCTCTCTTTCCTTCTGTAGCTCCTTAAGCCTCCCCTTCTGATCCGCTTCGAAGATATCGATAGTCTCTATGCTGTTCTCAACGTGCTTACGTTGGGTATTCGCCTTTCGGATCTCCTCGTCATAGGCTGTGACGCCGGCAACTTGCTCTAGCACACCTCTCCTCTTGTGAGGAGTCATTGTAGCGAGGTTAGTTACGTCCCCTTGCAAAACGATGTTGTACCCATCGCCACTTAATCCGGCTTCGGACAGGACTCTCCTCATCTCTGTAGCCGAGGATGGATTATCATTGATTCTGAATGATGAAACTGGGGCCCCCTTCCTGCTTAGTCTTACTGATCTCGTGAAAGATACCTCATCGGATTCAGAGCGTAGCCTCCTCCTACCCCCAACTTCGGGGGTATTGCTGAAAACTAGAGTTGCTGACATATGTTTTGCAGGGCTACCTGCCTTCCCCCCATTGAAGATCAACTCAGACACATTTGAAGCTCTGAGCGATTTTGTGGACTTTGGACCTAGAACGAAACCGATTGCATCGCCGCAATTGGATTTTCCACTACCATTCGGTCCGGTAATTGCCGTGAATCCTCGCTCGAATGGTATTACAGTTTGCCCTCCAAATGACTTGAAGTTCTCGACCTCGATTCTGACTAGATGCATCCCTTCACCTCAGTCGTCGAGAATAAAAACAACCGACAACAACGTCAGTCGTTCCATTTGGGGTTAAGAACATTGAGGCAGTTGGACGATTATGCGGACGATTAGTTAAGTCCTGGAAAAACGCCGAGATGAGAAAAAAATCACATATTTCTTCTGAACTTTCCACCGCTCTCGAATAGTGCCTGGGTTATCTGGCCGACGGAGCAATGCTCTACTACATCCATCATTACTTCGAACAAGTTCCCGCCCTCACGTGCGACTTGTTTAATTCGCTCAATCCCTTCCCTGGACTGTAGAGAGTTTTCTTGACGAAATTCTCTGTTTCTCTCGATTACCATCATTTTCTCAGTCTCATCGGAACGAGTGACTTCTATGTCGAATTCTTCGGCTGATGGGACGTTTGATTCTGGGTCCGTGAATGTGTTTACTCCAACGATGGGAGTCTCTCCAGTATGCTTTCTGTGCTCGTATACCATTCCCTCGTCTTGGATTCGATTGCGTTGGTAGTTGACTTCGAGGGATCCCAGGACCCCGCCCCTACTATTCATTTCCTCAAAGATTCGTAGGACCTTTTCTTCAACTTCGTCAGTAAGAAAATCTGCTATGAAAGAGCCTTGAAGTGGGTTCTCGTTCCTAAGCCATCCATACTCCTTTGCGAGGATTAATTGGATTGCTACTGCGTCTCTAACTGTTTCCTCAGTAGGGGTCCCAAAAGCCTCATCTCGACTATTAGTATGCAAGCTGTTGGCATTATCTGCCAGAGCATAAAGCGCTTGGAGAGTGGTCCTGTAGTCATTCCAAGTAAATTCCTGGGAATGTAGGGAACGTCCGCTACTCTGGATGTGGTACTTCAGTTTCTGTCCTCTTTCCCCGACGCCATACAGATCTCTCATGGCAATTGCCCAGATTCTGCGCGACACTCTCCCTATTACTGCATATTCTGGATCCATCCCATTTGAGAAAAACCAAGAGAAGTTTCGCAGGAATTTGTCTGGATCTAGTCCCCTGGACTTAAACAGTTCAACATATGTTAGGCCGTTAGACAGAGTTAGAGCTGCTTGAGTAATCGGGTTAGCTCCTGCCTCGTCGATGTGGTACCCACTGATGCTAACGAAGTAGTGATTTCGAACTTCATTATTCACGTAGAATTCGGCTACATCCCCCATCATCCTAAGAGCGGTATCGAGATTGAAGACCAGAGTGTTCTGCCCCATAGCCTCTTTCAGTTGGTCTGCTTGGACAGTCCCTCTAACATTTGAAAGTGCGAAAGAGGTTATTTCTGAGATTTCTTTCTCGATTGGGTTGCGCCCTTTTTCTTCTTTGAATTTACTGATCTGCTGACGTATTGCGACCTTGAAGAATGCTGCTAGATGCCACCAGTAGTTTCCATTAATGGTCATGCTGACCGAGGTTTCCGGGGAGCACAGATCGAAACCATCGAACAGTCTTTCCATTTCGTCAACTGTACTGATGCTGACTCCGGACTCGCAAACCTTTCCAAAAATATCGAGTCTCTCTTGGGGGTCGTTTCCGTAAAGGCTAGGTGAGTCAAATGCGACAGATAGTCGATTAAATGGTTGATCCTTGGAGAGGAAATGGTATCTCTTGTTTGTCCTTTCGGCGCTTCCCTCTCCCGCGAACATCCGCACAGGCAGTTCGTCTTCCCTCCTGAATGGAAAGACCCCCCCTGTGAATGGGAATGATCCAGGAGCGTTTTCCTTGCGAATCCATTTTATTTTCTCCCCCAAATCATTGGTCAGCGGAAGTGCTACACGAGGAATCCTAGTCCCTGACAGTGTTTCGTGGGTTGTCTTGACCGGGATCTCATTACCTCGAACAGTATAACTGGCCTGTCCTGAACGGTAAGCTTCCGCTCTAGAATCGAAATCGTCAATAGATTCCCATACTGAATTCGAGATCTTGCCCCTCAATTCCTCGGCCTGCTCGAGTATATCTTGAGATGCGGTTTCTTTCCCATTAGAAGCCATATGATCAGCTGCTGACTCCAATCTTTGTACCGAGCTAATGGCTTTCGATGTCTCTTCTGTTTCATTATGATAGCTTCGTACTGCTGCAGCTACCTCTGCGAGATAGCCTTGTCTCTCGGGTGGTATCGGGGCCTCTCTGGCTGGCAGACCGTCGACCCCCATTACAGCTGCTGAAGACGAGAATTCGCATTGAAAATACGAATTCAATAGATCTGCGAGCATCTCCCAAAGACGGTCTACTCCGGCATCTGCGAACTGGCTAGCAATCGTAGGTACAACAGGCATTTCCTCTGGACTGGAATCGAATGCTTCCCGGTTCCTCTGAAACTGCTTTCTTATCTCGGCCAATGCATCCTCTGCACCGGGCCTATCGAACTTGTTCAAAACTACAATATCTGCGAAGTCTAATGCGGCTAGCTTCTCGAGTTGACTGGGTGCCCCGTACTCCCTAGTGGTGACATATAGGGATGCATCGGCAACTTCTGTGATCGCGTCATTACCCTGCCCTATTCCACTGGTTTCTACCAATATCAAGTCAAAACCGACCGCCTTGCAGACCTGAATGGCACGCCCTATGCAATTGGCAATTTCTCTACCGCTCCCCCTACTGGCGAATGATCTCATGTAAAGTCCCGAATCTGTCAACGAATTCATCCTGATTCTATCTCCCAAAAGGGCGCCTCCTGTCTTCTTTCTGGTAGGATCTGTTGCCAGTAGCGCCACTCTAGCTTCGGGATTGTCTCTACGGATACGGAGCATTACCTCATCCATTAGACTGGACTTTCCGGCCCCTCCCGTACCTGTTATCCCAACTACGGGGCATTCTTCCTCGACAGGTCTTGATCGTGCTAATTCAATTGTTTCAGAGAAAGAGGGTAATGTATTGTTCTCGGCCATGGTCAAGAGTAGCGATACTGACGCGTGGTCATCAGCGAAGACTGGTTTATTTATGGATTGGAACCTAGATTCATCTAGCAAATCGATATTGTTGGCATTTTTCATGGCGTCTTGTACCATCCCAACTAGTCCCATTTCTCTGCCATCATCTGGAGAGTAAATTCTTGCAATTCCGTCGTTCTCGAGAAGTTCTATCTCGTGTGGAAGGATGGTTCCCCCGCCCCCTCCAAATAGAAAGACATGGTTGAATCCATATTCATCCAGTATCTGTTTTGTATGGGTGAACATCTCCACGGCACCCCCCTGGTAAGAGGTGATTGCGATGGCGTGAGCATCCTCCTGTATCGCAGCTCTGGCGACCTCATCTGCACCTCTGTCATGACCGAGGTGGATGACCTCGCAACCCTGACTTTGGAGAATTCTACGGAAGATTCCAATTGCTGCATCGTGGCCATCAAAAATTGCCGCTGCGGTTATGACTCTGAGAGGAATTTTTCTATCGGAATCCACAACCTTTTGTGCGGAGTCTCTGCTTCCGGAGGTACTTTCCACGTACTACCGAAAAGACAGTGCCACAAGAATGCGTTGACTGAAAAAAATAGAGGATTTACAATTTCCGGGAAATTATTCAATAGCAAAGTCGATATTCATGCAATATGGAGGATAGGCCCGAGTCTGTGGAAATTTCCTCTGGTTTAGGAGAAAATACGTTTGTTGACGAACAAGGCTTGTCCGAATCGAGTGATGCTCTTCTGAGTGGCGAGGTTTCGTCTTTCAATACCGGAAGTGATGCCCTTCTGGGCTCTGCCAATGACTCCACCAAGACCGGGGGGCTTCCGAATTGGGCGTGGTTCGCTACAGGCTTGATCGTATATCCGATTGTCACGTGGGGGATATATGCTATTTTCATGATTACGAGTTTTGACATTCTTGATGGGCCTGATATTCTCATTCTTTTTAGCTTTCTTATCTGGCCCATATCATTCATAGGGGGGATAGTTTGGGGTTTTTCAAGAGGGAACAAATACTTCGCATATGGGATTATCACGGTCGCTTCTATTCTACTTCTACTGTTCCTAGCATTAGTGGGTCTGATAATAATAGCATTTAGTAGTGCCTAAGCGCCAATGAGTAGAACTCCGGCGAAGAAGAACATCAAGAGGCCCATTGCGCCATCGATAAGATGAGCCTTGGACCTAAGTAACTCGACCCTGTTGCCAGACGTCAGGAGCATAGCTACTGAGACGTACCAACTCCCATCAATTGCCATCCCCAGAAGGCCCATTCCAATGAGGGTACCTAGGGATGATTCGGCTTCTATGAATGGCGCATATAGGGCGAGCATCCAAGCCATAATCTTGGGATTCAAGATTGCTATAGAGAAACCCTGGATGAATCCAGCCCCATCGGAAGGGTCTTCGGATTCTTCGTGATCTAGATTTGAAGTATTATCCGAAATGGCATGCCTGATGAAATTGTACCCAAGCCAGAGGAGGATGGAAATCCCACCCCAACGAAGAAAATGCTCGACATTCTCGTTCGCCGAGAGTGCAGTAGCAATTCCGAATGCAGAGAGGAAGGCATAGATTCCGAAGCCTATCCCATGCCCTATTCCTGTTGAGATCCCCTGCCTTCGACCTCCTGCAACTGTATTCCTAAGAACAACTGCCAAGGAAGGCCCCGGGCTCATCGCACCGAGCATGAAAACCGTAGCTAAGGCCACCCATGCTCCGGGCTCCATCTAACCACCGAACTAAGCGTCAGAGTACATTGCCTCTATCTCATGGGACCAGTTCTCTCGTATCTGCTTCCTTCTTATTTTCAAAGTGGGGGTGAGTTCCCCTGAGTCGATATTCAGGTCCCTTGGCAGGATGGTGAATTTCTTGATTTGTTCTGGGTTCATGAACCTCTTGTTTAGTTCCATTATTTGTGATTCGATGTCCGACCTGATCTCTTCGCTCTCAACGAAATCAGACAGTTTGTGACCCCTCCTCTCAAGTTCCTCGATTTGCTCAATAGGGTCCTTTGGAACCTTATCGGGATTCATTCCTAGGTTGTCACGTAGTATTACGCCCACATCGAGGGTTACCAGAGCGCTGCAGTATTTCCTACCATCCCCAACTAGGAAGAATTGGGATAGGACGGGAATCGACTTCATGGTTTCCTCGATGACCAATGGGGCGATGTTCTTCCCTCCGGATGAGACGTAAATCTCCTTCTTCCTGCCTGTGATGTGGATGTAGCCGTCTTCGTCCATTCTCCCAAGATCACCAGTCTTGAACCAGTCCCCATCGAAGACCTCAGCATTGGCTTCAGGGTTGTTGTAGTACCCCTTCATGATGTTTGCACCCTTGAAAGACAGTTCCCCGTCATCTTCGATTCTTACTTCCGTCCCTGGGCACGGCACTCCTATCGATCCTGTCTTGTTATTTCCCTTCCAGTTGAATGTCATCCCCGCAGTGGTTTCAGTAAGCCCATATGCCTCGAAGATGTTGATCCCGATGGAGTGGAAAAGCTGGATTATCTCCGGGTTTATGGGTGCCGCTCCAGTGATTGCGTGTTTGCAGTTGAGGAACCCGGCTTTCCTCCTAATGGCCTTGGCTAGGACTGCTTTCAGTAGAGGTACCTTGAGTCCAATCCTGATTATTGGCTTGGAGTCTATGGCAGCCTTGACGTTGGAATATACCTTCTCGTAGATCCTGGGGACTCCGACGAAGAAGTCTGGCTGTATGTCCTTAGCGTAGTCGATGATGTCCAGAGGGTTCCTCACAGTGGTCATATTGAGTCCCATAACTGTGAAAGCGTGATTATCGCAAACCTGGCCGAAGGAGTGAGCTTGCGGCAGCCAAGATACGTAATTGTCATGACGATCGAGGGGAACAATCAGATCAACGACCTGATTTGTGATGAACGCGAAATTTTGATGCGTAAGTTCGACTCCTTTTGGGTTCCCTGTAGTCCCTGAAGTGTAAATCAGGGATGCAGTTGAGTCTGGTGTGATATTCGCAATTCTTCCCTCCACCGCCGAGACTTCGACCTCCGAGCCCTTGGAGAGAAATTCGTCCCATGACATTGCTTTGGGGTGGTCCATTTTTTCCTCATCCTCCATCATAATGACGTGCTCTACTTCAGGCAGGGAATCCATTATTTTCGAGAGTCTGTTCCTTGGGAGCTTATTTGGATCCTTGCCCCATTGGGGGTTGTGTCCTACGAAGACAAACTTGGACCCCGAGTTACCTACTATCCATTCTACCTCGTCAGGTGAGCAGGTGTGGTATACTCCTACTGCCGCGCCGTTCGCAGAGTAAGAAGCTGCGTAACACGCAAACCATTCCTTTCTGTTGAAGCTGTAAATGCTTATTCTGTCCCCTTCCTCATGCCCTAGAGCTATGAGGGAGCGAGAAATGTCCATAACGAGATCAGAGTATTCTGACCATGTCAACGTCTCAGTTTCACCAGATTCCTTCCTCTGAGTTAAAGCTGGTTTTTCTCCGAATTCCTCGGCATTTTGTAGAACTTTTTGTGGTAAAGTCGGCCACTCCATAATAATCTACAGATAAGGTCGAAACTTAACTGTTGTCTAGGATATTAGGTGTAGTCAGAACAACCATCATGGCAATACTGCCAGTATATTTTCTCTCCAGTCAGCCCCTCCGTTCCTATTCGCTAGCGGAGATGCGGGAGAAGGATGCCAGCAAGATAGTATTGTGGTTTGTGGCCCAGAAAGTGCTTTTCTGGCTCTGGACTCGGCAAATTTCCCTACACCGATTACCTTGTTGGCACCTAATGCTGTAACGACTTGTCTTAGGTGCTCGTCGCAAGTAGCCAATAGCTCATCCACAATACTTCCAGCTATGTTGTTCGGCGTGATATTCGTCCCCCGTGGACCCGAGAATATCATCAGTGGGCAATGGTTTAGAACGAACACATTACGAAAGATTTCATTTGCGGGACCATACCTTTGTGATAGGGCTCCCCACAGTCTTGTTCCCGAGACCTCCTCCTTTGGGTGAATCAGCCCATTTACTACTCTATTCTGATGTTTCCTAGCAGGTTGTCCGACTTCAATATCGGATATTTTTAGTAAATTCCTAACCACCGAGGTTGCGGCGAAAGGAATCCCCATCTGACCCATCCCATGTGGGCCAGGATTCATCCCCAGTAGGATGACCTTGGCACCAGAACCTCCGGCTAGACGGATGTATGTCTCATGAATTTGCCATGCATACATCAATGGGTTGTATACACAATCTGCAATTCCATCACTTTCTAAGCGACGAGCAAAAACTTCCGAGTCGTCCCTCAATTTAGATGCTGCCAGAATCAACTTCTCAACAGCATTGGACATCTATTGCTTCACATCCCCTAGAATTGCGCCAGATAAAATTCTGAGTTGTTCTGGATTAATGGGAAAAACCGTCTGCGGAGTTCCTCCAGCACCCCAGACTACGCCATATTGCATTAGATCTTCATCCATCAGTACGGTGGCGGGGCTAGTATGTCCAAATGGGGGGACTCCCCCGATAGCGTATCCTGTACTTCTCAAGACATATTCGGGATTTGCCATTCCTGGTTTAAAGCCTAGAATTCGTTTTATCTTCCTCTTTCTATCTACTCTGTTTGATCCAGAAGTAATTACCACTACTGCTCCGCCTTCCCCTTCGAAGACAATAGATTTGGCTATATGGGAGACCTCGCAACCGAGCTGATCTGCAGCGTCTTGAGAGGTTCTAGTTCCTTCCTCGTATCTTTTTGGTGAGGGGGAAAAACCAATTTTTTCGCACTGAGAGAGCCATAGTTGGTGCCCATCCATGAAATCCGCCCGGAGTAACACGACTTATGGATTGGGGAGGGTAATGAATAGAATTGCGTGCTAACTTGTGTAACTTTCATGACTCTTGGATTATTCGAATCACCTATGCAATGGCCATTCGGACCTTATGAGACGGTAATGGGGGCCATATTGCTGATGACTATTCCAATCCAAAGGATTCTGACAAGAGATGAGCCTGAAATGAGGGTCCCTCTCATAGATTTACTTGGAGAGATCAGATCAAAGGGGTACAAGTGGCACATTTCTGTTTTCCTAATTATGTACGGTTTCAAAGCTTTCATTGACCAACATAACGAGGCAATAAAGCCGAGAGTGGGTGGTTTTACTCACTACATACACGGTTTTGAGGGAGAAATAACACTCTGGGTTCAAGAGACATTCAGAAATGATTTTCTTAGTGATTTACTATCTTTTCATTATCTTTTCGTTTACCTATTCCTAATTTGGTTTAGCCCCATTTACTATATTCTGAGCAGAGATGAAGTGATGGCTGACAAGGCCGTGATGAACTATTTTGTTATGTATGTTCTAGCGGTTCCTCTCTATCTATTCTTCAACATAGAGGTAACATCAACATATATGCCAGGAATGGATGCTATAATGTATCATAATTCATGGAATCTATTCTTCTTCACCGAGGTTGATCCTTTAGACAACGGATTTCCCAGCCTACATGTAGGCATCCCATTGGGGCTTTTGATAATCAATAGATTGCATGTTAATGATCTCGGGATTAAAATAAGTCAGTGGAGGCACAGAGAGTTCGACCTATTCGTAGCTGCAAATATTCCGATTTACCTTTTTAGTATCCAGTATCTTGGAATTCATTGGATATCTGATGTTATTCCGGGCGCAATAGTGGCAGCAATATGCGCCATTTTCACCCATAACTTTCAACCGAGAATCAGGAAAATCAGCGAGATAGGGTGGAGGTCAATTTTTCCTAAAAGAGAGGAGGTAGCAGTAGCGGGATTTTTCTCCATTATCGGAACCATACTCCTCCTAGTCATTATTGTGGACGGACCGGGTACGAATGAAGAAACACCAAACATGAGATTCGGTCCTGGAGATGTCAATCTTGACGTAATTGAAGTCCACAGTCTGTGGCACTCAGCAGACATTGAAATCAGAAATGTGGGAGTTGAGGAAGTGGAAGTTCTCGTAATTCACAGAGATCTGGTGAAAGCTCACGCAAAAAATGGAAAGATTGACTGGTCCGCCTTTGGGATGGAGGATATTCGTCTACTGGGCCCGGGAGAAAAGATGGATTTTGAAGTAGAAACTCCCTGGGTTAATGATGGGCATTACGTAATAGCGACTCTGGAGGGAGATTCTGGGATTGGAGAGGTTAGAGTTACAGCCGAATATGTCGATGGCGATCTTCTTTGGACAGCTATCCTTTCATCGATACCAGCATTCGCAATTACCGGTTATGTATTGGGTAGCCTGTATTTCTCAGATAACAAAATGAGCGAAAAGGGCTCCCATAAAAAGTCCTGAAACAGAACCTGTTCCTATCCAAATTCCAACTCGGAAAGCTGGGAAATTTTTTCTCCAGACAACCATAGATTGGAAAATCCAAGATAGGATTACAATGATGAACCAAGGAAAGAAGATAAGTTGTGGTAAAAATGCGAAAATCATCCCAATATTTGCACCAATTATCAATTCCTTATTCCTGCCTGCTGGCTCTGGAGAGAAAAATAGCAGAGGCGAGAGGATGACAAGTACTAGGAATGGTGTTGTTAGATCCCAATCGAATAACCTAGGTATGCCTTCGACCAAATGAGGGATGCAGGCAATGACAAACCCCACAATACTCGGTACAGCGACTGGCCAGAGGGGTGGCTCATCCCACTTCATGACAATGCGTGGAGGCTCGCCCAATGAAGGCTACTGGGAGCCGGAAGGTTTTCTTTGGATTTAGTGACCTCACAGTAACATGGCGAAGGGAGAGATTGTGCTAGGTTGCCTCGCACCGCATCCACCACATGTTGTTTATGCAGAGAATCCAGAGCAGAACGAGGCGTTCTCGGAAGGGGGTTGGGAAACTCTGAGATGGGGTTACAATAGATTGGCAAGGAAACTAAAAACGATTGATTACGATGCTTTGGTCATCTTTACACCGCATTGGCAAACATACATTGGAACCCACTTTCTAGGGCTGTCAGAATTCAAATCTAAATCTGTTGATCCTATTTTTCCTAATATCTTTCGCTTTAATTACGATATTACTGTGGATGTAGATTTGGCCGAAAAGATGTGTGAGGTCGCTGGCGATTCAGGCATTATCACGAAGATGATGAGGAATCCAGATTTCAGGATCGATTATGGGACGATTACCTCCTGCCATATGCTAAATCCTGATTGGGACAAGCCACTAGTGACGATCAGTAGCAATAGGAACGCCCACTACTACTCCGAGGAAGTGATGAACGCTCAGGCTAGTGCTCTAGGTGAGGCTTGTGCGAAGGCCATAGAGCAGAGTGGTAAAAGAGTAGTCCTGATTAGTAGTCACAGCCTCTCTCACCGGCATTTCGTGACAGAATCACCACTTCCTGAAGACATGAGTCGTGAGCACATATACAATCACAGTCAATACGTTTGGGATATGAAATTGGTAGATCTGATGAGGGATGGTAAAATGCAGGAGGTTATTGACATAATGCCCGAGTTTACAGAGCAGACGATTGCCGAGACAGAAGCTGGTGGACTTACTTGGATGATGGCTGCTATGGGATATCCAAACTATCCTGCAGAGATTTACGGTTACCAGTCGGTGATTGGGACGGGAAATCTGATTGCAGCATGGGATCCCAGTGAAGCGACGCGTGAGATTGTTCTATGAGGTGTTTTTTTTGAGTGAACCAGAAATTCTATTCGGGATCTATTGCCCACCTCATCCACAGCCACTCCTTAGTCCGGAAGCTAGTGATGGGTATGGGAAATTGAGAGATGCTTACGAAACTTGCAGGAAGAGGATTGAAGAGAGCGAGGCAGACTTGATTTTGGTTTACTCTACTACTTGGCCGAGCATAATCGGGCATCAAATACAAGCGCATCCCGAACCTGAATGGGTTCATGTGGATGATGACTTCCACTTCCTAGGGAGTATGCCTTACAATTTTAGGATGGATGTTGAGTTTGCCGAGGCTTTCAAAAATGCTGCTGAATCCAGGGGACTACAATCTAGAACTGTGTCCTATGATGGCTTTCCAATTGATACCGGTTCTGTAGTAGCTCTCAAACTACTGAATCCAGAGAATAGAATCCCGGCATGCATAGTTTCGAGTAATATGTATGCAAATAGGGCCGAGACGATAGTTCTGGGCAAATCGGCTCGTGATGCGATAATACAAAAAGGAAAGAAAGCTGTGGTCGTAGTAGTTTCGAGTCTTTCGAACAGGATGTTTACGGAGCACATTGATCCCACGGAAGACAGAATCCATTCAGCAAAAGATGACGAGTGGAATCGCAAGATTCTGGAGTTCTTCGATGACGGTAGGCTGGAGGACCTGAGTCAGCTTTCGAGGGAAATACATGGACAGATAAGAGTGCAGAAGGTGGTGGCGTATAAGCCGGCATGGTGGATGTCAGCAACGATGGGGCAGCATAACAACTACTCTGGAGAGGTACTGGCATACGAGGCTCTCCATGGCTCGGGAGGGGCAGTAGTGATTCTAACCCCATCCTCCGAATCAGTAGGAGACAAAGAGTTTGACGAGGATGACGTGGAGCATTATCACGGGGATCGGGGAGTCTTGGACAAAGGGGTTTTGTAATGCCAACTGATAGTGAAATGACTCCAGAAGAGAAGAGAGAGCGCATGGTTGATGGAATTATAGCCGCTCCTACTGATGCAATCGAGAAGATTTACGATGAGGTTGGGGAGTCTTTGGCCAAGTCGGCTGGTGGGGCAATTGGGGCGGCGGCTGGAGTTGCATTCGGAGGTCCTGTTGGCGGTTTAGTTGGGGCGGTGGTAGGCAGGAAGGCGGCTAGTAAGCTAACAAGTGAAGACGGCCCCTTCATTGCAGAAGATGGCCCTTCTGCAGTAGGTGCTTACCCTCACTTGCACAGAGTTGGGGATCTGATATTCGTTAGTGGGATGGGGCCTAGACAACCTGGAACAAATGAAATCCCAGGGGGGCCGATAAAAGACGAGTCGGGGAATCCTCTGGATTACGACATAAGAGCGCAGACTCATGCAGTAATCAACAACATCAGAGTTATTCTCGAAGAATATGGGCTTGGGCTTGGGAATGTTATAGACGTCTTAGTTTTCCTTACTGACATGGATAGGGATTTTGCTAATTATAACGAAGTTTACTCTGAGTATTTTGCAGAAACTCTCCCAGCTAGGACCACAGTAGCGGTGGATGCCCTTCCAACTTCAATTGCGATAGAGCTGAAGGTCATTGCAAGAGCATGATCATTGGGATAAATGCTCAATATCCTCGGAAGTACACCAATCAGGAGATGAAATCGGATTGCACCGGCTTGGAGTCCCATTTGGAACCTCAACCCAATAATCCAGACCATCCACTTTTCCAGGATAATCGGTGGAAATACTGTGAGCCCCGGATTCGAATGCGGCATCTCTTCTGGCAGTATCATTGCTATCTGCCTCCTCGCCTCCACTATCAGAACGACTCCTCACGATGTATCCCTCACTGACAAGCCTAGAGATTTCTCCTTCACTGCCTAATGGATCCGCTATAGAGAAGATTGCAGACTGGTTACTTTCCTCTTCGGACAAAGTGAACATGCGAGCACCATTTAATCCCGGATAGGCCTCCAGGTAAAGATCCCTTGAGTCGCCTCTTGCAAGCAAAATGAAGATTGCCTTCCCCCTACTATCATCTATAGTTGGCCAGCCGTCGGAAATAACTGCCTCCTTGAGAGATTTTCTCCCCCCCCTAACATCATCAGGGGTGATTGTCTTGTTAATGGGCCAAAACTGTGCAATCTCCTGCTCTATGTCATCCAGGAGCCCGGATAATTCCAGAGTCGTTGTAACTTCGGCGGTCTGCTCGGGCCAGTCTTTTGGCTCTATCCAGATAAACAAGGGGTGATGGAGCGGGTTTTCATTAGACCAAATTAGCAGAGTGTCGAGACAGGTCTCAAAGGTAGGGCAAGTAGTCCCCGAGTCGTACTGGTTATGGTAGACTCTGAGGCCCTCCCTTACATCCCACCAGACATCAATTTCGAACTGTCTAACTCCCTGCTGAGAGGCTTGGAAATCGAGAGGTTGGTGAGTGTACATGTACTCCCTGATGGGAGAGATTAGGGGTTCGACATGGTATGAATTATGCGTCCCCTTCATTTGGATGTGATTTATTCTAAGGGGAGTTTTTTCTTGGGCATCATTTGAACTATCCGATCCAGAATTAAAGTCGAGGCATCCAGTCAGAGATGGCATGATGATCAAGATCACCAACCACGGAGCCTGTTTCGCCATCCAATTCGGATTATTGGAGAGGAAGATAACCTTTCTGAATATTAGTGGTCGACTCCGCCGGTTCCATGCACATGCCCGTGAGCTAGCTCCTCATCGGATGCAGGACGGACTTCGGCCACTTCTACCTTGAAGCGGAGAGTTTTTCCAGCCATCTGGTGATTAAAGTCTGCTGAAACAACATCGCCATCAATATCTGTGATAGTAAACTGAATTGGCCCCTGGTCGCTATGCGCACCGACTACCATCCCCACCTCTAGATCCATTCCTTCTGGGAAATTGCTCCTTTCGATCTTCTGAATCGCATCTTCATTTCTCTCCCCATAGGCTCTATCGGGAGTAAGCGTAAACTCTCTCGACTCACCTACCTTTGCACCTAGGATCTCTTGCTCAAATCCTGAAATCATCTGACCATGCCCTACTATGAATGTCAATGGATTCTTTCCTTCACTGCTATCGAATATCTCACCATCTAGGAATGAACCTGTGTAATGCACCGATGCTACCGTGTCCTGTTCTACAGTATCACTCATATTGCTACGTAGAGGGGGGGGGTATCTAACCTGTTGTACGGGAGAACCTTCAACAGGATGATCTTGGGGCATTAATCATGAGTGGGTATGGACCAAGGGATCTTGTGGGGGTAGTTATTACCAAAACAGAAGCTGACTCTGGCGACCTAGAGAGGAGATTGGGGCTTTTCTCAGTTGTGATCATTTCTCTTTCGGCGATGATTGGTTCTGGCTTATTCGTTCTACCGGCACTTGCAATGCTAGAGATGGGGGGAGGAGAAAACCCAGTTGGGGGAGTTTGGTTGGCATATCTTGTCGCAGCCTTATTGGTAGTGCCTGGTGCAGTGTCAAAATCCGAACTCTCGACGGCAATGCCGACTTCTGGGGGTTCTTACGTATACGTACAAAGGACTTTCGGACCGTTAATTGGGACTATTGCGGGTTTGGGACTATGGGCCAATTTCATGCTAAAATCTGCATTCGCTTTGATTGGATTCAAGGCTTATCTTTGGGTAATTGAAGAGATTATTGGGATAGACATCGATATAGAAATTGCAGCGATTTTTCTTCTCATCATAATTGTACTAGTAAACATCCTTGGTGTCAAGAGGATAAAGAAGATTCAGACTCCAATTGTTATGTTCTCGGCTTTCTATCTCCTTTCTCTTTGCACATATGCGGTGGTTACTCAGGATCTTGATTGGAGCAGGGTTAGCTCTAAGGGATCGTTTGGAAGCTGGGAGGACGTAGCTGCGACTTCAGCATTCGTATTCGTATCATATGCAGGGGTTACCAAGATTGCAGCAGTTGGGGGAGAAGTTAGAAATCCTGAGAGGAACCTACCCTATGGGATACTACTCTCTCTTCTTTTCAGCTGCGTCCTATATGTTGTCGTGACAATGGTAATGGCGGCGGCAGTAGATCCTGCAGATTACATGCATGGTGGCGATCATGGGGCGAGCGAGGATCCCGTGTATATCTTCGCAGAAGCTGTTGGGGGCGAGACAGTGGGCATTATCGCCGCCGTTCTAGCGGTTGTAACAATGACTTCGATGGCGCTTGCCGGAATACTTGCATCTTCCAGGTTCCCTTTCGCGATGGCTAGGGATCGTTTAATTCCTGAATTCCTGGAGAGTGTCCATCAAGAGTACGGTACGCCCCACTGGGCCATCATTGGCACTGGTTTGGCGATGGGTCTGGCAATCACATTCCTTCCGGTGCATGACGTAGCCGAACTCGCGTCTGGATTCAAAATCATGATTTTCATGATAATCAATGCCTGCGTTATCGTGCTCAGAAGCTCCTCTGAATCACATGCATGGTACGATCCACGATGGAAAACTCCGTGGCTGCTGTATCCATTGGTTCAGTTGTTTGGAATCTTTGGAGGCGCGGCATTACTATATTTCATGGGATCGAAGTCGGTCATTGGTGCGAGCGTGGCAATTGTTTTGGGAACAATAATCTACATGAGCTATGGCAAGAATAGAGTCGAGCAAGTAATTACTCCGTGGGAGACGGCGAAGAAGATGCTGACAAATCCTAAGGAAGTTGAGCGTCGCAGAGTTTTTGCGGCATTCTATTCTTCTGACCTTGAAGGGATGGGCAAATTGGACCTCCAAGGTTTCATCAATGCCCTGAAGTCTCTTGGATACATCGAAGGTGGAGGGCCAAATATTCCAGATGATTCCATAGTCGTGCCCGCACCAGGAGGGGCTGGCCCGGATGTGTGGATTCGTGACTTATTCCATGGGGGAGATGGTGACGAGGATGGAATGATTGATGCAGAAGAGTTCCTAAAAGTGGCAGAAGAAATAGGGCCCAGTGAGTGAAAATATAGGCGAGTGATTGAAGTCTGTAACCGTACTGCGAGTGTTACCGGGTGAGCATTTGGTTTCCAGTCGAGCGAAGAAAGTGACGACTAACACACTGCAAGAAATGAAACTCTCTGGTGAGAAAATCGCTATGCTTACCGCTTACGATTACTCCCTGGCGAGGTTGGTCGACGGTGCAGGCGTAGATGTCATCCTTGTCGGTGACTCTGCCTCAAACGTGATGGTGGGGAATGACACTACTGTCCCCATTACTCTTGATCACATGATTTATCACGCTCAGTGTGTAATCAACGCTGTTGATAGGGCCTTAGTGGTTGTAGACATGCCTTTTGGGAGCTACCAAGGGGATTCTAAGTTGGCTCTGAAGAGTGCGATTAGGATCATGAAGGAATCGGGGGGGCATGCTGTAAAGATCGAGGGTGGGAAGGAGATAGTAGATTCGATCAAAAGGATTCTGACTGCTGGGATCCCGGTGATGGGGCATCTGGGACTTACCCCCCAGTCGATCTACAAATTTGGGACTTATTCCGTTAGGGCCAAGGAAGAGGCTGAAGCAGAGAAACTGATGGAGGATGCCATGGCCCTACAGGAGGCGGGTTGTTTCTCGATAGTCTTCGAGAAGATTCCTGCTACTCTTGCAGAGAAAGTGAGCAAGGAACTAGAAATTCCAACGATTGGTATTGGGGCTGGCCCAGAATGCGATGGCCAAGTTCTGGTACTTCACGACATGTTGGGAATAACCAAAGACTTCTCCCCCAGGTTTCTCAGGAGATATGCTGACTTAGGGGGAGCTATCGACGGCGCAGTTAGTGAATATATCAAAGATGTTCGGCAAGGGAATTTTCCCAATAGAGAGGAGAGTTACTGAGGACAGGGATATGAAGCCCCCAATGTTCAATAGCGTCCCCCTCAGGATTGGGTGAGTCAACATGAGTGAATTGTGGGTCGAGCGCCATAGGCCGAGTTCGGTAAGAGAAATGAAGGGGCAGAAAGCGGTAGTTGACAGGCTTAGGGCTTATGCAGATTCTAGAACATTTCCCCATCTGATGTTCGCTGGCCCACCTGGAACTGGTAAGACCACTGCGGCACTAGCATTGACAAGGGACGTGTTTGGACAAGGATATAGGAGCAACCTACTGGAAATGAATGCTAGTGACGAGCGAAAGTTGGAGTCTATTCGGACTAAGGTAAAGCAGTTCGCTCGTACGGCACCTATGCCTGGGACTACATTCAAGGTCATATTTCTCGATGAGGCTGATGCTTTAACTCCTGACGCCCAGGGAGCTCTAAGAAGGATAATGGAACAGTTCGCTGAGACTTGTAGGTTCATTCTTTCCTGTAACTACTCATCAAAGATCGTGGAGGCGATCCAATCTCGGTGTGCCGTCTTTCGTTTCAGGCCTCTGGATAACGAAAAGGTTCTACAAACTGTATTGGAGGTTTCCAAGCATGAAGGCGTTAATCTGCATAAGGATGCTGCAGAGGCGATATCCAAAGTCAGTCTGGGAGATTTGAGGAAGGCAATAACATCTCTACAAGTGGCGGCGTCACTGGATCCGAATGTTACTAGGGATCTTGTCTATGAGACGACGGCCACTGCCCCTCCAGAAGAACTCCATGGTTTCTTCCTAGCATGCAAGGAAGATGGATTCCAGCCGGCTAGGAGGAGAATGAGGGGAATTCTAGATAGATTCGGACTTGCAGGGACGGATTTGGTGAACCAACTCCATAGAGAGTTAGGAGGGGTAACTTTCCTTGACGAGATACAGAAGTTGGCTATCACAGAAGCAATGGCTGAATGCGACTTTAGAATGGTAGAGGGAGGAGGTGAGTCGCTCCAACTTGATGCAATGGCGGCAAAGATATCTCAACTACTCCAAAACTAAGAAGACTGTAGTATAGTTAGAGTATATTCTCTCTGCCATGAATTCTGACTAGTACTCCATGGGACCATTTCACTCTCTTCCCACAAATGCACATTCACGACATACTCGCCGGGGCTGCATCCATTCGCACATAGATCCCATGCCAGCCCAATATCTTGAGAGTGTGGGGCAACCTTTGGTCCGCTATAGTCTCCAGTGAGGCCGTTCTTCTTCAATCCTCTCGACCAACTCTCTGAATCAACAGAATGGAAGGTTTGCGAGGGTCCATCGGAAGCTATTGTGGAAACCAAACCTGTCACACTAACAATGGGTTCCATCTGACCTACCTTCTTGATAGTCAGATTCATGGAAGAATTCTCTGCATCTACATTATCCCTAACTGCTAAACCTAGAATTACAGGTATTGAGTCCTGGGAAATCCTAACCTCATAACCACTACCATCCAAATCGGTGTAAGAAATTCCCTCTGTATCGACAATATCGATAGATCCGGCCAGATGTGGAGCGGCGATATCCGCTATCGGGGGGTTCACCAGAGCGAATGAAAGAGCAAGCCATGTGAACAAATACAAAAAAGAGGCGCGAACCCAGTTTCCAGTAGTAAAGATGTCAAATACTTCTGAAGGAAGTGCCAGTTGATGAATTGGTCGAATCAATGCGATAATCAGGAAGGGGAGAAGCCAAAGAATCTGCTGAGATTTCTCCAAACTCGGCATCATGTAATATCTCATCAGAATAGCGACAATCAATCCTAGTGCGATTACCATCCACATAGAGAAGGCCTCAGCCCTCTCTTTCTTTGCATGGGATGCTGGATCGAATGGCTCGAGAGCATTGCTCTGACGGTCCCCTCCCTTAGGCCCTCCACCCTTCTTACCGGAATATGCGCTTGCCCTAAGGGCTGTATCGACATCGACCATGGTTAGTTATGGCGAGAGAAGGCGACACATCAACCCTGCGCGTGAAGGATTGCGGATGGGGAGATACCGGCAATGCTCAAATGGCCTCAGCATCCGCCTTAGTGTTATGCCGGGGTGGCGTAGTTGGTAGCGCGTCGGACTCATAGGGAACAGTTGGCGGTAATTTCTCTGCCAACGCTAACGATGAGCGCATCATGCCTAGCCGAAAATGTCTGAGACATCCGAAGGTCGCGGGTTCAAGTCCCGCTCCCGGCACCAAATGATATCATGGGGTGACAAAGGCAGTAGTGGTTGGTTTGAGCTCGAGCGAGCCATTGATGGACTGGGACATCTTCCCTTTGTCATGGAGAATTGGCCGAAGCCCGGAACTCCGGTAAGACTAGTAGTCAAAACTTGGTCAGGAAAAGCCGAACACATGGGAGTTTCTCTACCTTCCTCTGGATCAAAACTAGTTACCATAAAACTGCAAAACGGATACAATGTTTCTTTCCCAGAATCGTATGTAGAGTCTTTCGAAATCCTTGAAGAGATGCCGATGGTTCACAAGGAAGAGGTTGAAGAGACACCACAAGACGAAAATCTGCCCCTCGTACACTTAATCCACACTGGGGGGACCATTGCTAGCAAAGTAGACTATGCCACTGGAGCAGTCAGCGCGAGGTTCGATCCGCACGAGCTATTAGAAGCAGTTCCCGAGCTCAGAAAGATAGCCAGAATTAGAGCAGTGAAATTGGGAAATATGTGGTCTGATGATCTTCGTCCTAGGCACTGGAATAAAATGCTCAAAGCTACTGAAGAGGCATTCTCTGAGGGGGCAGTTGGATGCGTTATTACTCATGGCACGGATACTTTACACCTATCTGCAGCAGCTATGTCATATGGCTGGGCTGGTCAAGGAGGTAGACCCCCTGGAAGAATAGTACTGACCGGTTCCCAAAGATCCCCAGATAGAGGTTCTTCGGATGCTACAGAGAATCTGATCGCTTCGGTTTACTGGGCAGCTAATGGCCCTAAACCTAGTGGATATCGTGACTCTGCGGTTGTAATCATGCATGCAGAATCTTCTGATGGCAAATGTTCGGTACTACCCGGTTGCTCATGCAGGAAATATCATTCTTCGAGAAGAGGTGCTTTCAAATCGATAAATCAAGAGGTTCTGGGGCAGATACTAATTGACAGAGGAGATATCAGAATCGAGTTAACCCCGGAGGCCCATGATGCTAGGGTCGAGGCGATTTCTCCTAAATTGTTTGATGAAGGAGTAAAAATTGCTCAATTCATTTCAGACCCACATTTGCACCCAGACCAGGTTCAAGGAGCTATTGACTCTGGATTCGATGCTTTGCTATTCCATGGCACAGGCCTAGGGCATCTTCCGATATCAGATCCGGAGGAAGATAGTATCGAGAATTCTAGGCTGAAGATAATGCTCGAAGACCACATTCACTCTGGCGGGGTTGTAGTGGTGGTGACAAATACAATACATGGCCCTGTTAATCTGAATGTCTACTCAAAGGGGAGGGAGCAGCAAGAAATTGGCATAATTGGACATGACTCGCTTTGCCCTCCGGGGTCTGCATTGGTAAAACTGCACCATCTTCTGTCCATAGGGGGCAAGGATGTTGTAGAAGAAGGGTGGAGGAATGATCTGGTCGGAGAAAATCCCCCATATGTGAGATACTAGATTATCCGGTTTGCTGAATAACCGGCTTGCACTTCGTTAGGATATGTCCCGTACCAACTCTCGTGATGAGTTGGGGGCTATTCGCCTGGATGCAGACTCACCAGGGGATAAGAAGGTAATCAAGGAGCTCAGGGAGTCAGGTTCTAAGACCGCAAGAGAGAGATTGACTGGACTGCTTGATGATAGCAGCCTGGTCGAGATCGATGCTTTCGTCAAACATAGATCGGGGGACCATGGGATGCACGTCCATACCCCACTGGGGGATGGGGTAGTCGCGGGCCATGGAAAGATAGATGGAAGAAGAGTAGTATGCTTCTCGCAAGACTTCTCAGTTTTCGCGGGCACTATGGGGGAAATGCATGCGAAGAAAATCACAAAGGTTGTTGAGTTCGCAGAGAAGTCCTCACTGCCCATAGTTGGAATATGGGACGGAGACGGCCTGCGACCCCATGAGGGAGTGACATCTCTTGGATCCACTGGGGAGCTACTGGATGCTCTGGTTTCATGCTCGGGAAAGGTGCCTCTAATCTCGATAGTTCTAGGGACAGTGTCAGGCACTAGCGCACTTGCTGCTGGCATTTCTGACTTCGTGATACTCGGGAGTAAGAGTGGTAGGATGTTTATGAGGAGCCCCTATGCAATTCCAGAAATAATCGAGGGGGAGATGGATGAGGACGCCCTAGGCGGGGCTGAACAACATGCTAGCAGAAGTGGCATCGCATGCATGGTATCCAGTAGCGAGGAGGAGTCGTTCGATATGGTCGCAGAGATTCTATCTTACTTACCGGATCACACTATGTCCGAAGCTCCTGTAATTTCTACAGGAGAGAAGTGGGATAGAAAATGCAAGGGGATGAGAAAACTTGTTCCCGAGGATTCCGACTCCCCATATGATATTCGTGAAGTATTCAATCGAGTCTTCGACGGGGAGAGGTTTCTTGAGTTGTTTCCATCGTATGCAGAAAATATTGTTGTCGGATTCGCTAGACTGGATGGCCATTCAGTAGGAGTCGTAGGGAACCAACCTTCGGTTCTTGCAGGTTGTCTAGATATTGATGCTTCGGTGAAGGCGGCTAGGTTCATCAGGACCTGCGACTGCTTCAATATTCCAATAGTTACTTTCGTTGACGTCCCGGGCTTTCTCCCTGGCACTGTACAAGAGTGGGGCGGAATTATTAGACATGGTGCCAAGCTACTCTACGCATACGCCGAGGCAACAGTTCCCAAGCTAACCGTAGTCACCAGAAAGGCGTATGGGGGAGCATATCTCGCCATGAGCTGCAAGCATCTTGGCTCGGATTATAACGTGGCATGGCCAACTGGAGAGTTGGCAGTTATGGGTGCCGAGGGAGCAGTGAACATCATCCACAGGGCAGAGCTGGAAGAGTCGGATGACAGCATTGGTAGGCATACTGAACTGGTTGACGAGTATAGGAAGAAATTCGGTGATCCCTACGTGGCTGCTAGATATGGCTGGCTGGATGATGTGATCGAGCCTTCGCAGACGAGAATATGCTTAATCAGGTCATTGAGGCCGCTACTCTCCAAGAGGGTGTTGACCGTCCCGAAGAAACATGGTAACATTCCCCTATGAGTCAAAGCTTGGATAGAAATTCCTCAAGAGTAGGTAGTTCATCCGCCCTAGATGGTAAGAAAAGAGACTCCCAGGCACGAAGATGCTGTGCAGCCAACATAATTACTGCGAAATCGTCTTTGGAGGCATTTTCATCATAGGAAACGGAGACTTGGATTTCTCCCTCGAGATCTACAGACCTCCCTCCTGCGGGGGTAGCGTCTAGATCTACTGCTAGGTCTGCTTGGCCGGAGTGTAACATACTTCCACCCCAGGGGCCGTTGAGCAGAGGCCTGCGACCGTCTTCTGCGATAATAGAACCCCCCTCCGAAGACCAAGCGGCAGCAATCGATCTGGCTGCGGAACCCCCTCCTCTAATTCTCAGAGTGGCGAAGGATGGTTCCACCCCTATGTGCCTGCAGGCGGAAATGAATCCACAGCCATCCGTATTTGTACCAGACCAATGTCCTGCCGATCTCTTCAGTTGGTTTAGAGCGTATACTCCCACCGGACTCTTGATTCCGAGACCGGATGGAGCAGAGTGCTTCAGAGGTGATGTGATCGAAATCCATATATCGCCCTTAATTTCTGATACTTGGGTTAGAAAATCTTCTATGCTGCTTGACTCGATATACATGTGATTCGACTCAAATCCCATGGATTCTCCAACTATCGAGAACATCCGAGGCGTTGGAGAATGAGAAATTGGGTTTCCCGCAATACCCCAACACTCAGGACTAACCATATACCTCGCAACAAGTGGTTGCCGATGAAGGTTTCAAGAGTATTACTTCACAGAGAGTGCGGGGGGAAGAGCAATGCGTCGCGTCAAGAGGCTGGATGAGGGACTCAGACTTAGGGTGGAAAGCGAAGACGATCTTTGGGTCCTATCCAAGGTCTGTGGTACTGGATGCCTAGTAGGAATGCTGTCTAGTAGGAGGGACTCGACTACTGGAACTAGGGAGGAAGGTAGGGCTAAGAGCGCTGAGAGGAAACCAATGTGGATCGTTCTGGAGGCTACTGAAACCGCTTTCCAGCCGTTCACCGATAGTCTACGAGTCCATGGCGTTATCAAGGAAGCTAAGTTAGACGTAGGGAGCCACCATACTCATGTTATTTCGCCATCTGATGAAATAGAATTGACTAGAGAGGGAGGGCTTTCTAGAGTCGATAAATCCCTGATCAACGATGCTATTTCTTCGACAAAGAAGGTACGCTCTGGCCTTATGGTCGTAGAGAATGATGAGGTGCATATTTTTGAGGTTGCGAGTCATGGAATTAGGGATGTTTCGCAATTTAATTTACGAGGAGGTGGGAAGAGAACCGGTGATGGCTCGGCAGTGAGAATGGAGTTCTTCGAGAAGGTTGCCAAGGAGGTCAAAATGGTATTTATGAACGATGTTCCCCTCATTCTCTGCGGACCCGGCCTAGCTAGAGAGGGTTTTGAGAAGCTCCTCAGAGATAATGGATGTGAAAATAGAATTGTAAATGCTCCGACTTCGATAGGGGGCAGAGCTGCTGCAAACGAGGTTCTAGCTGAAGGATTGGCTGACTCCCTACTTGGTGATCATGCGATTGTTGAGCAAGTTAAGGCGATTGAAGAGGGCCTTAGAAGGATCTCCACTAATGGGGCTGTAGCATATGGCAAAGGAGTGATTTCTGATGCGGCCGGGCAGGGTGCTGTGGAGACTCTGATAATTATTGCCGATCTTTTGAGGCACGATGATAATCCGCCGTTGTGGAGTATCGTTTCAGAATCTGTAGAGTCTTCAAGGGGCAAAGTAATCCAAGCATCTACAGAACATGATTCTGGGAAGCAACTCGAGGGAATAGGAGGGGCTATCGCCCTGCTAAGATGGAAGTTGGAATAGAAAACCCTCTTGATGGGGATACTGGGAGGGAGTATGGTGCAGGTACCTATCAGGATCGTCGGACTAGGGAATTATGACAGAAGTGACCAAGCTTCTGCAGTCATTAAGGCGTCTAGAAAAATGGGTGCTCGAGCGGATTTCATAATTAATGAAGGAGAGGGGAAGCATTTCGATCAGGGACTAATTGATTGGAAGAGGACTCTCAATTCCATTCATTGGCTTATACTATCCTCTTCGGGATCCTTACGGGAGGGGTCGATGAAGTCGGCATGGGGGTCATCAATGACATTTGCAGAACTAGAGGGTTGTAAGACTGTGATGATTGTAGAATCGCCAAGTGATTCAGGGGGTCTAGAAGAGGCATGGGGAAATGTAATTGAAAGAATAAGGCAAATTCAAATTCTCTACCTTGATCAGGATGTGATTGAGGATCTGGCCAAAATAGAGGGGAGGAGGGTAGAGGGCTTCATCGAAGAAGTCAGGAAAAGAAGTTTGGTTCCGATCGTATGCACAATTAATCAGGAAAATGGGTTGGCTACTCTCTCACATTCACTGGGGGAAGAAACAGTTGAAATCGATTCTGGGATACGTACAGAACATTGGCTAGCCAATTTCCTTTGTATGCTCCCACAACTCGGTCAAGGTCCGTCTGGTATCGTTATGGCGGCTGGTGCAGATAGGATAGAAGCAGACAAATTCGGGAACTCTGACTGAAACTCCTTTTGAAGGGACACCCATTCGGCCGGACCCGCGAGGCCATGGGATGCCACTCAAATTAGGGCCAGCAGGAGTTCCCCTCTCCTGTAAAGGTAGAACAATTGTGGAGGGCATGGACGATATTACGGTCCTAGGGCTTGATGCAATGGAAGTACAGACAGTCAGAACTATTCAACCCCAACACTTTGATCAGTATTGGCAGGCTGGGATACTTTCTTGGAAGTCAGACTTTGAGATGAACATGCATGGCCCCTATTATGCAGAGCTATTGGGGAATGCTAGGGAAAGAAACAGAACCCTTTCCAAGATGGAGACAAGCTTGCAGGCTGGAAAGATTATCAATGCCAGACATCTAACCTTCCACGTTGGACCCTATGGGGAATACGACCCAGGGCATGAAGCAAATGAGCAGGTGGCCAACGTCATGTCCGGAGTTGTAGATAGAGTCAGAGAGGTTTGGGGGGACGAAAACGAAGAAGAGGACTATGCAGCTTTCCCATGGGTCCATGAATCGGAGCCGTCACTAGTTGGAATTGAAACGTCTGGAAGACAGGAGCTCTGGGGTACTGTCGAGGAGGTTCTAGAAGTCTGTAACCACGTTGAAGGTACAGTTCCTGTTCTAAACATGGGCCACATTCATGCTCGAGGGCATGGTAGGCTGAGGACGAGTGAAGATTATGCCGAGCTGTTTGATCAGGCAAGAGAGACATATGGAGGGTCTACATTCTACTGTCACTTTGCGGGAGTAGAACACAGGATGGGGAATGCTCTTCACTACACCCAGATAAAAAAATCTGATCTAAAATTCGAACCATTCGCAGAGTATCTTGCTGAAGAGGGCGATTGGATGGACATAACAATAATTTCTGATTCCCCCCTTCTGGAACACGATGCTATGTACATGCTTCAGCACTATGACAAAGCAAGGCAGAGGCTTCTGGAGATTAGAGCTAGGGACGAGAGAAGGGCGAAGCTAGCTGCTCAACAGGGAATTGATCCTGAAGAGCTGAAGATAAAAGAAGAGGAGGCGGCAGCGGCTAGGAAGGCACAAATTACAGGGGAGCCAGTGACCCCTGAGAAGCCAAAAAGTAAGTCCACTGCCAAGGGAAAAGTCCCGAAAAAGAGTGGGATGATGTCTTTTGACGATAAAGAGGATGAAGATGACTTGTTCTAGCTCAAACGAGCTTTTTCACTAGTCTAGTTCAATAACCAGTTTTTGGAGCGTTGTATCATGGAGACGGGAACTGTTAAGTGGTTCAACTACGCAAAAGGATACGGGTTCATTGGAAGAGAGGATGGAGATGACCTCTTTGTCCATACAACCCAAGTAAACGGAAGAATAGGAGAAGGGGATCTGGTGGAATTCGAGATCGGAGAAAGCGACAAGGGTGCAAATGCAATCAATGTAAGGAAAATCGGCGAAGAAGAGTAGGCCATAGATTACTCTTCGGACTGATCTTTCCCCTCCCAATTCAGCACTATTGCTCCGTTCGAGCTTATTGCTAGTACGGGGGACCACTTAGTGAAGTCTACGTTTTGACTGGATTCGATTAATCCCTTGAGGTCTCTAACTAGAGAGGGTTCCAACCTAATGCCAAAGTCTGTCTCGAAAGAGGAGAAGAGTGGGGTACTTGTTGGCCTCTTTGGAGTTTCCAGCTTCACAAATTCTTCCTCCGCGGTTCCAGCTTGTTTCTCTTCTTTTATCGGGAAAGAATCTTTGTCCACATTTATTGATTCGGATATTGGATCAATATTTTCCATAGAAGGGAGTCCAACTTCTGATACGAATGGGGTCCCCCCCTGCATTGTGCTACCTATCTCCAGGCCTCCGCGTGAGGCGTAGAGCACGGCTTGTCCAATCAATGTTAGAGCGGCTAGGAATAGCATGACTACCATGACCAGACCTTCATATGCCCAACCGGTAATGATTAGTCCCGATGGCATGCCTGTCAGGCTTAGTAATCTCCTCCATCCTTGATCTCGTTGGAAACCAAGAATCACGTGATGGATAGAGATAATCACGATTGAGAGACCAAACACCTGTTCTATATGCAAATAATCCATGTACGGCAAGAGTGAGACCAGCAGGAATGCAGAGCCAAATAAACCAAAATCTCTTTCGATGTCGAATGGAGTATCTTCCATCTCATCATAAGAGAATCGAGGAGCTACTGCGTGGACATATGGATTAACATCTTTCCATGAAATAATAATCATGGCCAAACCTACGAAAATTGGCCACAATAGGGCGTTTTGGGAGTCTATGTTAAGATCTAATAGCCACCAGTAGAGGGTAAAGAACTGGACGAAAACTGAACCATGCAAGAGAATAGGGATACCGCGCTTGACTCCATCCCACCCAGCAAGAAGGGCAGAAATGAAGGGTAAAAGTCCACTTATCCCACCAGTAGCAAGGGTGAAGATATACCCATAGGTTCTTGAGACTGGCGAGAGATATTCTAGGGCATCGGGATTGCTCCTCTCCTCGTCTACATTCTGAAGCAGAATTCCATTTTCCAAAAGAAGATACTGGATCATACCCATCAATCCCCCAACAAGATAGCTGTAATCGTAATTTAACTCGGTCCCAAGATATCCTCCCGAGTTAATGAAGTCAAGTAACTGAAATACCGCCCAAACAGTAGCCAAGGGACTAACCCAGAACCAATGAACGACCCCTTGCTTCCAAGCACCTGCTGTGATTGCTGCGACCACAATGATGGGTGCTACTTTCGGGTCGGGGAGTAGGAATGTAGCGGCTAGGAGAACTGCGACTGCTGGCCCGAACAACTGTTCGGGCCCATACCTTGATCCACCTTCACGTGACTTCTCTTGGGGCAAGTAAACTAAAACAAATGCGGGAACAATTAGTAGGAGTAAGGAAGTCCACCTAGGAGAGTCGAAGAATAGCAATTCCGTTGAATCTCCTAGATATGGTAGGGAGTCGAGCAAAATCCAAATCGTTTCTCCCTTACCTTCGAAGAATGAAGCGTAAGCCACTGCGAAAAATGGAAGAGAGAGTAAGCTCGGAGTGGAAACGTGTAATGCGGATCTCTGAGCTACCAATACAAGAACTGGTAATGCCAAAAGTCCGCCAGATACATCCGTCATGCCCGCAAATAGGAGAAGAATCAGGGTGATCGATCCGATTGTTCTGGCTTCTTCAGATATATCGAACAGTTTCTTTGTCCTGAAGCTGACGAATAGAGGAACCGCTGCCACTAATGCGTCCCTCAATACCAACGAGGATAATCGTCCGCCTTCGAATTCGAAAATAACAGCTGATATTATTGCTGCCGATACAAGATACGCCATTCCAACCAATTTTTCTAGAGGCGTGGTATGTGAAAAGCCACCTCCCTCAAAAATCAGCAAAAGTGAGACTAGGGCTAAGCACAACAACGTCAGTGATACGCTAGTTTCTGGATCGATAAAGAGTTGCATATTGTGCCCATTAACTAGATTATTAGAAAGGAAAAGTAGTATTAGAGAAAGTATCGCAGTCATCTCAAATCGTAACATTAGGCTACGTTCACCAACTCGGTGATAGTTGCATATTGCAAAGATTGATGCCGCTGCAAAAATCGGAAGCAGGATATTGAGTTGATTTGGTTGGACATCAGTCTGGATAAATAGAGAGGCTAAGATCGGAGAGACTGAAAGAGCGGAAAATAAGAACTTGGTTTTCTCATCCCCATAATCTCTCCTTCCAAGGATATAGTGCAGTTGGTATAGTGATGCTGCGACGATTAAGATGGAAAGTGAGTCACTAGATTCTTCCAGAAGGGAGATATTTAGTGAGGCTAAAACGAGTAGCATCGGAGGTCCGTCAAGAACTCTTACCCTTCCTCTTGCTTGCGCCCAGAAACCGAGCAAAACTAAAATCGGCAAAAGCAAGTATGCGGAGCCTTCGACAGAAGATAAGGAAAAGTTGCCGAAGTTAGCCAGTGTCCTCTGATGTTCAGATCCGATGGCGGCAGAAATCCACCAGGATACTATCATGGCCATGAAAGTAAGTCTGACAACCCAGTCTCTGGCTTGGGGCCTTGTCTCTAAGTATATGAAAGCAGCAATCCCTACTGTCCATCCGATCAAAGCCGCTTCATCCACGAGAAGTGCTAGAGCCAGAGCGAGTCCGATCGGCATGGCAGGAGTTCTTTGCATTGTTGTGGGGGCAAACCATCCCACCAATAGGGCAAACCAAAGCCAGAATGTGAGACCAAATGGAAACTCAGAAACAATGAAATCAGCGAAAACGAAATCAGCACTACTCTCTGATGCATACAGTTGACAAAACAGGATTGCTGATACAACGAATCCAGAACCATTTTCGATCATCTTCTTGGAAAGGCTGCGATCTGTGGCAGTGATTCCAACTATCACTACTGCGGGAACAAGTAGTCCTGCATATTCTATTTCCCCCTCCCCCAGTGCAATGTAGATTGGGAGGAAGACAGCCATCCCAGATGACAAAAGATAGAGAATTGCTCTATCAAGCCTCAGCGAGTAGAGAATCGCTGAACCCGTCAGAATTACTATTGAGAGTGTTACGAAAGTTTCCAAATCTCCTCTGGAATAATCTAGCCATATTCCAATAGCACTGAATGCAAGGCTGAGTGGAGCTAGGATTACTATTGTTCTGGGGAGTGTCCCCAAGGAGTGTCTTTTGATCGATCTGGTACTAATCTCCATAACCAGAATCATACTTATTGTCTGGAGAGTTGACAGCCATACAGGCATCCAGACATCGCCATCTTGAACAGAAATCCAATCTTGCTCCTTTCCGGCGTAGAATACTACGAATCTTGGAATCCAGACAGCGGAGAGCGCACCCATCAGAACTCCAATCGCGCCACCATACTCCTCGATTGGGTTCTCTCCCCTGTCGGAGCCGTTCTGGTACCTGAACCACTCATGCATCCCAATTATTGAGACAGCTGTAAGTCCTGTGATAATCCCCAAAGTCAAATAAGAATAATCGTCACTTACATTTACTACTGTGACATAATATATTGCATAGGCAAGCATCAGACCTCCTGCAGCTAGTGAAGCATAAAGGCCAATAATTGAAGCATCGGTATCTTCCCTCAAAACCATGTTTTCGGGGTTGGTATTTGGTGGTAATGGAGAAATCGCCATGCTTCCTGAACATTGCTGGTGGCTATTTAGTTGGTGCCGGAACGACAAGATTCTCGTATTCTTAGACTAGGAAGGCTTGAAGATGGAGCTGTGGTGGCAGGGACGCTACGGGACTGTAGCTCAGCTGGGAGAGCGCCGCACTGAAGATGCGGAGGCCGCTGGTTCAAGTCCGGCCAGTCCCACCAT
>MDTB01129906.1_pt1 | contig 38637 bp, 47 predicted proteins | sample 811161 | NCBI WGS metagenome assembly MDTB01 (sample SAMN05326650, study PRJNA326480) | marine metagenome | isolation source: seawater | place: Mediterranean Sea | collected 2009 | reverse complement strand
TTTTTAACTAAATACATGCATCAAAACAGTTCGATGTGAACTGTCCAACCATGAGGGGTAATGGCAAGAGCGGCAAGAAAAATATCAACTATAACACCTACTAGGAAATGTAGTTCCATAGGACAAGGCGGTCGTGGTAGACGTTGTAAAATATCTACTTCAACAATGAATAAGCACAAACGTCGTTCCCATAAGAAGTACAGAGGTCAAGGGAGATAAAAATGCCAGTCAAATTCAGTCCATCAACAAAAAAATTCATAAAAGGTAGTCGAACCAAATGGAGTTGGGAGCATGACTACATCAAAGCAAAATCTACAGAATTCCTATTCGAATATATCAACAAAGAAGAAGGTCAATACAAACCTAAAACAAGAACAAAATGCATTAAAGAACTACAACGTAGAGGCATTAAACTTGTTTGGGTAGAACGCAAAGACCAAGAAGACGAACTACAAGAAAACAAGTAAATCTGTTAAAAGTGATAAATAGTTTACATGAAACTATCCGACTTTTACATATCATTAGAAGAATCATTTAGACACTATACTGTAAAGCATAAGCGAACAGGTAAAACCTATAAGGTAACTGCTATGCATGACAAAAGTGCAATAGATAAAGCAAAAGCACAACATGGTGGAACAGCATCACGTTATACTGGCACATCAACAGATGATTTTGAGATTGTAGAAGGCAAATCCCCACACAAAAAAGGCACTAAGAAATACAAGAAGCACATGGCGGCTATGCATGCCGGTATGGGTGAAGCCAGTGTTGGTGCTCCAGACTATAATCCAGCAAGAGGTAGTTATGCAGACAACATGATAGGTGAGCCTGATAATTATTATGATGCTGAAGAAAGACAAGAAGCATACGATAAAATGCAAGATGACTTGGATAGATTTGACAGAAATGACCAAGAAATGATTAAGCAAGGTATATGTCCAGGTTGTGGTGGAAATGGCTTCATGGACGGTGAAGAAGAAATGTACAATGATGAAACTGGAGAGTACGAAGAAGGCTTAGAATGTGATGGTATTGGTATCTTTGGTTGTGACCAAGGTGAAATAACAGGAGCAGATTGGCTTGAAATCATACAACACGATGAACGTAATGCAGATAGACAACAATCAAAAGCAGACTATCCAGGTGATGAAGTAGTTGTCAAACAACTTGCTAAAGTTTTACCTCATATGAAAGATCCAAGAATGGCAGGACAACAACTAAAAGCAGACTATCCATTTATGGGAGTAGCACAACGAGGAAGTTTAGTTGGAAAGGCAATGGCTATGGCTTTCCCAAGAGAAGGAGCAATGGAAATGCCAACTGTAAAAAATACCCCACAAGAAAATGATGTATGCAAAATATTAGGAAAAGCATTAAACAAAGACGAACAAGAAGCATGTGAGTATAGTCCACAAGAACTATATTCAGAATTAGAAAGTATTAATCCAGAACTAGCAGATACTATTGCAAGATTAAGCAAAATTGTGTATGATGTTAGATTAGAAGAAAGAGTTTACAAAGACACTGGTGTTCCAGACGTACAAAAAGACCTAAGAGGAAAAGAATTTAAGTTTGATAAAGATAATAAACAGTTTAAATCCGGAGATGGTGAATTAGCAGACATCAAAACAAAACTAGGCAAAGACTTAATGAAAAAACGTAAAAGTGCAATGAGAAAGTCAACACCAAGTTACGGTAAAAAACCAACACCCAAGAAACCAGGCTTCATTGCAAGTTTGTTTAACGACATAGAAGGATAAAACATGGCAACGAACACAAACACACAGAAAAAAAGAAACGTGTTCGAAATGGAGTTACCCTTAACAAGTATGGATCATCCTGAACTAGATTGGCACAAGGATGATAAAACTAGATTTATGCAAGTGTTAGAAGGTGTAGGTTGGAAGTTTCAATTTAAAGATGAACCTGCTAGAGAAGTAGGTCCAGGCACATCAATACACGTCAACAAAAACTGCATTCACAAACTTATAAAAGGTAGCACAGACTTAAAAGTTAGAATTGTAGAATTATGAAAAAAATAATTATATATCCAGGTAGATTTCAGCCGATGCTCCCGCATCATGCAGAAGTATATAACAGACTCCAATCGAGATTTGCTGGTGCTGAAGTATATGTTGCTACATCAAACAAAGTAGAAGGCAGTAAAAGTCCTTTTAACTTTGAAGAAAAAAAAGCAATAATGACTGGAATGCATGGTATTCCTGAAGATAAAATTATACTAGCCGCAAATCCATATTTAATAGACAGTTATATGAAAGAATTTGACCAAAAGAACACAATGGTCATATTTGCAGTGGGTGGAAAGGACGAAGATAGGTTTCCAATGAAAAATATCGACGATTCCACTGGTTTAAACATGGCTACCCGCGGAGAAACCCGTCCAACTTACTATCAAATGATAAATACATTAGAGCAACATCCTGCATTACCAATGAGTGATAGAGGATACATTTACCTTGCTCCTACTGTAGCAGGTGGTGGAGAAGTTGCAAGTGCAAGTGCTTTTAGAAAAGCATTCACAAGTGTAGAAGATACAGAAAAGAGAAAAGAAATCTTCCAAAAGTATATGGGAGAATATAATGAAGCAGTTTTTAATCTTTTCAATAACAAATTAATAGGTGAAAAAATGAGTGAGAATTTAGAAATTATGAAATACTTGGCAGGAATGCTTAATGAAGCACCGCCAGTAAATTTTGATACTGATGTAGATACAGGTATGACAAATGACGAAGATGATGAATATGCTATAAAACCTGGGTTTGCCCAAGATAGCATGATTACACAATTAGGTAAAATCATTGATAGTGATGACGTTAGCAAAGACGTTGATGCAATGAAGATTAAAAAGTTCACTCCAGTTAGTAAAGTAATGACCGACGATAATGTTTCTGTTGATGTTTCACCTGCTGAAGCAAAAGCATTAAAGAAAATGATGGACATGCTACCTAGTAACAGAGGTGGAGAAGAAGAATCACCTAGAGAAAAGTTTTTAGATGCAATCCAAAAAAAGAATGGTTTATTAAACATGATAGACTTTGCTTATGATAAAAAGATTGTACAACAACAAGAAAATTTTGTTGCACCTGATATGAACTTAGATGATATCAGAGAAAGTTATGGCATAGATGAAAGAGATATGTGTCACAGTAAAACACATGATTGTGCAACATTAGTAATCCACCCAGAATGGGGAGAAGGAAAACCAGTTTACGAAAGTCATGCAGTACCAACAGACGAAGGGTATGTTGCATGGTATGATGTAGAGTTTGAGCACGGTATAGAAAAAGAAGTTCCTGCAGAAGATATGGAAATTATCACTTTAGCAGAACACGGACTTAAATCAGGTAAACACTTTACACCTCACATGATGTATCATCCTAAAACAGGAAAAGGCGAGATGGCTAATAAAGAAGAAGACCATATTAGACTATCCAAAAAAGGATATGTACATGACAAAAAAGAATTAGAAGAAGGTAGAATAAAAGATGTAATCATAGATGCTATGCAAATGAGCAAAGAAGAATTTGATGCAGAATACAAAGGTATGTTTGATTACGAAGAACTAAACAAAACATACAACGAAGAACATCCAGACTATGTTCCTTCACAAGAGCCAGACATGGAAGAAAGTGCTCCATTCGGAGAACCAACTCAAGAAGATGAATTACATAATAAATTAGTTACTGCATACGAAAACGGTGAAGAAGACCTAGCAGAAGTTATGGGCCTTACTATAGAACAGTTAGATGCTGAGATTAACGAGTATGGCAGAGAAAAAGGTTTACACTCAGATGATGACAGAGATGAAATTATAATGGGTGTTATAGAAGATACTGTTCATAATGCAGACTTTAAAGACCATGGTGAATATGAATCCATAGAAGAAGGTGAAATGAAAAAGGCAATGATGGCTGATGCTGAAAAAATGAGTATGCAAGATTTCATTAAAAAATATGGCGAAGAAAATAGCGATACTTGGAAATCTATGAATGAACAAGCATTAAATAAACTTAAAAAATTAGCAGGATTAGAATAATGGCAGATGACAAAAATGTATTAGATTTTAAAACTGCTGGTATGAAACGTGCCGGTCAAAGAGATGCAGTTGCACAACAAGGCAAACAATTTGGTATTGGCAACTTTTTTAGTTGGGCAATGCAAAAATATCCTAAAATGACATTAGGACAATTAGAAGCAAGAATGCCTTCATTAGAAAGAGAATACGGACAAGAAAAGGCTATGCGTAAAGCAGAACCTGATAAAGTTCCTACAGTAACTCCAGCATTTGACGATGAAAAAGAAAGAAATCAAGCAAGGGGTATAACTCCTCCTTCACAATCAACAGCATATGAAAGTGACCTTTCAAGAATTAAAGAACTTGCTGGTGTACCTTTAAGTGAAGATGAAGAAGAGATAAGAAAAGTTGCTGTTGGACATGTAGATGATGAACCTGATATGATTCGCAAAGAATTATACAAAATGGGTAAGTATAGTGTAGAATTATACAGGATGCTGGGAGAATTACCAAACGGAGATTTCCCTCATTGGTGGCAAGCAAAAATAGTTAAAGCAGGACAATATTTAAGTAATGCAAAACACTATTTAGACAGTGAACTAAATGCTCCTGAACCTGAAGCATTAGACCAAGCAGAACAAGACCAAGAAGACATCAACCCATCGGGAGTCTAACATGCAGTTAGACTGGGTTCCTGATTACTCAGAAAATAAATTAACATTTGAGATAGACAATCTCAAGTATGTTACTATAGACGGTGGTCAAAATATCGACAAATATATCGATAATAAATTTGATAAACGTATTAGACAATTCCCAGAACAACCAGAAGATTGGTTACAACCACATATGAGTCGACCTAAAACTCCAGAACAAGACGAATGGTGTTTTGAATTCAAATGGCTTATAGAAACATATCCAGAAGAGCTCGGTGAAAGATGTGACAGTTATGAGTATAGAGAAAGAGATGGTAGTATAACTACAGAAACTTTTGTTAGAGGACAAGGTGCAAATAACTGGGACGACTTAATAAGTGTAAACAGATTAGGCATTCCAGCAAATGTACAAGAACGTTGGGATTGGACAGAAATTGCAATATCCGATAAGATATATGAAAATGCTCCATATGGTTTGAGTTGGAGTAAACACAATGATACTGGAGAAATTATTAGACATGGCACTTCGCAAAACTGTCCATGTCATGTTTTCCCACAAATATATACTCCTGTTGTAGTAGAGGATTTAGACCAAGATTTAACCAATTTTGGTGGCAGACGTCTACCATAACTCAATAAATACTGTTATAATTACATAGGAATCTTTATGACAGTAGAAGCATATACACCAAAAGTAAATTGGCTTAATACAACATTAACCAGTAAAGGTCTGGACTTAGACTTTGGAAATGCTAAAGTATTAGAATTATATGGTAATGCAGGACAATTACTTGCAGATCCAGAAAATTTAGTAAAGCATGAAAACTATACTGTATTCGATTATTCAGACGAAGCGATACAACAAGGTATAGAAGATTATCCAGATGTAGACTTTAGAATGTGGAATCACCACAATCAAATGAATAATCCAAGTGGGGAGATAGATGCTCCATTACCTTTTGCAGGTGATGAAAAGTTTGATTTAATTTTTAGTTGGATGAAAACTGCTAACTTGGATCCTGAAATATTAGATACTATTACTAAAGACTGTTATGAACATCTTAATCCAGGTGGTATGATTATTTGGGGGATTTTTGTAAGGGAAGTTGCACTTAACTACTTTATTGTAAGACGTACACATGAATATGGTATGTTGGAGCCAACACTTATTGAAGACTCAGAAGATTGTAAATGGGTTACACTTATAGACAATGATACTGTTTTTATAGATGAGGAAAGAGTACCTACTCAAGGAGATGATGCTCATATGGAAAGTACACACTTTACTTTGTTTTGGAATAATCAAGCATTAGTAGAACGTTTAGAAAACTTGTTGCCTGATGCAAATGTTTATACAAGAAAGATGGCACCTATGTGGAGTATTCAAAATCCTTTTGTAATTAAGAAACCTGAGTAAACTGCTCTATTTTTCCAACACTAGCAATTAAATGTATTCGTTCTGTAGCACTATAGTTTGTTGCACAATGAGTTTTACTAGTGTTTAGTAAATAACTTCTTCCTGCTTTAAAGTGTGCCATTTCAACAGATACTTGTTCTCCAATTTCATTTACACCCATAAAGTTATCGGGCCAATTAACTAAAAAACATCTGTTGTTTGTAGTAATAGGAAAATGTAATCTCCAATCTAATATAGCACTCATATTATTAAATGTAGACATCATAGGACTACCATCTTTATGAATACTTAAAGTTGTTCTTGGTGGTAGAACACTTATACGCCATCTAAACACGTCAGAGAAGCCGTTTACAAACTGTTCTAAATATGTGCCTTGTATTTGTTTAATAGGATGAATAAAACGTGTTTCATCTAATATTTCGTTGGAATCATCTTGTACTGCCGTTATAGGATTACCTTCTCTACTATTTGTCATCATAGATTTGCCAGCAATTCCATCGTACCACTCATCACTATTTTCTTTGCTTACAGTAATACATTGATTACGTCCTGATATGCCTTCATATACTGTACCTACAGCATTTAATTTAATTGCATTGTAAGTATCTTCTACATCTTTACGCAACTGTTGATAGTCAAAATCTATGCTTACTTTTTTAAAAACTTCCATTATTTTATTACAATGTCCTTTGCTTTTTTAATATGTAAAGAATCAGGTGTTACACAACCTGTAATAGTTAAACAATATCTGGGCCATAAACCAGCATTACCTGTGCAATGGTATATACCTTCGGGCCAACAATGTATGTCTCCCATTTTGTATTGATGTATAACATCATTCCCTACAGCAACATAATGACCCCAATTCCAATCATTTAGTTGTACTAGATAACGGATTACTTCTGTTTCGTCGCTGACTTTGGCAAAATTTCTTCTATAATTATTATAACTATCTCTATGCCAAGGAACAAATCTACCTGGAGGTTGTTCCAAGAACATTAGTTGTGGATTCCATAATCCACTAACTTGTCCTAGTATTGTAAATATGGAAGGTAAATTATCTCTTGTTTGCCTACCGCCTGTGTTGTGACTTGTATATCCTGCTCTAGTTAAATCATTGTGATATCCTTCCATAATTTCTTTTGCTTCATCATTATAAGGCTTACCTTTGATACTTACTTCGTCATATACATCATCTTCTTTAAAGTTTTTAATAACATTGTCTATGCCATCTTGTAATTTATTACTAACAAAACGACCAACATATTGAACATCACTTTCTTTGCTACTTGGATCATAGTGCCAAGGAAAATTATCTTTATTCCATTGCCAATAACTATCCATTTTCAGTTCCTGTATATCCATCATCTACTTGGTAGACTGGATTTTCACTTGTAGCATTTTCTATTAAGTATTCGCCAGTATAAAATATTCTTCTATGAGGTAATCCTTTTATAAAATCTGTGCCATGATAACTATTTTCTCCTGTTGCCCACAAAAATAATCTGCATTGTACAAACTCTACTTCTTTTACAAAACTACTTCTATCGTCATTCATATATAGTTTAGTACCATAATGGTCATATTTTGTTCTATCTTCAGCCAAATAAAGTAGTCCTTTAATAGTTGCATGTTCCATTTCAGGGTCACGTTCTTTTAAAAGTACAGGATCATCAGTATGTGGTGTTAAAAAGTTTCCATACTCACGATTTGTTTCTGTTAAAGATATAGACCACTTACGATTTTGAGAATCATATTCTTTAAACAGTTTACTAGTTCGTTCAAATGCTCTATATACTTCATTATGATATTCTGGGTGTATTGTATCTATGCCTTTTTTGTTATTCCACATCTGCATATTATCTTGTTGTTCACCTTTTCTAACAAAACTGATATCTTCTTCTGCTATTTTGTTTGCAAAGTCATATAAGGAGTTTGCTGTATTTTGTTCTATAGCACTATCACATATTGCATGTGGATAAGGAAATTCGTGATATTCAATATTAAAATAATCGGACATGCTACTATTTATTGTTTCCAAAAGTGTTTTTTACCAATTCTTCAGCCATCTCTCCCCAAAACTTTCCTGCTTTAGGACCTTTGTTTGCTTTACCATCACTTTCACCGGGTATCTTAATCCATAAAAATGCATCACATTTTTCATCACCTGTATTACATGTGGGTGGTATGCCTAAACTTCTACCAGGTGGATTACACCACTCGTTACCGTGAGGTCCATTACCATTACGACTAGTGTCTATAATAAAATAGTCATCTGGTCTATGTTCACAAACTTTTTTAGCCCATTCCATACTTTCTTCTGTACTTCTATAATTGCTTACATTAACTGCAAAACCTCTAACTTTGTCGTTACTAACTTTATCTAATAATTCATTTGCTTCTTTAGGACTTAACCAATTACTATGACCTATGTCTATGTAAACTAATGCATCGCATTTGTTTGTAAAAAGTTTTAATCCTTCTTTCATTAAACTCATACGCCATTCTGCATCTTTTGTATCCATTAAAGTAGTATGAGGTAAACTGTCTGGTTCAAAAATTACAATAGGTTTATTTTTTCCTATACCGTTAGCAAACTCTAATAAAAATAACAAATAACTTTCACGTGTTTTTGCACCGCCTTTGCTGTAATGACCCATATCTCTATTAGGCATGTTGTATGCGACTAATACGGGCATCTGAGGTGTGGTTCTTTTGAATAGTCTAGTAAGACTTTTATCTAATTTGCCAATGCATTTGCCATTACGTTCACCATACCAAAAGGATACTGGATGTTCAAATATTTTACTAGATAAGGGATATTTTAATTTGTGGTCTTTTACTCTATCAAAGTTATTGACCCAAAAAGGATACTCAAGACTCATTTTCGATTTTACGCAAGGCTAAATCTGTTTCTAATATTTTTAACTTTTTATCACGTTTTTTCATAGCACGTTGCAATTTCATATCACTTGCGTACTCTAAATATAGTTTGCCATTTAAATGGTCAAACTCATGTTGAAAACATCTTGCGTCCATTCCTTCTAACCAATCTTCAACAATTTCTTGTTCAGCAGTTTGGAATCTAACTTTTACTTTTGCTGGTCTTGTTACAATAAAATACAATAAAGGAAAAGTTAAACAGCCTTCTTCTAAAGGAACTGTTTCTTCACTAACCTCTAATATTTCGGGATTGTAAACTCCTATATCCTCTCCTGTGGATAAAGTCATAACAAACATTCTATAACCCATACCTAGTTGTGGTGAAGCCAATCCAATGCCAAATCTATCTTTCATTAGTTGTATCATTTCTTTTTCACGTTCTTCCCAATTTGCATCTTTATCATCAAATGGGTCTACACTTGCTATTGTGTGAAGTGCTGGGTTTTTTGGTTCTACTAATTTTATTTTAAATTCTTCTGACATGTTTCTTTTCTTGTTTGTTGTTTATATAAATTACTTCTGCTAATTGAGGTGTAACTGCTCTTTGTATAGCATAAAATACACTTGCAAACACCACAGTACTTGCAAATAATCTCAAATCAAACACCAATGCTTCTGGTGATAATGGTGGGAAAGGCCCCGGAATATTAATAATTAAGTGCCATAAAACAACACTTAATGCAGAAGTTCCCATTAGTGTTGAGTACTGTCCATTGTTTAAAACCCGGGAGATGAAGCCTATAAGGGCCATTATTCCATAGGTCAACCACATTGTACTATAAAAGCCTAAAAATATATCTGTTACAAACATCATGCTAACTGGCAAAAACATTTGTAAATTTTTGTTAGTTGTTAGATATGGCATAAAAACTGCCATAGCAATTATAGGTGTGATGTTTGCTGGAAGTATGAATCTGCTTAAAAGAATACAACCTAGTAATAAACCAGCACTTTTAAAAAATTCTTTCATGCTAGTATTTATCGGTTACTTTATATCTTACTTCTACTATATGAATCGATAAGGTCATTGCCTTTTAATGCTTCACCAAAAGTATGTACAAGTTTGCCATTCCTTTCACGAGTAATTACACCATTGTTATACTCTGTGTCAGTGACTGGACCATTTACTTCTATCTCTTTTTTAGTAAACTCTGTTTCATAATACATAGAAGTTATGCTATGTATATGAATAGACCTAATTCCTTTTGCCCATTCTTCAGCCTCTAACAAGATTCTTTGCCTTTCTACTCTATCGTCGTACTGTCCCATAATATTTTTATTCAATTAACTGGTACCCTGTAGGAGGATCGAACTCCTGTTGCCGGGATGAAAACCCGGTGTCCTAACCACTAGACGAACAGGGCATGGAGCTCGGAAGAGGATTCGAACCTCCGACCTGAGGTTTACAAAACCCCTGCTCTACCAACTGAGCTATCCGAGCCCGGTTGTTAGTAAATATAGTACACTTAAGGACTTTACTGGGCACGGTCTCAAAACAACTCTAAATATCGTGGTGTGTATTACCACACAACCCCACCTAATATACGAAATACCACTCGGATATTTACTAACTGTGTATTATTATACTGGAATTATAGACTGTTGTCAAGTGAATTAAACTTAAGATTTGTAAGTAATTCTGTTATATCGTCGCATTCTAAAAGTCTTTGAAGGGCTTGTACAGGAGTTAGATTACCTAGTCTTGCTACTTGAGTTGCTATATTAATTAAGTCATGTCTACCCATTTTGTGTTTTACACAGATACCTTGGATATCTATCTGTTTAGCATGTTCGTTTTCTTGTGGTTCTATGTACTTAATTTTTGGCATTGAATACTAACGTTTTTTGAATATGTCCTGTTTTTGGGTGATGTATTTTTGCATCTATCCCTATGCTATTTAGTTTATCTAATAGCCAATTGTAGTTATATACTGTAACTAAATGATTTATACCTTCAGGATTATGTATTTCATCAACTAATAAATCATGATCCACAAAATAAATGTATTCATCTCTTCTACGAAAAGATTCTTCTATATCTCTTTTGTTTATAATAAACTTTTGTGGATAATCCTGTCTACGTTTTGTTAAGAAAAAATTTATACTATCTAAGTCAACAAATGTTAATGCTACTTTTCCATTTGGCTTAGTTACTCTTTGTATCTCATCTAAGTCATGAATTAAATTTTCAAATGTGGTATGTGAATATACACTATAACAACATACCAAATCAAATTTATTATCTTCAAAAGGAAACTTTTGTTGTTGAACTCCTTCTTTGTTATACATTGGATTAAATGCATTGTAACTTATCCAGTTTGCTTCTGGATTGTTTGATTCACCAAAATTTAATGCTTCATGATCCACATCTAAATTGTAATAATTTTCTGACTTGCCTATTTGTTTTTCTTTTAAATCTTCTAACAAGTTTCCTCTATTACCACCTAAATCTAATATAACACTATTTTCCCAATCAGGTTGAGAAAGTGCTAAATCAAAAAAACTTAAACGTTCACTTCTTGGATAGAGTGAACTGGAATGATTTTCCATATTGCTTACAGCAGTAGTAATATCAAACTCAGACATTACAATGTAATCTTAGTATCGTCGTCCAATCTTGGTTTATTGCTAGGAATATCTTCTTGTTTGTTTATACTACCAAATTGTCCTGCACCTTTTGGATTATGCTTGTTTACATCATCAAAAGGATTTATTTCACCTTTTACAAATTGTTCAAATGGACTTGGCGAGTCTACCTCTCCCATTTTTTTCAAGAACCAATCTATTTTACTTGCATGATGCATTCTTGCTTGTTGCATGTTTGGATGATTAAAATCTTTAGGATCGTTTGGATTGCCTTCCATGTATTTCCTATTTTCAAAAGTTTCATCATCGTTGCCACCTGTTAGGTCTGCTCGGTCATGCAATATATCAATATCTATACGTTCAAAGATTCCATTCATTCTTGCAATAACACTTACCCATGTATCGTTTTGTGCATTAATACTCCAAGCATCTGTTAGTGTAAACCAATCAGCAGGTATAAGTGGGAAAATTGCAAATGGATGGTCATGGTTGTCTTTAGGTGCTAAACATTTAAACTGTCCATCGTAACTAGATACTACATCATCCCAACCTTTTGTTTGCATGAGTGCATCATCGTTCCATAAAAATAACCAATTACCAGTGCTAGAATGTGCTAGTAAGTTTACATATACATTAAGTTGTTCATAGCCTAATGGTTCAAACACTTTGGCTTTACAGGCACAACCCCATTGTTTTACAAAGTCTGATGCTTTGTCATTTACCCAAGCCATTGTTTCTTTATCATCGTTATCTACACCAAGCATTATTTCAACTCTTTGTGGAGTAGTTGCATTATCTAATAAACTTTTAAGACTGTTTTGTAATGCTCCATTAGTTCTTCCACGTGTAGGAAGTATAATACTAATTACTGTATGATTAATTGTTTGTTCTGCTGTTTCCATTTTTTTATCCTGTTATAAGTTTTCTAATATTTCCACGGAATGTATAATGTCCTACATGGTTAAGTCCTGTACGTGGATCTAAAAATACTTCTCCTCCCATTTGTTGCCATAGTCTACAAAATGTATAATCCTCTGACAAGTAACGTCTACTTTCAGGATCAATCATTGTATCAAACAATGCATACATGTGTTTTTCAAACTTTGGATCTACATTTATATCATTTGCATATTTTAAGTCTGGGTACTCTTTAAACATTTTTTCAATAACTTGTCTTTGAATACACATAAATCCTGTACCAGCATCTTTTAACTTAATTAAATTATCTCTTATTTGTATTTGATTTATAGGATTTCCTTCTTCATCTTTTAAGAATTCAAAATTTACAACATAGTTAGAACTATGTCCTTCGATTGTTTGTGCTGTTTCGTCTTTATTACGTCTTGATGCTTCAATAATACTATCCCAATTAATTGCTTTCTTAGGATATGCACCTACTGTAATAGGTCTATCGTATGCAACCATTCTCAGTAAATCGTTTGGATCAAATTCAATATCAGCATCAATAAAGAATAAATGTGTTGCTTCAGGATGTTCCATAAAGAAACTTACAAGTGTATTTCTACCTCTTGTAATTAAACTTTCGTTTGCCAGTGTGCTTACAGTGAATTGAATATCATATTTGTTGCACAAAATAGCAAGTCTCATCATACTCCTAAAGTATGGTTCACCAATTTGTCCACCATAACATGGTGTAGCAATAAAGATATGTTTTTCTCTTAATACTTGAATTGGTATTTCTATTTTTGCATCAAGTAGTTTAAAAAGTGTATCGTCTTGTTGCGGGGATATATCTGCTGATATAGATTCGTTACTTTTATCTTGCTTAGGTTGTTGTGCCTTAGCCTTTGCTGATTGGGCCTTGTTGGGCTTTTTAGTCTGCTTTTTTCGTGCCATGTGTAATCCTATCTAAAGAATAGTTAAAGTGTTATTGTACTTTATTTAACCTATTCTGTCAACAGAATTATGTATTATTGGTTTACCTTTGGTCAGGTTTTCTTGAAATGAATTGATTTAATTTTTCGGCTTCGGAGATAACTTCTTCAGTGGAGGGCATAAACTCCGGCTTACTTGCCTTCGCTTGTAATATTAGCCGTGCTTCTTGTATCAATTCCAGCCTTATTTCATAAGGTGTTTTATTAGACATTGTCTTTGTTACTCCTGGTCACATTTATGCGACGTTTCTACACTTGTATTTATGCTATTTTGTTTATAATTAAGGAACATAGATGCAGTAAACTACTTCAACAATTTACCGTCTTGATACATTTTTTTAATTATTTGCATATTAAATTTTTCAGGCAATGTTGCAGATAGAAGTACTCGTTCTGTTTTACTATTTTCATTTATACTTCTGTGTAAAAATGTAGTATTGTACACAAAACATTCTAACATTTTATCATTAGTTATTTCTTCAACTACTTGTATGTTTTCTTGTTCTTCTGAGTTTAATTGTCCAAAAGTTTCTGCACTTTCATCTAAAGGATCTACTGTTTCAGTCCAATTAGGATTTATTCCCCATTGACTTCCTGTGTTGTTTTCTTCTCCTCTAACCATAAAGTTAAAAGTTACACGTCTGTTTGACATTGCTGGGCCTTCACAATGCCATAATCCATTTTTACCTGGTGCTGTTCTTACATGAAAAACGTTTGCAATTTGTACATTAAATGTATCTTTAATCCATTCTCTAATAATTTTTATGTATTCGTGATGTGCAAGTTCGACTGAAAAAGGACCATTAGAATATCTATTATCACCATGTCCTTTAGGAAAAAATAAATCGCCACCTAGATATTGTTGCATTTGATTTAATTGGTCTGTACTATTTTTATCAATCCATACGCCAAATTCTTCAGGCAATTTTACTTCAGGTATAGGAAATGTAAATTTATTCATTTATTAATCCTCCTTTTTGATATAAACTTGCAACATCTTCTATCTTCATTCTTATTCCTGCACTTATGACCATTCTATTCCAACCTGTAAAATTAAAAACTCTGTGCCAATGCATTGTGTTATATATTGTTGCTTTACCTGGTGTCATTCTATGTTCTGCTAAAACTTCTTTATTGTCGTCTGTCCACCAAGCACCTTGGCTTTCTAAATTTTCTATAGGTTCGTTGTCTCCTTTACTTGCCCATTGTACATAACTACGTTTAAAGTCTCCGGTGACCATAAAATTTAATGCACACATACGACCAAAAGATGCAGGTCCTTCACTATGCCAAGGACTAGAAGCATTACACATTGTATTTAAAAGTGTAAGACTTCCCACAGGTATGTTTAATTTTTCATCTAAATATGTTTTAGTAAGGTCATACCAATCTTGTGGTACACCTCTATATTGAAAATTAGTTCCGCCTAATCCTGATCCAGTTGGTGTCATATAATCAACAGGGTGCTGAACATATGGTTTTTCCTCTATAGTAAAAGGCAGTTCAAGTTCAGGTAAATCTAAGTAGTAAGGAATCATACTACTATTTATTGGTTTTTAAACCGCTTGTTGGATGAAATAGAAAGATAACAACATAAATCCAATACTGCAAAATTGTAATACAGATGCAAGAGCAACTATTGTTAAGGATTTATCTGCCCAAGGTTTAAGATTAGTTTGAAACCATTCTTCTACTTCTTCTGGTGTTGCTTCTTTATATGTGTAAGGTTTCTTGTTCATGATATTAAAAATGTGATGAATGTTGATATGGCAATAAGCACAGGAACTTCCCAAGGTACGATTATTAAACTTAGTATAATAGCCTGTTTCATGTTCCTGGTGTTAGTGCAAAAATACTTACAACAAAAATAGATATTAGTGTAAATAATTCTGCTTTATCTTTTAAATCTTCCATCGGTATTTTTCTGTATGTAGTAAGTGTTATCTATGTCTCTCAAACTTCTCATAACCCCAGCCATAGTATCTCCCACCTGTATTGAGAATAGGAGACTACTTAAAAGTATTGAACGTTTTACTTGTATCATTTTTAAGGGAGAATGATTATAAACAAAACTTATTGCTTACTATAAAAGGTATTTATAATAAATTATAATTTAAGTTATAAAAGACTAGTTTTTTATAACGTCTTTGTTATGCTGATGTCATTTAGGTTGTTACAGAATTCATATGGGCATCTAGTTTCTGTTTTTGGTATTTCCCAATTCTCTAATTGTGTAATGTTTCCAAAGTTTTTTGCACCACACCAACTGCTAATTACTTCACCATTCATGTCTATGTTAAGACTATCAAAACCTAATTCACATTTCATGCCTTTAAATTTGTTTAGTCCTTCATTTATAATTTGATGACTTTGTACATACTTTGGTGGAGCATCATCGTACATAAACTCTGTACTCCAAAAACGTGGGTGGTCCATTCTATCATTTGGGTCTGAAGGTTGTCTATTTGGATTTGGTAATACTCCTGGCTTTTGCATAATTTTAATTTCTTCTGGAGTATAATCATAGTATGCTTCTTGTTGTTGATGATTTGCTTCTGGGCCTAAATATTTTTTATACATTGTTTTTATAGTAATATTTACATCATATATGCTTTGCATTTTTCCATCTGTAAACATATTTCTTAGATTGTTTGCAATATCATTTAATTCTTCAACACGACCTCCAATACCTGCAATATTAATATCAAGTATTAATTTATCTTTTAGTGTGCTTACAACGTCATATAAGTGTTGTACATCCATTGTTAAAGGATGATATGTTAATACAACTCCAGTTAAATAATCTCTTGCTTCTTCCCACCAACGTGTTGTTCTACTTCCGTTTGTGTATATGGTTACACTAGAATTATAATGATGTATTCTTTTTATTACTTCTTCAAAATCTGGTATAGTAGTTACTTCACCACCTAGCAATTCCCAATGCATATATCTATTTTTTTCTTGATAGTGTTTAGATATTTTGTCAACCACTTCTATATAACGTTCTGTTGGTAACCAAGATTTACTACCGTCATGCAAAATACTAGGACAGTACTCACAACTAAAGTTACAGGTATTACCCATACTCCATTGTATTTGTACGGCTCTTTCAGGGTCTGTTGTATGTGGGCCTTTAACCCATAGTAGTTTAGGCATACTACTATTTATTTGATTTTTAGTCTGTAAGTTTCCTTACGATATCTGCAATAACTCGTTCTGTAGCAAGGTGGTCATAGTCCATTTTTGCATCAACATATTCAAAGTCTGCATCGTGCCAAAGTTTTCCTGTAGTTGCTACAGTACCCCATACAGATTTTAATTCTGTAGGAATAGGATAGTCTACATGATAATTTATAGATTGATGTTCTACAATTTCACCGTCTTTGCCTGGTTTGCAAAATCCATGTGTACAACCAAAAAATTCTACAAATTCACTATTTGTTTTTTCAGCAAATATTCTTCCTTTTTCTGCACTTGTCCAATTATCATCACTACCATGATAAAGAGTGATATCATGTTCTCTACCTTTAAAAAATCTTCTTTCAAAGGGCCATAAATTTCCATATACTAAACTGTAAAATGTGTTTGCAGGTAATTGTTCTCCCCAATGTGCCATCAAGTTTGCTATTGTATCTGCACCCCAACTGAATCCAACACATGCTAATTTATTAAGGTCTAAATTTTCTGTTAAGTAACTATTACTTCTTAGAAAGTCATAAGCATTAAAAGTTTCCAATGCTCTATCTTTTGGTGCCATATAACTTTGTTTAGCATCACTCCAATCCAAAGATGAAACATTTCTACTTGTAAAACTATCAACTACTAAACTTGCAATACCTCTAGCACTTAAACTTTCAACAAAAATTTGTGTATCACTACCAATGCCACCACTACCATGACTAATAATACATAACGGTTGGTCTCCTTCAAATTTATCTGGAATAGTAAGTTTACATCCGCATTGGATTTCTGTACCTATTTCGTCTGGATTACCTCCTTTAAAAGATGCTTTTAAAAACTCTTTTAAATTTACCATTTTTCCGGGAACACTAAATAAAATTTCTTTTTGATTATTTTCCATTATAAATCCTTAAATTTATTAAAATTAATATTCCACACTACTTGCGGAACACAATAAAACTCTGTCATGCCTTCTGGAACAGCAATACCTTTTCTTTTCCACCAATTACGTTTTATATAGTCAGTAATTGTATTAGTACTTTTCACATAATTATCTGCATAGGCTTTGTTGGCAAGTGTTGTTCCAAATGTTGCTTTAAAATTATCTTGCCTTGTTGCCCATTCACAATTAAAATATAATAGTCCATCAAACTCTGGCATCTCTCCTCTACCATATCTTCTAGTTGTAGTCATTGGAATGTCAGCATTAGGTATTCTACATAGCCTAGTCCAAACCCTATAGTATCCTTCTTTGTACTCAGGCATGTACTGAACTCCTGCTACTGCATAAATTTTTTGTGTGGGGATATGTATCATACAATGATACTGTACTTCATCTAGTTTCATTGCATCAGGTGATTCGTTACTCACATAACCTAAGTCTTTTGCAATACTGCAAAATTCTTCTAGTTGTGGTAGCCATTTGTCGCTGTATTCAATACAGCCTATTTCGCCTTTGAAAAAAGTTCTTAGGATTTCTTTATCGTCGATATCAACCATCTGCCTACGTCCAACTCGTACCATTTTGTGTTAAAGTTTAATCTTCTTGGTTTGTAATGATGATTGTTATGTAAACTTTCACCCCATGTTAAAAATACTAACCAAGGATTATTTGTGCTATTATTATTTTGTGGATCTGTTTCATATGTCATTCCTTTAATAGGTAAATGACCAAATACGTTTACTATTCCACTAATTATAACACTTAAAAAACTTGCATTTAAACTTGCAAGAATATACCTACCGTCAAACCACCAAACTGTTAATAATGTAATAATTAACAAGTTAAGCATGATTAACCAAGGATAATTTTTATGGCACCAGATTGCAAACGGATCTAAAGTTTTTTTTATTTTAAAAAGTTCTTTCCGAGCAAATTCGTGATTTTCTTTATGAAATATCCAACCAAAGAAAGCATAAAATAATCCTTTAGTTGGAGTGTGTATGTCTCCGTCTTTGTCTGTGTGTGCATGGTGACTTCTATTATGTAAAAGAGTCCAAGTCACCGGTGACCCTTGTGCTCCTTGACAACCTAAATATAGTAATAATTTTCTTATAGGTTCCCAAGTTTTAAAACTATTGTGTGCATGTAATCTATGGTATCCAACACTTATACCATATCCACTATAAAGTATTGTAAAAAATATAGTAGCACATAATAACTGCGTACTACCATTTGCCATACTCCATAGCAAAGATAAAAATGAAACAGGTAAAAATATTAAATAGAATAACATTATTTCTTTAACCCCTTAATAACCCAACCACTGATATCTATTTCACTCCAGTGTTGACTATTACTTTGTGCATTCCAATACCTGTGATGATTGTTATGTAACATTTCACCCCAAGTTAAAATAGAACCAATCCTGTTATTAACACTATTATCTGTTGTATCAAAATTTCTGTAGCCAAACCAACTGTAATGGCTCAGTGCTGTTACTAGACTTGTGTTCATTAAAGTTGCCCATATACCAAACCAAACTCCGTATAATGCAACTTGCCAACCAAAAATTAACCAAACTAAACCAACTGTTCCGTAGTTAATTGCTAAATGATTGTCATTTAAAAATGTGTAATATTTGTCATTTACAAAATTACGTCTTATATATTTTACTAACACACGTCTATCAATGTGTTCGTCAAAGTATTTTTGTTCTCTATGCCAAGTTAAAAATGCATGAAAGAAGCCTTGTAACGGACTATGTGGATCACCTTCTTGGTCTGCATTTTTATGATGTCCATTAGTGTGTATCATTACCCAAGGAAAAATTGCTCCGTATCCATTAAACACACTACATGTTGTCATAATACGTTCTTTCCATTTAGGCATTTCAAATGCCGCATGACCCCAATATCTATGTAAACCAATAGCCATACCAATACACCCAAATAAGAAATATGTTAGAATGCCTATCCAAGCATAATTCCAATCACCATTGTATGCCATAATCGGCAGAATGCTCCAACCAACTAATTGTATTGGGAGTGTATATAACCAAAAATTTATTTTTGCTTTATCTTTAAAAAAGTTTGTTAATGAAGTCAAAACTTGTTTCATGGTGTGCTTCTAACATTTCCTTTAATCTTGTGTCGACCTTTACTGTGTATTGTAGACTAGCATATTTCATAGTCAAAGGACCAAATGGTGCTAATCTTTGTCGAAGTTCACTATCGTATTTATCATGTCCGAAGTGTGTTTTAAGTAATTCAATACCAATTAACTTCTGAGTTGTGGGTTTTACGTCAAAACCTGCTTGTTTTATTGTTCTAATTTCATATTGATAATACCTATGTGGTGCATTATCAACAAATTCTTGTGTAGGAGATTTTAAAACTTCTCCATAACTTTGTGTAAACATCCAACTAGTGTACATGTCTACATAATGTTCTTGAAAGTTTGTGTACTCTTTTCCAAAAACTTCTGCGGCATGTTCTTGTGTTTGGTGAGGAACAAACGGCATAAAGCCATTATTTTTTGTTCTTGTCCAATCACTTGTACTAACATGCATCATAAATCCAGGATATACAATACAACAATCAGGCAACATATCAAAATACTTTCCTGCAATGGTCATTTGTGGTTGTGTTGTAGGAAACATTTCTCCATACTTTTCTAATTCTGGACCATTAAATAATTCTTCTACATCTATATGATATAATTCATACGGTATATTACGTTGTTTACAATATGCAATAGTACAATCATTTTCACGTTTACTTAAATCATTACTTAAAACTGGAATGGCGGCAACAAATTCTATACCTGCCATTGTAAATGCCTGCATGGCAATCTGCGAATATACATGCTGTACACTATAATCACACCATACATATAAATCTTTTTTAAATGTTTTTCTAATTTGTTTAGCAGTATTAATTGCTTCATGCATAGGAGTACTAGGTTTGGCAATAGGTGCCTGAACAAACATATTAACATTTTTGCCACCGTCAAATTCACTAAATGTTACACCTCTCATTCTGCCTCCCTATACAAATGATAATCATTCAAATTGTAAGTTCTAATAAAAGGATCGCCAGGTTCTAATAATTTTACTGGTCTTGCCATAGGTATCCAATATTCTCTCATTGTAAATGGTGGAGCATCATATGGTCTATTAAAATATTTGTGTTTTACATCTTGATAAGAAAGTTTATTTTCTACATCACAACTAATCATATGGTATTCGAAAAGTTGTCCATTTAAGTCTACCATAAATCTATGAAACATATTTGTTTTAAATTTAAAAGTTCCATACAACCACCCACTTTGTAAATCAAATGTTATACCACGTGGCAACTCTTTATCTAAGTCAACAAATTGTGATCCTACAAAATTTTCTAATTCACAACCACCATACAACATGCTAACTTGGTCACCAGGTCTAACTGGTATTAAGTGTTCTCCTGCACAATATCTTAAATTGGATATAGGATTAAATTCATAGTATTTTGTTTGGTTAGACGGCGTCTGTGCAAGTCTAAGAGGCCAAGGAGCACTACGAATACTACTATCACTGTAATATCCTAATTCGTAATCTAATTCCAGTTCTTTGTTAGCCATAAGTTCACATACTGTATGAACTGCTTTATTGCTGTTTGGTTCATTAGGTACAGTAACATCATATATATCAACCCAATTTTGATAATGACCATTATGTTTATTTCCGCCTACTTTAACAACACCATCTACAGCAATTGGGCTTATATCGTGTATAGGCAAGTCTTGATTACCACCTGCACAAACCACCATATTTCCTGCTTCAATTAGTTTTTGTATCCTATAATCTATTATGTAATTACGGTCCATTTGCCAACTAAAACATAATAATTGTGGTTGTAGGGCCTCTAAAAGGTCTAATTTTTCTATGAGTGGTGCAAGTGTATCTTCGTGTGAAACTGTTGTATATGACGTTGTAAGACGCTCATAGACGTCAATATAAGCACAATCTTCATTAGATTGCATACTTAGAACTGGATAGTTTGAAGTTATGCTATAAATGATGTCATATTCACTTATCTCACAATCTATAAGATATGTATTATGTTTAAAAGATTGTAAAATTTCGACAGGTAATGTCGATGTGTCGATTGTATCAGTGAATTGAATTAAAAGCATACATTATATTTATGTGTGCTGAAGTGGGTTTAACCGGCAAATACGGTACTTGCTCCGTTGGCTGTGTGACCACAACTTGCTGAATCGCCTGACCTTACAACTGGTTTGCCAGTTGCAAATACGGTGCTACTAGACCCAACCATTACAGGTGCAGTATGTGGGGGATCACCGTGAGCGGCTATATTATCACCTTTAAGTGATACTCTGGCTCCTTCGGCTTTTACTGTGGCTGAACCAGGTCCGGTTATTACACCACCTGCCTGATTTGAACCTACTCTTGTTATTGCTGGCATACTTTTATTTATCAAAAGAAAAGGGCCGTCTCCGACCCTTTTCAGTTTGTTTATTTTGACTCTACGTTTTAGTTAGTAAAAGACACACCACGGTATGAACCGCTTTTTGGTGACTTTGACTTTTCTGCAACTATAGGATCGTGCTTTACTCCTCTATAAATACCAGGCTGAGGTTTTTTCTCATTCTTGATAGTTTTAGGATCGTACTTGATACCTCTATATACTTTAGTCATATCATCCTCCTCAATTAATTAAGTTAGATGCGTTCCTTCGGTAACTGTCGGTCTCGTTCCCCTGAATGGGTACTTGCTTGCCTTTGTTTTAGATTAAAACAAAGAGGTTTTCCTGTTACTTACTTCCGTTCACTGCTACATTTAGAGTGAATGAACGATTGTAAATAGACTTTTAAACCATGTCTTATGGTGTATAATCTACTGATTATGTGTAAACTATACACTATTATTTATACTTTGTCAACAAAAAAAGGCTTAAAAACTGCTAAATTATGCTATTGCTTTTAGTATTTCTACAAACAATTTGCCGTATGTTGCAAACCAACCTTGGTCTTCAGTTAATGCAATACCATACATTTCTGCAATTAAAAATGCTGTAGGCGTGTCTAAAAAAGCATTACTTATTAATAAAAACCCTGCACTAGACACTAACAAAACCATGTGGTCATTGCCCCTAAAACTGTGTATTATCATTATTATAGTGCCAAGGAATAACATTATATATGCTATTATTTCCATATGAACACTGGTTGTTATACCTAACCCCATGCTCATACCAAGAAACAATAAAGAACAACCTACTATTTTTAATGTAGATTGTACAATATTATGCAACTTCTTCTTTTGTTTATTGGTCATGTTGTTATGCGGCTTGTTCAATCTCCGCTTTTAGTTGTGCATCTTTTTGGTCAAACCAACCATTTTTGGTCTTGTATTGACATTTGTAATCTGACCTACCTTGCTCCTTTAAAGGAATCCATTGCTCAGCCTTTCCTATGATAGCACTATTCCAGTGAGAGTATTCTGCTCCAGGAGTGTGATGGGTACGACATAACCAACGGTCACCGCCCCAGTAAAACTCTACTGGACATTCCCATGGTTCGCAAATTGGACCTTTGCCGTCGCCATTTTTACCAAGGTCACGAATCTCCCAATCCAAGATATACTCTTCACTGGCTTCGTTTGAATATTCAATAAGACTAGTAAGGGTTGGAATACCCTTATTGGCAATCTTATTGATTTGTTCAGAAGTAAGATCCGTTACAAAATAAGTGCTACCACCCTTAAATTTCCAATAAGATTCAGAAACACCATGCACATAATCCTCATTATGAGCCGCATAGTTCTCTCTATATTGGGTTTGTATCACTAATGTTTGCATAAAATCTCCTACCTTTTTAACAAATTATGTATATATTATAGGTGATTTTGGGGTCAATGTCAACCTTTTTTGCCAGTTTTTTTGGTATTTTTACAGTAAATGACGTGGCATCATGATGGTTTTTGTTACTTGGTGTGGTATTCCTCTGTATATCATATCTAATATTCTAGTGGTTTCTACCATATCATCACCGTAATCTATTGCTAAAAAACTAGCAATTTTACCGTTTTCAACTAAACCTTGATGTTTTGTTTGACTATTAATAACCATACCATCACCTTTATTTAATACAGTTTTTTCAGTATTATCTGTATTAAATTGAAATACTGTGGTAGGAGCATCTGTTAATTGCCAAATGGTATGTGCTTTTCTAGGACTTGTATCTATATGTATTGGAGTTTGACCACGAACTGTTTCTAAAGTAACTATATTTCTAGGTGATATTACAAGTTCATCTCTTACTTCAGTTGGTATTTCATCATACTTTATAATGCAAGTATCATAAAAATTGAAATGGGTATCTGGCTGGCGTTCTATCAATGTCACCGATGCCCATGCTAAAAGTATGGGAAAACTATTAATCATGTAGTTATTTATGCACTAGAACCGTGCAAATGACTTTTATTATAAACTAAAACCTTTAAAAGTATTGTCGTCAACGTCCTGTTTAGTTCCGCCAATAACATAACTACTGATTTCTGTTTCTTGAGGTGCTACTTGTACACTACCGCCAGTAATCCATGCTTGAGTCCAAGGTAAAGGATTTGTACCTGTGTTAAACGGAGTTTCCAATTGAACTGCTCTCATTCTTTTACCTGCTATAAATTCTATGTATTGTTTTAGCAGTTCTGCATTAAGACCAATTATAGAACCATCTTTGAACAAGTAATCTGCCCATTGTTTTTCTTGTTCAACTGCATCAAGGAACATTTGAGTACATTCTTCTTTTAGTTCTTTTGCAATTTTAACATAGTCTTTATCATCTTGCGGTAAAATTTTAAGCATTTGTTGTGTACTTGCTAAGTGAACATTTTCATCTCTAGCAATTAGTTTGATAATTTTAGCATTACCTTCCATTTTCTTAAGTTCAGCAAATGCCCAACTACATGCAAACGAAACATAAAAACGTACACCTTCTAATATGTTTACACTCATTATACATTTATACAATGCTTTCTTATGTTCATATTCATCATAACTTTGTAAGCCACGTTCTCTTGCTTGATTTTGTTCTATTAGTTTGTCGTAGTTTTCTGTAATTGCATCTGAACAATCTGTAATTTCTTTGATGTTTAACATATTGTCAAAAACTTTACTTGGGTCAGAATATACATTTCTAATAATATGTGTATAACTTCTGCTGTGGATAGTTTCACTAAATGCCCATGTCTCAATCCAAGTTTCTAATTCAGGAACACTTACCACAGGCAATAATGCTAAATTGGGAGAACGACCTTGTACACTATCAAGTATAATTTGTCGTTTTAAATTACTAGTAAAAATATGTTTTTCAAAATCTGTTAGTTCTTTAAAGTCTTTTGCATCTTTAAGAATATCTACTTCTTCAGGTCTCCAAAAGAAACCAAGTTGCTTTTCAGTTAATTTTTCAAACTGCTTATATTTGACCACATCAAATCTTTGAACATTAACTCCACCGTTAGGGTCCAAAAACATTTTTGCTTTTGTATGATGTTTTTTATTTTTTGCATTAAATACCGTCATTATATCTTACAACTATCGCAATCGTCCTCATCTAATAATATTTCTGATGATTCAATAAATGTAGGCACATGTGCTTCTGCATTCATTTTATCTATATCAATCTCACCTTGCCCATCATGTGTGTTATTATAATACAACTGTTTGCCACCATATTTATAAAACATAACAAGGTGTTGTAATAACAAACTCATAGGTACTTTTTCATCATCAAAGTGTACTGGATTGTAAGATGTATTTACCGAAATACCCTGGTCTATGTACTTTTGTAGGACTGCCATAATTTTAAGATATCCTTCTGGTGACTTTTGGTCCCATAGTAAATCATATTTGTTTTTTAGTCTTGGGAAGCCTGGCACTACTTGTTTAAGTACACCATGCTTACTTTGTTTAATACTGACATAACTTCTTGGTGGTTCTATTCCATTTGTACTGTTACTAATTTGTGCTGATGTTTCTGCAGGCATCAATGCCATCAACGTACTATTTCTAATACCATGTTCTTTCAAATCTTTTCTCAATTCGTCCCAATCAGCACGTTCAACATGTTTAATTAATTCATCAACATCTTTTTTGTAAGTCATGTTTGGTGTTATACCTTGTCCATATTTTGTTTCATTGCTTAAAGGACATGCACCTTTTTCTTTTGCTAATTCATTACTTGCTTTAATTAAATAGTAACTCCATGCTTCTGTCCATGTGTCTACCATTTCTAAATCTGGCTCTTGATATGTGCTACCATTCTTAGCCATCCAATATGCAAAGTTAATAATACCTATACCTAGTGGACGTCTGTTCATAGTGCTACGCCTTGCCGCTTCTACTGGATACTCTTGATAGTCTAACAATTCATCTAAACCTCTAACTGCCAAATCACAAACATTTTCCATAGACTCTAAACTTTTTATGGCACCCCAATTCACAGCACTTAATGTACACAAACTAATTTCACCTTCAGAATCATTTACGTCATTTAAAGGTTTAGTAGGTAAATCTATTTCGCAACACAGATTACTTTGTTTAATTGGTGCTAGTTCTTCTAAAAATGCTCCATGTGTATTTGCATGGTCAACATTTTGTAAATAAATTCTTCCTGTATCTTTTCTTTCTTGTACAAATGCACTAAACAAATCTACTGCTGACATAGTTTTCTTTTTAATACTTGTTTTACGTTCTGCCGCTTCATATAGTTCTTTAAACTTATCTTGGTTATTAAAGAAAGCATCATATACTTCTGGAACATCATGTGGGGAGAATAAAGTTATATTGCCGCCTTCAATTAATCTTTCATACATAAGTTTGTTAAACTGTACACCATAATCCATATGACGCACTCTATTATCTTCTGTACCTTTATTATTTTTAAGTACAAGCATATCTTCAATTTCTAAATGCCAAATAGGATAATATAGTGTAGCCGCTCCGCCTCTTACTCCGCCTTGGCTACAACTTTTTACAGCAGATTGAAATAATTTATAGAAGGGGATAACTCCTGTGTGAGTTGCGTCTCCACTCCTAATTTTAGAACCAATTGCTCTAATACTACCTGCACCTATACCAATACCTGCTTTTTGACTTACATACTTAACAATAGCACTACTTGTTGCATTAATGCTATCTAAACTATCATCCGTTTCTATTAATACGCAACTGCTAAATTGTCTTTGAGGTGTTCTTACTCCAGCCATAACTGGTGTAGGCAAAGAAATTTTAAAACGTGATATAGCATCATAGTATCTTTTAATATAAGACATTCTTGTGTCAGCAGGATATTTTGCAAATAATGTAGCCGCAATCATCATATATGCAACTTGTGGAGTTTCAAATATTTCACCAGTTGCTCTATTTTGTACTAGATACTTGCCACGGAATTGTTCCATAGCCGCATAAGTTAGATACTCATCTCTACTATGGTCTATAAAACTTTGTAGTTCATTAATTTCTTCTTTAGTAAAAAGTTCTGTAAATTCAGGATCATAAAAACCTGCATCTATATTATCTTGGACAATGTCACACAAACAAGGTGGTTCAAATGTTTCATACACTTGTTTACGCAAATGATAATTGATTAATCTTCCTGCTACATATTGATAGTTAGGAGTTTCTTCACATATAAGGTCTGCGGCACTTTTAATAAGTGTTTCTTGAATATCTTCTGTTTTTATAGAATCAAAGAATTGAATCTGACTGTTTATTTCTACTTGTGAAGCACTAACACCAGTAATATCTTCACAAGCATACATAACGACTTTGTGCAACTTGTCTATGTTTAAATCTTCAAGTTGACCATCTCTTTTCTGTACCTGCATGTGTTTGTCCTATATTTATTTGTTCTTTGTAGTATAACACCAGACACGAAAAGAGTCAACTGTTATATTATGGGAATGTAAAGACTTTTGAAGTCTTTAAGTGTGATAGAATGTGCAACTAATTCATCTAGGGAATTGGTCTGACCTGGTGTCAAGTTGTACACCTTATCAGCATGTATAAACACCGCTCCATCATTTCCTGTAACATGATTACTTATCACTTTCCAGGTAGTTTCGTTAGGATTCAGGTATTTTAAATTGCCTAATGTTTGGTACAATAAAATTGCTATTCCTGTTGAACAAAAGTAGCCATGCTCTAGTATTTCAAATGCATTGGGCCAGTCTTTAGGTGTCCAATAATCTAGGTATCTTTGACGTATTTTTACTTGGGAAAATGCTTCTAGAACTGCTTCTTCGCTTGGTGCGTTCTGCCTAAGTTCTCTCCACTGATTCAAACGACGAGTGACGTCGGTAGTTTTTTCAAACATTGTTTACTGTCTACTGTGATTTCCATCTACGCACAATGTACTTCATTACAACATTAGATGTTGTTGGTGTAAGGTCATTGTTACAACCAATGCTTATAGTACCATTTGCCATACTTGCTGAGAATGACAAATTACCTGTTATGTTAGCATCTTTGTTTTCTGTAGATATATCATTAATTGTTACAACACCATTAGCAACACCATTTGCTTGTACGTCAGCACTTGGGTTACCATGATACATAAGTGTACCTACTCTATTGTAGTATCTTGACACGTTTGCATTACTTGGATCTAGTGTTGTACCTACAAGCGAATAATCTACATATAGTGTATCATATATACTTGCATCTGATCCTAAGTTAGTAAGTGTTACATTTCCTGTACCAATGGATAATTGTTGTGGTTGTGTAAACGTACTAACTGACTGCCCACTTTCTTGAGCGGCAGTTGTTAATAATTCTATATTTGTTTTAACAGTTGTAAGTCCACGTTTGTCTGGATTTGTAGTATTAAAATAAAGTTTGTTTACAATTTCTGCAAAATGTCCTGCTTCATCATTACTGTTAAAATCTATCTCACCGTTAGTTGTATCAATGTCAACTAACCATGAATCAAAAGTTTCTGTACTATAAGGTTCATTTATAAACACATTTGAAAGAATGTTTACTTTTTCATCGCCTAATACACCTGGATTTGCAGAAGTATTGCCAATTGGATTCTTGAACCATTTTTCTAATTTTGATTTAACTGTGTGGTCTTTTCTAGTAAAGTGACCTTCACTTAATCCTAATGCTGTCCATGTATTGCTATCATTTTGTGGATCATCGAATAATCTATATTGTGTTTGGTCATTACTGTAAATATAAATTTGGTCATTTATATCTGGTTTTAAACTTACTCTGAACCACTGTTGTTTACCATTTACTAATGCTATTGCACCATTAAGTGTACTTGTTCCTGAAAGGTCTAATAAGTATGCTGGTTTTACAGTTAGTCCATCTGCTGATGTTAAGTTTGTAATAAACGGACTCATGTTTCCTGTTACATTTGCAGTAACACTTGCCGCACTTACAAAGAATGTGTTATTTGTTGTTGTATCCTGGTCGCCTACTGTTTCGACTTCCGTGTTTGCACTAGCGGCACCAACTGCCGCACTAAAGACAACATTTGATGTTGTCGGAATGCCATGACTTAAACTGAATATTTGCACATTAGCAACATTACCGCCATGGTTAATAAAATCTAAACCGCCTGGAATAGATGTAGTTTGTCCTGATTCTGTGACTTGGAAAGTTCCAGCACCTGCATTAAGACTTGAAATTGTATATGGTGCATTTGTAAAATTAGTTGCATTTGCTCCTACAAATCTTACTTTGTCACCGTTTGTTAATCCTTCAACGTTACCTGCTACAGTAATAGTACCACTACCTGTTGTTGTAACTGCTCTAGCAGTTTGGAAAGCATTTGCTGGAGTTGATACTGTAAATGTAGTACCAACACTATTTGCTTCTATTGGCAATAATTTTTGATGGAAGTAATGCTGGGTTTCTATTTGTGTATTACCTGCTACAGCACTACCTGATTGTCCTTCTAACCAAACATATCCGTTATAACCACCACTTGCATTTGCATAGGCTGTAAATGTTACACTATCAGCACCCATATCAAATGTGCTTAATTCTCCACCGTGTACTGTACCACTCTTAGTAGAACTTACGTTGCTTATACCTGTATAAATTTGTAGTGAAGAATTTGCTGGATCTGGACTAAACAATGCTGGGTCAAGTGGATCTTTAACAAGAACAACATTACCCAATGTTACGTCTGCCACATTTGCTATACCACTTCCTTCTTGTACAACATCTATATGTTTTGTTTCTAAACCAATAAAGCCACTACCTGTTTCTGGATTAACTAAAACTAATTCTGCATTTAGATATCTATATTCAGGTATGCTCATTTGTGTATGGAAACCAGTTACAGTAGCACCGTTGGCTATAACACTATTTGCAATAGCATGGTTTACATGACTGTTACCATAATATGTTATTGCAACTTGTTGTGAATTAGTTGGTGCAGTTCTTAAATAAAGTGTATGACTATCACCTGTAGCATTACCTGAAACAAAGTTATAATCATAAGAAGCATTTACAGTAGCACCTGTACCACTGCTATCTCCTAATTGTTTTTTACCGTCTACTAAAACTGTAATGTCATCTGCATCAAAGGCTTTCGCTGTTCTGTTTTGATTAACTACAGAATTGCCTGAATTAGCAACTGTTATATCAAACGTTGTTCTTGCAACATTACTATTGTCTGATAGGTTGTATGACGTAGATGTATTTGCTACCCAAGATTGAGTTTTGCTTACACCATCAAATGTACCACTACCTTTAACAAATCTAATGTGTGGTACTTCAAATTTAATAATTTGAGTGTTTGCAATATTTAAACTTCTAGCCTGTGCGCCTAGTGTATTTTCTAAATATACAGTTTTGTTATAAGTTTTACTGATAGTGTCATCAGTATCAGCACCAATGTAGACTTGTCTACTATCCGTAGCAAAACCAATTTCACCCGGTCTTAACGGATGTGGTAAATCTTGCTTCAGTCCTCTTCTTTGCTGAATTCTGCTTATAATTACTTTTAAATTTGCATCGTCCTGGTGTGACACTATATATAACTCCAATTACGTTTATGTATGTATTTATCATTTCCGCAGAAATGTGGAGTGCTAATTAAAGTTGGGTTATGAGTTTGCCGAACTTTTTATTGGAATCTGTGTCGTAAATAAAGAATTGATCCACATATTGCTGTGGCATAGAGTCTATGCCTTCTCTAAATTCATATAAAGGCACAATGTTTTCATAATTATCATCTATAAATTTTAAGTATTCATCTCTCCATTCATCTATAGAAAACCTCCAAGCACAACCATGAATATGTGCATTTTTATGAATAATTGCTTGTATATTAGGTCCTAATGTTTGCATTACAGAATTATAATGTTTCATGCCGCCACACATTGTAATATCCGAATCATTGTTTAGATGCCATACACCAACTGCAAATCTTTCATTATCTACATTGGCATGATAATAATCTATACCGTTTGGAAAGTTTTTTTCAAATAATTTATGTATTCGTGCAAGTCCACCTTTTGCTGGAAGAAGCACACCAACTCCACCTATATTATCTATATAATCTACTTTTTCTTGTGTACTAGTAACACCATAAACTTGCAGTCCCATGAGTTTTGCAAATTGCACAAACAAATGCCCTACTCCGCCAGTAGCACCATCTATTACAATAGTATCTTCACTAGTTAAATTTTTTATTTGTGTTAAAGAAAAATATGCTGTAACACCTACTAAACCATATATAGAAAGATAATCTAATAATTTATGATTGTCTGGTATAACTTTTGTAAACTCGTTATCATCTTCTTCACTTAAAATAGTATGTGTTCTCCAACCATGTCTATGTAATAAGTTTGTGCCTACTGGAAACTTACTATTCTTACTTTCTATGACTGTGCCAACAGCATCACCTTGAATGGGTTCACCGGGCATTGTATTAAAAACATTATTAGGTCTATATATCATAGTGGATCGAACATATGGATCAGTACTAAGATATTTGTTTTCTACAAGAACTTGACCTTCTTGCAATTCAGGTATTTCTACATCAAGAACAGTAAAGTCTTCAACTTTAATTGCTCCAGAAACTTCGCTACTTAATCTTACTTGTTTTGATATCATCCGAACTTGCTGTAATATTCTTCAAGCCTTTGTGCCCAAAGGTCACAATACATTTCGAATCTTGCACCTTCTATAACAAACTCTTTGAATTTTACATCTCTACTAACCATAAGTATAACACCTTTTTTAATGTTAGTGCCATACATTTCATTGTGTGCTAATGCGTATGCACAACATTGTAAATAATAGTCTTCAATCCATTCTTCTTTTTTAATTTTTTTACTTGTTTTGAAATCTATAATTGCTTCTTCGCCTTTGTGCATACCAATACAATCTGTTGTTCCTGCATAAAGTCCTGGAGCAATCAAACCTATTTCAGTACCCCAAACTTCGTCAACATTTTTGAATCCTTCATTTATAACTAGTTCACTCATATCTTTTGCCATAACACTTACCATGTTATTACCAAAAGTTACATCTTCTCCAAGTATATGTTTTTCTAATGCATCGTGTACTTTTGTACCTAGTCCAGCACTTTCTTTACTGACACGATTTGCTTCTGCATCGCCTACTCTTTTACGCCAGGCAATAAGAGCAGTCTTATCAGATGTTTTATCTAATACTGTTGTTACACTAGGAACAGGTATATTGTCATCTCCAACATACTTTCTGCCTTCCGCAGTTGTAACTCTTTCTAACTTTTTATACTGTATCTTTTCTGTAAGTAGCATATAAGATCCTTAATTTACTATTTTATACTATATTGTGTTGTTTGTCAACATATAATCTGCTATTTTATCATGCCATTCTGTGCCAAAATGTACAAAATCTCTAGCAGTATGTTTATGCCATTTTGTAATATCTTCATTACATTCATTAGCAATTTTTAATTTTGGAATCATGTGTTTAAAAATAAACATCCAATTGGGAACATGTAAATCTTTTTCGTAACACCACTTAACAGTAGTAAAAGTATTATTATCCCATAAATGTAATTCTATATCATTTAGTAAACAAAAACTAGTCAGTGCCTGAGTAGCAACCCATCTATAAAATTGTCTAGTGTTTTGGTTTAAAGATGCTCCCACATTTTCAAATTGTTTTAAAAAATAATGTTCTCCATTTGATATACCTTCATGATATCCTTTATCAGATACTCCATTCCATCTTTCTGAATGTGGGATCACTACATAAGCAATTTTAAATTTTTTAACTTTATACATAGATGTTAATAACAAATATGCATCTAATAGACTACCGCTTATAACAGAAGAATTATATATAGGTAAATTTAATTGTAATTTATTATACCATAAATCTTCTACTGGCAAACCCATTCCAAAAGTATTACTATCGCCAAAAACAGGCACAAATTTATTTTCATCTAAATCATCTAAACTGTAAGTGTTACGCATACCTTCTTTATTTAAAGTGTATGATATTTTTGGATATTGTTTATACCATTGCTCTTTGTCTATATCAAATAACTCTTGATATTTTTCATTAAACTTTTGCATCCTTTTAAAAAATTTTGATTGAGAATCTTTAGTTCCACCTAATGCATTTTTTAAAGTATCAATATCTGTATTAGGCACATCAAAGTTTATGTATGGTATAGTATATGGTAATTTATCAACCTGAATAGTGTATTCGTTTTCTTGTGAATTTAAAATAGGTAGCATATCATCTATGATTTCATCATCACTATAATAGGCAGGATCGCCGCCTCTTGTGATTGCTTTTACTATATTATGTGCAACTTCAATATAAGGTGCATTGAATTGTTCAAATAGTTGCTTTTCGAGATGTTGGGCCGCTTGGAGTAATCTATCTTCCATGCATGTATTTATTTGTAGTTTATTGTGGGAGTTCGTCTTTTACGGCAGACATAGCCTGGTCGCCTGCCATCTGAGCAACATCAACGGGTTCTTCTTCACCAGGTAATGCTACGTCACCTTCTGGTTCTGCTAAGTCGTTTGGTATTTTTCCTTTTGGAGTAATTACGTCTTGGTCTATATTAGCAACTACACCCATTTGCTCCATTGCGGCTTTCATTTCTTCAAAACTTAACATGAAGCCATCATCTGCTAACTTCATTCTAAATTCATCTGTTGGGATTTCGTTTTGCTCTTTGCCTAGATATTGTGCAAGTCTATCCATAATAACAACTTGCAAGTCATCGAAGTATGCCTCTAGTAGGAATACATCACGTATTCGCATTTTAGACTCCTTCGGCGTCTACAGGTGCTCTGCCTAGTGGCTCTTCTTCTGGTCCAGCCGCGGCAGGATCATTAACGTCCATTGCATCTGGTTCTGCCATAGCATCTACTTCACCGTCTAATGAGGCATCCATTGGAGCATCCATTGGCTCATCCATCATTGCTGGTTGCATAGGAGCATCTCCTGTTAGTCCACCAATAGCATCGTCCATAGATTGTTTTACTGCTTTACTGGCTACAAGGTGTCCGTCTATTGCTTGAACCATTGTGTCATTAAAACCTTGTGCAACCTCGGCACCCATCTCTGCTCTCATTTGGTCTGCAATAGCAGGTAGGTCTTCGTTTACCATTTTTCCTAATCTAGCAATTTGGTCTTGAACATCATCTGCTAATGCTCTAGCCGCCATAATAACTTCTGCTTGTTCTACTTCAACTTCTTCTGCTAACATGTCTGTGATAATATCATCAAACATGCTTTCATTTTTTGCTTGGTCTTCTTCATCGGAAGTATCACCTGTTATTTTGTACATTTTACCATCTACTTCAAAAGAATCTTTGCCTTGTGCAATAGCATCTTTTCTAGCACCAGTAAATTTATTTTGTTCAGCAACTTTTTTACCAAACATTTGAATACCGCCAGCAACTGCATCTTCTTCTAAACCATTTAAGAAACCAACAACTGCATCTCTGCTTTTGCCACTAATTTCTGCAAACATGTTTATTTTTTCTTCAATTGCTTTTAGTGATTCAACGTCTGTCATTTCCATGCCAACTTCTCTTGCCATTTCTCTGAAAAGTACTTCTGATAAATCTGTTTCTGGTATTGCTTGAACTTCTGGTTCAATTGATTCGTGCTTACCACCACATGCTTCCATGTAGTCTTTAGCCGCTTTTAAAACTATCGGTAGTATAAATTCATCATCATAAGCATATCGGGGATCTTGTCTGAATTGATTCATACATTGTTTACTTGCTTCATCCATTGTGTAACCACCGTCCATCAAATTTTGTGTAGTTTGTTTAATCTCATTACACATTGATTCGTACGCGGCACCTTCCGCATATACACCTTCTTCAAGCATTACGTCTATGACGTCTTTTACACCTAAATACTTTGCGTATTCAGGATCTAAATTAAATTGTTTTTTGGAGTTTCTTAAAGTAATAACGTGTGCTTGTGCCTGTTCTCTGACTTTTTCTAGTCTTGCTTTAGGATGAAACCCACTTACTTTAACTCCGTGGTTTTCTTTAAGATATGAATTTAATTCATTTATCTTTTGAATTCCAGTTTTGTTAAAATTATTTATTTTCATTTTATATTTCCCGATAATGATAAATTGTTAATTGTATTTATCAATTATCGGAAATTTTTTGTGTTTTTATTAAGTCAGGTGAATACCGTGTAGACTGTTTACATCTAATTTATTATGTAATTCTGTTCTTGCTTTACGCAAATACAGTAAAGATAAGTCTATTCTTGCTTCTGTAGAGAAAAATAACACATCACTGTTAGTGGTTTTTAATGTGTGTTTATAAAACATTAAGTCATTTAGATGCTTATGTATTTGTCCCTGGTAACGAAGTAATGATGCTCTATAAGTAGGTAATAATGCTTTGATTTGTTTTTGATTAGCCCTATTCATTGTATGTAACAACTGATTAGCAGTTTCAACTAGTACTATTTCTTCTAAAACAACTTCTTTACTTCTACCATCTATAATTTCCCAGTCGTTGGCTTTTGTTTTTCTCTTAAAGAAAAATCCTTTAGTGCTAACGTTTTTAACCGTTTGTTCTAATTTTTTAGCAAGTGCTTGAGTTTTTGCTTTAGTAAGCCGATTCTTGCGGGTAGGTTTTGTATTTTGTTTTGCCATTGTCATTAATTTTGAGAACTAATCCTCTTTGTCTTAACTGATTGCATGTATGTATATCATTTTCAGAAAGGTCATATTCATATATACCTTTTTCGTGTGCTAGTCTGTCAAATAATTGAAATTCTTTGGAACTACAAAATGTGGGTCCATTTTTAGAAGATAATATTCTCATCTTATCTCCTTAAAATTTTACTTTTACCTTTTGGCCCTGGTTTTTTCTTACCAATTTTTTTAGGCTTTTTAGGTTTTTGTACCACACGTTGTACATCATTAGCAATAGGTTTTACTACTGTTGCAACTGCTCCGGCACTCATGCCACCAACAGATGCTGTTTCCTTAATTATGATTTCATTTATACGCATAATACTATTTATCAAAGTCTACATTAAATATTAGACTAAAGTCAGTATAGTTTTTAAGCCATGTATCTAAATTAGTACTAGATGCTGTTCTTATTTCTTGCATTCTATTAGTAAATAATTCATAATTGTAGTCTGCTTGTTCTTTGTTTTGCTTTTCTATGTCTTTCCATTTGTTAGGATTTTCTTTTAACATGGATAAAGTTTCTAAATGTTGTGTTAAAAATTTTATTTTGGTAATAATATTTGTTTGAGTATCAAAATTGTTATCTGTCAAATGGTCAAATGTTTTATATCCTTTGTTTTGCAAATATTTGTATATTCTATGTGGACCAAATATTACAAAAGGTTGTTTCATTATTATTGCTTTGTAAATTTTTTCTGTAACAACTAACGTACTATCACTAAATGTTTCAGTAATTAATTGAAAGTCGCAGTCTAGTAAATCTGTTATGAAACTATCATCTGCAGACATTTGTTTCATATGTATTATATCATCATTACGTTTATCTAATTCTATAGGATAAACTAATTGTAAATCTTTTAAGTAAGCCAACCCATCATTAAAGTCTTGTTGAGATATTTGTTTGCGTTCAGATTGTTCTATTAAATATTTTACTGTTGATGTTTGTAATTCTTGAAAGTCTACATTAGGAGTACTAATCATATTTTCTTCTTTGTCCAATGCTCCTAACAACAATGCTCTATGTGGTTTAGGAGCATTATTTAAACAACTGTACAATGTAGATTTATTTTCGTATGTGTAATCTAAATCCATATTGTTAAATTCATCATACAGTTCTGCCATAGTATCTTCTTGGAAGTTTGCTGTATAAATTGTTTTAAAGTTTTTATAGTCTGACTTTTGTTGTATCTCTTTTATATTAATAGCACTATTACCATAAAATGTTGTATCAGGGTTTAACTTATATAACTGTACAACTTGCGATATAAACTTAAACATATAGTCATCACAATGCCCTTCAGCACTATTATCAAATAGTATTATTGCCTTATTGTTATTACATATATGTTGTGGTATAAATGTTTTATCTGTTAAATGATGTTTTTCCCAAATCTTATAAAGTTCTTTAGAGCCAATACCGTCTAAACTAATTATATATAATGTTGGTATTCGTGAACTTAACTTATCCAAATCTTTCCAGTAGTTTTCAAAAAAAGAACAAGTTCCTAATATATGGTCTCTACTAGTTCTTGGAATATTGTCTATATCTATCCAAGACTCATTACAAGACTTTATAAATTCGTAAAATGGGTTTTGGAAGTGTGCTATTTGCATAACACATATTTATTTAGGATTTTTTGCGTCCGGACTTCATGTTGGCACACCAATGATACATTTTTGACTTCTCACCACTGCTGTTTTTTGCTTTTTTACGGAGGCTTGTTACTGAGCCTTTACAACTTGCACCTGCTTTTTTAACTCTACCAGGTCTGCTTTTGCCTTTCTTTTTACCATCAGCAAAGTTTTCAACTACCATATATGCTGGTATTTCTTTTTTACCAATGTTTAATGCTTTTTGCACTCTGTGAAATCCATCCAGTATAGTCTTGCCATCAGCATCTACTACTATAGGATCTGTTGTGTCTGCAAAATTTACATCACCCAAATCACCTATAATTCTATCAAAGCCTGGTTTATCCATCTGTAAGTCTGCTACTTTAATTGTGGTGAGTTTAGTTTTTTTGTCTTTTAAATACTGCTTTACTTTAACACTTAAATTCCTACCTTGCTTTGTAACATCTTGCGACTTATAATTTTCACCTATTTGTTCTAGTTCGTCTATAAATGGTTGTGGATCCATGCCCTGATTTTCAAACTCATCTATAAAGTTTCTTAATTCTATTTGATATGATTTCTTTAAAACTTTAGGATCTTCATCTCCTGTAAAATTTTTAATGCCTTTTTTAACAGTATTCATATTGTTATCATATCCATGCTCTTCTTCTCTGTCTTGAGTCATATAGTCCCAAACATCTCGTAGCATTTTTACACCATTAATTGTAACATAATCTCTTTTTACATAAGTTCCTGGAAATGTAACAACTTCACCTTCCATTGCTTTTGCCATTTTTTGTTTCATTAATTCTTCAAAGGTAGCCGCATCACTTGACGTGTTACTAAAATGGTCAATTAATTCTTCTATTGTAGCATTAACTTTTAAAACATCTAATTTCTTTATACCCATTTGTAGTGCAACATCAAATCTATGATGTCCATTTACAATATAATTGTTTTTATCTATAACAATAGGTCTTATGCTACCATCTGCAAATCCACGTTTGGCTCTATCATGCATTCCTTTAACACGTTGATTTTGTACTGGCATAAGTGTTTCTATGTCTACATTATGTTTGGTATAATCAAAAGGAGAATCTTTTATATCACCTTTTCTAATTTGAGGCATGATATTTCTAGGAAAGTTT
>MDTB01045425.1_pt1 | contig 38646 bp, 39 predicted proteins | sample 811161 | NCBI WGS metagenome assembly MDTB01 (sample SAMN05326650, study PRJNA326480) | marine metagenome | isolation source: seawater | place: Mediterranean Sea | collected 2009 | reverse complement strand
TGTGCGGACAGAAGTTATATTTTTGGTGCCAAAGCGAAGATCATCGCAAACGATTGTTCAACCCAGCGTCATACCATCTGAAGCCTGAAGTTGTTGAAGCATGGTTGAACCTTCACTGGTTCCTTTCCCTTCCAACTGGGCCGACCGGATCAAGAGGGGACAGCCTGTGGTACTCACGACAAGACCGATATTTTGTTCACAGCTCAGCACCGTCCCCGCTGGATGCCCAGCGGTAGGCCAGCGTCCGATGAGCGCCTGGGCCTCTGTTGAGAGCTGATCGCGTAGGCGATGAATCAGCGGTTCGGTGTTGCGCAGCTTGAGACGTTTTCCCTGCCAATGGGTGTAGGTATTTGGATAAAGCGCCATGACCTGGCGATGCAGATCAAGGGCTGAACGCTTCCAATCGACAAGGAAATCCTCCTTCTTCAGCATCCTCGCGTAACTCGCCGTTCCGCTTTTCTCATCCTGTTTGGTGACGCCAAGTCGGCTGAGACGATCCGATTCGGGACCCGGACCAACAGCAGCGATGCGACCCATTGCCTTCACCATCAGCTCACCGGTGAGTTGGCTGAGTTTTTGAGATAGCTGCTCGGCGTTGTCGCTCAACCCGATGGCTAAAGGCTGCTCAATCAGCACGGGGCCAGTATCAAGACCTTCTTCCATGGCCATGATGCCCACTCCTGTTTCGCTGTCTCCTTCCAGCAGACTCCACTGAATCGGTCCAGCGCCTCTCCATCTCGGCAAAAGAGAGCCATGGCCGTTCCAGCATCCAAGAGGTGGCTGTTGAAGGACAGACTTCGGGAGAATCTGGCCAAAGGCAACCACAACAGAGACATCAGCATTCAATTGTTTAAGGGTTTGCTGGACCTCAATGTCCTTGCGGATGCGCTCAGGTGTGAAAACGGGACAGCCAAGATCTATTGCCCTTGCTTTCACTGGTGATGGGATGAGCTGTTTCCCCCGTCCGCGGCGACGATCGGGTTGTGTCACCACGCCGACGATGGTGTGTCCTGATTCGATCAACGCCTCCAAGGTTGGGACGGCGTAGTCCGGTGTGCCCCAGAACAAAATCTTCATCTGACAAAATCCATGTCTAGGGATGTGGTCATGACTGCTTGAGAAGCCCTCTTCCCGCATATTTCCAGGGCATCCGAATCGATCCATAACGGCGACCGATGTCCATCGCTTTCAGATAGAGGCTGCCGCTGCGCTCCCGAAACCAGGGCCAACTCAGCACATCAAGTCCGCCGAACGGCAGGAAAGGGTTACGACGAAGAGAGGCGTAGACCTCCACCCTGGTCGTTTGAATCTTGGTTGCTGTTCGGCAGTGGTAACCGTGGGTGTCGGCGATCACAAGTGTGTTGCCCGGTACCGCAAACCGGTGAGGCAGAGGCAACCCCATGGCCTTCAGATCAGCGTTGTGTGCACGGAAGGATCCCCTCGCGTGATATTTGATCGGTGAGTCCGCGGCAGTGAGGCTCTGACTTTTTTCCCAGGCAAGACGATCGCAAGACAAGCGATGGGAACCTGGCACGTAGGCAAGTGGCCCGGCATCGTCCTGAACATCCTCCAGAAACAGCCAGGCCTTGGCGGTGGAGTGAAAGGTGTCGGAATGGACGGTGGACTGGGGGTCCGGTTGCTTGCCCGAGGCCCCCGAAAAAATCGCCTGAAGTGAGAACACTGGTTCAGCCAGCGTTCCAGCGACATAACGGATCAGATCTTTGACGTCTTGTCGATGAATCAGGTCGAACAGTGCAGGGTGAGAGTGTTGAAGTTGAACCCCATCCAGGAAGACGCGTCTGGTGGTGGTTCTCCCCTGCGTCATGTCGTAACGGCTCCAGGGTTGATTCAGCACCTCTTTTTGGAGAGTCCTGAACTCAGAGGCGGGCAGAAAGTTTTCGATGCAGATGAATCCGTTCTGCTCGAACTCACTGCGACGTGCAGCGGGGATGTGTCTGCTGATCAGCCGACGCCGCCCCACCGCGAGTTTGGCGGCAAGTTTCAGACGCATGACATGCAACCCGTGCTTGTTCAGCCAGCGGCTGCCCAGAACTGGATTGTCTCGAAAGGACTTTGCACCAGTGAACACAGCCAGGGCCGCCAGCGGCAGGCCCAGCAGATCACGTCCAGACATGACTTCAGGCTTCGCCGGTGATTGATAGCCCGTCAACCCAAACATGGGGACACACACCTCGGGTTGTGACCTCGGCATGGGACTCGAGATGAACGATGTTGTTCAGCACGTGTCTGATGTCGCCAGCCACTGTGGCAGCTTCAACGGAGATGAATTCACCGCCTTTCACGAGCCAGCCGTCGAAGGGGAGTGAAAAGGATCCCTGGCTGGCTTTGACGCCGGCATGAAGTGCACTGAGATCTTCGATCAGAACGAAGGGTTGGGACTCACTGCGGTGATCCAATGTGAGACCACTGTCGTGGCCATCAGTCGAGCTCACCACGAACCAGTCAGGCCCCACAGAAACCTTGGCACCAAGACCGGCATGCCCGGTTGGTTGCACACCGAAGGCTCGGGCAGTGGCTTCCGAGTGCAGAAAGCTCTTCAACACCCCACCTTCGATCAGGCTGAGTCGCTGCGTTGGAGTTCCTTCGCCATCAAAGGGTGCTGCTCCGATGTTGTCGGGGTGAAGACCATCGTCGTGCAAGGACAGAAAAGGAACAGCGATGTTGCTACCCAGGTCGTCGCGTTGACTCAGACTCACACCATCGAGAACAGCGCGAGCATTCAGCATGCTGCTGAATGCACCTATCAAGGACAGAAACGCCTCGGGTGTGAAACAGATGCGGTAGGTCCCGGTTTCAATCGGTTGGTAGGCGAGATGACTGATCGTGCGATCTGCGGCTTCCTTGATGCATCCCTCGATGTCGAGGTCATCACTGCCCAATGCCAGTCGAACCGCTCCGGAACTGCGTGGCTTACGGCCTGCTTCTTCAGCCCGCGCATAGAGATACAAACTCGCTTGCGTCCTCTCCATCTGACGCAGAGCCCCTTCACTGTTGAGATACAGACTCTGTGACAAGGATTCGGCCAGACCGTTGTAGGGAACTGTCTGGATGGCTGCATGCCTGCTTAAAAGTTCCGCCTCTGCGTGTCGAAGTTTGTCCAGGAGCGGCAGGATGCCTCGTCGTTGCTTGAGAGGACGATCCAGTTCCGGCAATGCAGCTGTCGCCAGGGGAGAAAAGGCAGGAACGTCGTCGGGATTGCCGAGGCGGCTGGCTTGCTGAGCGCCAAGCAGAGCCTGTTCCAGCCCGTCGGGGCTGAGATCGGTCGTACTTGTGATGCCGATCAGTCCGTCCTGATTCCAAACGCGCACTGTGATGGAGCTGCGCTGAGCAGCCTTGAGCTGCTTGGCTTCGCCGCGGTCGACCTGTACAGAACAATCTTCGCTGCAGGCAGCACCGAGATCCCACTGACGGATTCCTGTTTGGGTGGCCAAACGGTGGAGTTGATCCTGGAGTGCACCTGCGTTCAGTTGATTGCTGGGCGACTGGTTGTTGGATGTCATCGTCAGCGTCCTCCCACCGTGATCGAGTCAACCTTGATGTGAGGCTGTCCGACGGTGACAAAAACGCTGCCGCTCACTGAGCCACAGAACCCTGCAGCCAGCTCGAGATCGTTGGCACACATCGAGATGCGTGGCATCACCTCCTTGGCATCCCCGATCAAGGTGGCTCCCTTGACCGGTTTGGTGAGGCTGCCGTTTTCGATCAGATAGCCCTCCTCCACCGCAAAATTGAACTGTCCAGTTGGGCCGACGCTTCCACCGCCCATGGACTTGCAGTACAAGCCACGATCCACCGATGCGATGAGCTCCTCTGGTGAATGGGGACCAGCGTCGATGAAGGTATTGCGCATCCGACTGGCCGCTGCGAAGGCATGGCTTTGGCGACGGCCACTGCCTGTGCGTTGATGACCAGTTCGCAATTCGCCGGCGCGATCGCTGATGAAACGTTGCAGGATCCCGTCCTTGATCAGCACAGTCCGTTGCGGAGCCATCCCTTCATCGTCCATGGACATGGATCCGAAGGCCCCACCACTGAGACCTTCATCGATTGCTGTGACGGCGGAGTGAGCGATCTGCGTTCCAACGCTTTCGGCAAAGGGCGTCGTGCCACGTTCAATCTGCGTCGTTTCCAACAGATGTCCGCAGGCTTCATGGAAGATGACTCCACCGAAACGATTGGCGAGAACAGCCGGCATCTGGCCGGCATCCACGTACTCCGCACGCAACATCGTTCCAGCGCTTTCACAGACTTCAGCTGCGCTCGATTCGCAATCCCAGTTGTTGAGATCGTCAGGTCGATCGGTGCTGCCGTAGCGACGACCGACACTCGAACGGTGATCACCGTCCGCTGCAAGAACGGAAAGACCGGTGGACTGGTGCAGGCGAATATCGCGGGCGAAGGTTCCGTCTGAGGCGGCCACCAGAACCTCCTGCCAGTCGCGTGAATAGCTGCCCCGACGCACCTGAAGATGTTGTCCGAGCCGCTGAAGGTGAACCGTGCCCTGCAGGAGCCTGCCGCTGGCGGAATTCAGGTCCGGACAACGGGCCAACCAGTCCTGCTTGGTGATGGCGTGATCCGTCAGATCATTCAATCCCTGAAAAGAAGAAACAGGGTTTGCTGACCCGGCCACAAGGCCAAGCATGGCAAGCGCCTGATCGAGGGATCTGGTCAATCCATCACGACTGAGATCATTTGTGCTGACGAATCCGTCGCGTCCGTTCAGGAAAACGCGTAACCCTGCACCCCGAGAAAAGGCGGGGTTGACACTTGTGATCGTGTCTTGCTCAGCAAGAAGGCCGAGATGGTCGGTCTTCTCGAGAAAAACCTCTACCAGATCGGCACCAGCAGTGGTTCCGCGATGAAGAAGATCCTGCAGGAGATCCTTCCAACCGGACGAAAACGAAGCAGTCAAGAAAACTTAGGGGGGTAATGAATTCAGCGCACAGCTGGCTGGAAGCGCTCGCTCGGGATCGGAGACATCAGGAAGAGTTTCGCCATCAAGGACACGTTTCCGAGCCAGTGGGGCAGCTTCTTGATCACCCGTAGAAGGGCGGGTGCATCACTTGCATCAGCGGCATCGAGTGCGGCGTTATTGCTGACAAGACCTTCGAGGCGCTCCCAGAACTTCTCGTTACGAACATCGAGCACAACGGGGAACACCCGGGCCGACGTTTCATTGGTTTTGTCGATCACCATGCGGTCGTAGTCACGGGCATCGAGGCCCAGGGATTCGTAAAACTCTTTTCTTGCAACATCGCGCACGTACATCGTGGCGAACACTGCCAGAAGGAAGAATCGGCACCAAAGTTTGGCGATTGGTCCACGAACAGTGTCCGGCTGTGCCTTCATCAAGGCATCGAAAAAATCTCCGTGGCGGTTTTCGTCCTGACACCAATTTTCGAAGAAATTGAAAATCGGGAAAATCTTGCTGTCGGGATTGTTTTCCAGATGACGATAAATAGCGATGTACCGCCAGTAGCCAATCTTTTCTGAAAGGTATGTGGCGTAGAAGATGAATTTTGGTTTGAAGAATGTGTATTTCTTATTTGCTGTGAGGAAGCCGAGGTCGAGCTGAACCCCAAAATCACTCATTGATTTGTTGAGAAATCCAGCATGGCGGGCTTCATCCCTCGCCATGTGGGCAAAGCATTCAGCCAGCAATGGATTCTTCTGTTTGATGCGACGGCTTAGTTCCTTGTAGAGCAGAAAACCGGAGAATTCAGACGTACAGCTCTGCTCCAGAAACTCGATGAACACCCGGCGGGTTTCAGGGTCGAGTTTGTCAGCTGCACCCTCAAATTCCTCGTTCCGGACGAAGTGGTGACGGTTGTAGTCCTTACGGAATTCTTCGCAGATCGCCTCGAGCTCAGCCTCGTTCGGTCGGAGATCCATCGAGGCCATCGCCTCGAAATCCGTGGTGTAGAAACGGGGCGTCAGGATTGTGTCCCTGGCCGGGTCTTTGGTGGCAACGTTGCTTTCGGCCTGCTCGGCAACGGCGGTGGGAGGGACCATCAGCTCCTGTCTCGCGGTGTCATCCAATGTAGAGGGCACACGCCAGATCCTGATGGTTCAGTTACCTCCGAGCCATTTCTGCCCATTGAGGCGTTGCATCAGGCGGGATACCAGAAGCGCCAACGACATTCGTTTTTCATCAATCAGAAAGGACTCCAGCAAGGTGGGGTCGCTGCCGGGATCCGCGAGCGTGATCGTTTTGGTACTGGAGATGTCGTTCTTACCGAAACAAAGCCAGAAACGTCGACCGCCGGGCAGTTCCCCCACAACCATTGGACAGGTACCTCCAACAACCGGTCGATCTCCATCAACCAGCTCCAGCCTTTCAGGAACCAGGTCGTAGCGTTTCAGCTGGGATGAGATTGCAGGCAGGAATTCCTCTGCCATGAACAGCTCAAAGGGTTTGTCCTCAGGCTTTGGGGGTTTCGCTTTCGGCTTGGGCTTGGCCTCAACCTCCGGCGTCGCCTGCTTTGGGGCCTCGGCAGGGGTTTCGCTCACCGTTCACTGTTGACTGACTGAACTGTAAGCAGACCGGATGCCCACTCACCAGTCTTGATCGGGATCCCTCGACCAGTCATCTGTATCCCGATTTCTTTCCTGCATCTGTTGCCTTGCAGCTGGGCTTTGAACCTCAGGAGCAGGTTTTACGGGTTCTGTGTCGGACGTTCTCGGCCGTTGAATCACGCGATAAGGAACAGCCACGGTGGGAGCCGGATCACGGATGTCCCGTTCGGGCATCACAGGCGCTGCAACGGCTTCCATGGGTTCAAACCCCTCTGGCTCGGCAGCAGCAGCACGCCCCATCGGCTGGTGGAGCGTGCGACGCAGTGGGGCACGACCGGGAATCAGCAACAGAGCGGCCATTCCACTGAGAGAGGCTCCCGTTGCGGCGGCAATGGCAGTCCAGGCGCCAAGGGGTAGCGGCGGTGATCGCCAGATCAGGACCTGCAGCTGCGTTGTTCCGGTCCGATTCATGGCCGACACCACGAGAACGGCAACAACAGGCAACAGGCAGGGAAGCAGGAGAACCCGCCGGATCAGCATCATTGACGTGGTCCCTGCCAGCGGTCCAGCGGAGCTAGATCCTCGTCGATTCCATCGAACAGACGGATCACCAGAAAATCGACCATTTCAGCAAGGGTGGTTGGCCTTGTATACCAAGCCGGAATCGGCGCAGCGATCCGTGCTCCTGCCTCAGCCAGTGCCGTGAGATTGCGAAGGTGGATGAGATTGAACGGCATCTCTCTCGGGACGATCAGCAGTGGGCGTGACTCCTTGAGATGCACATCCGCGCAACGTTCAATCAGATCGGAGGCCACCCCGGCACTGATTCGCCCAACCGTGCCCATGCTGCAGGGAAGAATCACCATCGCTTTTGAGCGGAAACTGCCGCTGGCAATCGCTGCGCTCTGATCGTTCCATCGATGGCAGATCAACTCGCCAGTTGAAACATCAAGATGATCCCTCCAGAAGACTTGTTGCTTCTCAGGATCGACAGGAATCGACAGGCCCTGCTCGGCTCTGAACACGTCGTGGGCTCCGCGACTCAGTACCAGATGGATGCGGCGTCCCCGCTGGAGCAGCAACTGCAAGGCGCGCTCAGCAAGAGGCTGAGCAGAGGCACCGGTCACCCCAAGCACGTAGGGCAGCATCGTTACGTCTCGCTGAGGGTGACCGGGACCAGAGGGTCTTGTTCGGAAGGGGTTTCGACAACAGGCTCAGAAGCCACCTCAAGGTCGATCTGGTTCCTGAGAACATCCACTTTGATCACCTTCACGCGAACGGAATCCCCCAGCTGATAGGTGCGTCTGCTCTTGCGGCCCACCAACCTGCTTTGTCTGGACCGGTATTCGTACCAGTCGTCGTTCAGTGAGCTGACATGAACCAGTCCTTCAACGGCCGTGGGCCCAACCTCGACGAAAAATCCATAGCTCTGAACACCACTGATCTGTCCATCGAGATCCTTGTTCAACATCGGTTCGGCCGTTCTGGCCTGAACCATGGCGACAAGATCCCTTTCCAGCTCGATGATCTGGCGTCGCCTGCCGTTCAATTTCTGGATCAGGCGATCAGAACAAAGTTGCTGAAGCTTTTCCTCGATCGATCCGGTGAACAACGGCCACGACAACTGCTCGGCACAGTCGCGGTTGCCCAGTGTGAGGCGTTGTTTGTGTCTGACGGTTGGCCTGTCCTTCCCATCGCTGAGAAGGGTCACGATGACCTGTTGGTTGGCCAGATCGACATAGTTGATGGCTGGGCAGCACCAGGGCACTGCAGGGGCTGGGGTTGACGGAGCGGCAGCTGGTTCCTTGTCGGACACACTCGAGGTCGTATCGATCCCGTCCTGAGCCTCCTCCCCAGCATTAAGTGGTCCGAAGAATCCGTCCTGTAAGGCGTGACTGAGTTGCTGCTCCAGCACCCGTCGTTGTGGAGCGCTTTCAAATAACGCCATCAATTCCGATGCCGATGGACTTCCCTCATCGTTCAGTTCCAGGGGAAGTTCCAGGGCCACTGCCGTTTTGGCGACATCGGTCAGCACGCCATCGTCGGCTTGACCACTGTGCAGCTGAATACCTGGCAACTGCAAGGCTGTGGCGTGAAGACCCCAGGCACGATTGGCGGCTCTCAGCAGGGGCTGAAGCAAGGACTGGGGGTCTGTTGAATCAAGTGCATCAAACCAGCGATGACGCAGCCCGGTGGGATCGGCCCAGATCAAATCCCCCAGAGCATCGATCTCCGGAGCATGCAGGTCGAGCTGAATCGCACCTTGGCGCTGTTCGTTCTCAAGGAGACAGCGGGCGCAGAAGAGCAACGTCTCCAGTTGCCCGAGTTGATCTTTGATCTCCTTTAAGGCCGCAGGGATGGTGCGTGCCCTTGGTTTGCGTGCTGCTAAAGCCTTCAGTTGCTCCGGTCCGATGGCGGCGATCGGTCGGATCGAACTGAGCATGAACGACCAGTCGCTGAGATCGCCACTCGCCGTCAGATCCAGCCGGACCGTGATGGCCTCGGCACTCTCTCCCACGTTGAACTGGCTGGCTTTGCCAAGTGGTGTGTTGAGGAGAGGCTGCCAGACCTCTCCGAGACAGATGGCCTCGGCACGCTCTCTCAACCAGAGATCAAGACTGTTCCCGCTACCGAGCCGTTCCGCCACTGATGGGACGTGAATCCACAACCTTGTCCCTCCTGAATGGGGCTCAACGTGAACTGCCGGCAACGATGGTGCCTCGGCACTTGTCCAGCTGCGGAGCAGCAGAGCAGGTTGGTCACTGAGGTCGGTCCTGCCCTTTGACGGTGGCGACTTGGGCGCCACCCTTGGTGGCGTGGGGCGAACCTGCAGTCCCGCTTTCGTCAGTAAGAGGTCTCGATCTGATGATGCTCCGCCACTGAGGGGGAGTGAGCGGGCCACATGCCCCTCTGCCGGGCACTGGGCCACCGGATAGCGATCCAGATGGATCTCGACAACAGAGGTTGGAGGATCCTGTTGAAGGTGCTGAACATCATCCCCAGGCAATCGAATGCTGGTCAGCAGACGATCGTCAAGGGGAACAGCAACCAGCTGGTCCTCCTGCTGTTCCACCTGACCGAGCAAGGTTGTTGTTGCCCGCTCGAGAATGCACTGGACACCGCCCTCAGGAGAGCGTCGACGCCCCCCCTCTCGAAGAATTCGAACCAGAACCCTGTCTCCGTTCCAGGCGTGATTCAGCTGATGATCACGGATGTAGACGTCATCTCCACCGTCGTCACGGATTGCGAAGCAAAAACCTTTGCTGCTGCAACGCAGTCGAGCCTCGATCAAGTCTGGGGTCTGCCCACGCAGCAAAGCCTCTCTGTCGTTGCTGTCGATCACCCCCAAACGGCCGAGTGCCGAGAGCGCGGTCTCCAGGGAGAGCTTGTCGGCTGCGTTGGTGAGTTTGAGGGTCTTCGCCAGAACAGCTGTTGTGGTCGGCTTATCAACAGACAGCTGATCAAGCAGGTCGGCGACCGTGAATTTCATCGAGAGAGGGGGCGGAACCGATCTTCAAGATCGGGAGAAGAGTGGCTGATGGAGGAATTCGCAACAGGAGATGCGGATCGTGCAGAGAACTCCACGCCTGTTTTGATCTTAAGAGTCGGGTTGTTGGCTTTCGGGCCAGAGCAGACGAATACCGATCACCAAAAATCCGATTCCCGCAGCCAGTTGCAGCATGTCCGTCGGAATCACTGTTGCAATTGATCCGCCTGCCAGGGCACCAATCAGACTTGCCAGCACCAATGCTGACGACGATCCGAGAAAAACTGCCAGCGGACGATCGGATGTGCCGCTGAGCGCCACTGTGGCCAGCTGAGTCTTGTCACCCAGTTCCGCCAGAAAAACAGTGACGAACGTGGACAAAAGCAAGGTGAAATCCATCAGTTCATGCCGCTGTTGAGGAAAGGAAAAGAGAGCGACCAGCCTGGGCACCTAGCCAGAGCCCAAGTCCGATCATCAGAACGCCCGCCATTAACTGAAGACGTTCTGGGGGCAGAACCTGCGCCAGCCAGCGACCGACAAGGACGCCGACCAGGCTGGATGCGATCAGCGCCGTTGCAGCCCCGAGAAACACCAGCCAAGGGGCGCCTGACTGCGCCGACAGAAGCAGGGTTGCCAACTGGGTTTTATCACCCAGTTCAGCAACGTACACCGTGGTGAATGTGCTGACGAGAACTGTCAGGAAGGCCGGTCGTTCGTTCGAGCCAGATTGCATCAGGATTCAGCTCGCTGGGCACGGTTGAACCTACGCATCACCATGCTCCGCCCTCCGTAACGAGAACGGATCTGCTGACGGCAGCATTGAATTGCAAAGGCATCCAATGAATCTGAATCAACCTCGAAAAGTTCACCGAGCTCACTGACCCTGCAGAAGTCGGGTCGATCGTTGTAAATCCGACAGCGTCGTCCACCGCTGTCGTAATGGATGCACCAACCATCGTCACCCACCATCGCCAGATACTGATGGCGTTGCGCCTCTGACAGCGCGGCCAACGCCTCCGGACGTTCCTCCGGACTGAGATGACAGCAGGCACCGCATTGTTGGATGCACTGCCACCGGTCTCCGCGACTGTTCATTGCCATCGTTGTGACAAGACTCCGCAGACTGTGCTGGAATCCGCTGAGTGACAGCGCCATTTTTTCATGGGCATCGATTTCCACCTGATTGCCAATTTCGGCGCTCTCGCGCTGATCACCCTGGCTGGCCCTGCCGTGATCTTCATTCTCTTCTATCGCCGAGGTGCGCTTTGAACGTCTGAGCCTTTAGACGTTTGATTCAAGGTCGTAGGCCCAGGCCTAGCGAGGCTTCCTCCAGGAGTTGATGCACCATCGGGTGGCTTGCAAGCGGGTTGGAACTGATCAACGTTGATCCAGGCCTGATTTCCGCACAAATTTCCTGCCCTTCATCGTTTCGGACGATCAGCCCGGCATCGGAAACGAGACGGGCGTTGTAGCGATGATCTCCGCGCATCAGATCAATGCGTTCGGTGTGTTGCCTGAGGGCCTTGAGCACCAGCTGCAGCCGGGTTTCCCCTTTCCAACGGTTGATCCCGATGTTGAACGCCACATCGCAGCGTTCCGGACATGGCTCCTGACTGCGCCAGCGCCAGGCGATGGCTCGCCTCTGAACATCGTCCTGGCTGAGAGTGAGAGAGAGATGGCCTCCGTTGAGAACACGCGATTCCACGACGGCGCAATCTCTTGCCCAGAACAACGGTGTTTCGTTGCCGACACCAAACGGTTCCAGCTTCTGCAAGTCGTTCCATAGCTCCCAGTTGATCTGCTCGAGCCGGAGAAGTGCTTCTGGCTGCACCGGCAGCCCCTCTCCTGCTCCGGACAGCCAGAGCTGCGCCAGATCGTTCAGCTGTTCATGCAGGGCACTGACATGACAAGCGGCCACTGTGAAACCACCGGCGGCGGGATGCCCTCCGTATCGGTCCAAAAGCGAGTGGCATGACTGGAGAGCAGTATCAACAGCAAAGCCCTTCGGTGCTCGAACCGATGCCCGCAGCATGCCGTTCCCTTCACCAGCGAGCAGGGCTGCCGGCCGGTTGTATCGCTCGACCAGCCGTGCCGCGACAATCCCGATCACACCGTGATGCCAGTGGGACTGGGCAAGCAGCACAAAGGGCGGCAGTCCGCCGTTATCCGCCTCGATCAGCGCTACGGCCTCGGCTTCGATCGCGTCGCAAAGGTCGCGGCGTTGCCGGTTGAAGTCATCGCAGCGCCGTGCCAGCCCCATGGCGACATCAGCATCCACAGATGTCAGAAGATCAACGACCAGACCTGGCTCTCCGAGTCGGCCGACCGCATTGATGCGTGGAGCGATCTGGAATCCGATGTCGTCGCTGCGCAAGGGGCGATCGTCCAGACCAGCCAGCCGTTGAAGCGCTTTAAGGCCAGCACAGTCCGTACGGTGCAGATGTCGTAAACCCTCGTGCAGCCAGCGCCGATTCGCTCCCTGCAAGGGAGCCATGTCGGCCACGGTGCCGATGCAGAACAGATCCCTGGCTGAGCGAATTGCTTCCGGCCGCTGCAGATCCTCTGCAACAGCCACAGCCAGGACATAGGCAAGTCCCACTCCAGCCAGCCCCCGATAGGGGGAAGCCTCAGGGGTTGTGGCCGGATGGATCAGGGCCGCCATCGGTGGTCGGTTCTCCGGGATGGTGTGGTGATCAGTGACGATCACCTCCATCGCAAGATCACGGGCCAGTTCAAGGGCTTGCCGCGCTGAAACACCGTTGTCGACCGTGATCAGAATCTTGATGCCGGCGTCATGCAGCTCCTGAACCATGCGTGGATTCAGCCCATAGCCGTCATCGCTACGCGAGGGAATCGCCACTGTCGGTCTGGCCCCCAACGGCGTTAGCGCCTGAAGCAGCAGGGCACTGCTCGTCATGCCATCAGCGTCGTAGTCACCGCATATCGCGAGCGCTTCCTGATTTCTGCAGGCTCGACTGACCCTCTCAACAGCAATTTTGAGATCAGGGAAATGAGTATTCGGATCCGGAAGCACTGGCGGATCAAGCAGGTCGATGGCTTCCTGCTCGGTTCTGATGCCTCGCCGCTTCAGCAGACAGCGGAGAGGAAGAGGGAGGTCGCATCCAGACAGGGGATCCGGCTCGATCACCGCAGGAAGGGACCAGACCCAGGAATGCTTGGCTTCGGACAACGGTTGGGGCAGAGGACGGCGCCGTCGGACAGCATTGTGCTCTGCAGTTAAGGATCTGGCCTCCATGACCCAGCTTCACGCTGTCTTCTGGGATGTCGATGGCACCCTTGCGGACACGGAGATGGACGGTCACCGTCCGGCGTTCAACGCTGCTTTCGACAAGCTCGGCCTGCCGATCCACTGGGATCCGGAGCTCTACGCCAGGTTGCTGTCCATTCCCGGTGGTCTGCGACGGGTTCGGGCCTATCTCTCAGAGCGAAATCTGCCGGTGAATGAACAGCAGCTTCTGGACCTGCGAGAGATTAAACGCAGCATCTACCTGCAACGCATTCAGGATGGCTTCGTCGGCTGGAGACCGGGCGTTTGCCGTCTTTTGAAGGCCATTGACGCTGCCGATATTCCCCAGTGGATCGTCACGTCGAGTGGTAATGCCTCCGTCATGGCCCTGCTGGAAACTGGAGGCAAGGAACTGCCGCGGTTTGCGGGAATTGTCACGTCGGATGATGTGGATCAGGGGAAGCCCTCACCGGCGGGGTACTGCCTTGCCTTGCAACGCAGCGGTTGCCCTTCTGCGGACGGTCTTGCCGTGGAGGATTCCGCCGTTGGTCTGCAGGCCGCTCGAGCCGCAGGGTTGTCCTGTCTGTTGACCCCTTCGCCCTGGGATACGGACCTGGTTTCACTCATCCCCGAATCTGTTGCAGCGATGGATCATCTTGGAGATCCGACCAAGCCAGCCAGCCAACTCCATGGCCCCCCTTGCCCAGATGGGCTTGTGACGCTGGAGTACCTGCAGGCTCTGATCTCCGGAACACCCCGATGAGCACAGTGCAAGACACACGTCTGTCTCGCGTTCAGGGTCGTTTTGGTGAGCGGTTTCTGCTCGGCTTCAAAGGGCCCTGGTTTCGCATCAGTCTTGTCTTGCTTGCACTTCTGGGCGGATTTTTTCTGGGAAGCAATGCCACGGAGTACATCGGTGAGAGCCTTGCATTGCGGTCGCTCTCGGCCCTCACCTTTTTGGTGCTCGTGGAGCTGTTAATCCGGCTTCGATTCAGGTTTGCAGGATCTCCAATGACCTTGTCCTGGCAGGTGATCGATAACCTCAGGATCGGTTTCGTCTATGCCTTGGTTCTGGAGGCCTTCAAGGTTGGATCCTGATCGTCCTCTGCAGATCCCAGAGAGGGATCTCGATCGGCTGCTGGCCTCCATCGGCGTGATGGAACGGCTGGTCTGGAAGCAAGCTTGGCTTGATCGCGGCATTGTTCAAGTTGGCCAGGAGCTCTGGGCTCCTGGGACCTCAGCCGATTGGCTCTGGTGCTTGGCCCTCCCTTTGCTCACGCTGGCTGAGCAGAGACGAGGGACCGGTCGGAGCCTGATCGGGCTGAGTGCTTTGCCTGGCTGCGGGAAGACCACGCTGGGGGCCTGGCTGGAAGTTGCCGCCGAGGCCATTGGCCTGTCGTTCCAGGTGGTGTCCATCGACGACTTTTATCTGCCCAGTCCCGCTTTGGATCAATCCATGGCGGGCAACCCCTGGGGTGTACCCAGGGCGATACCGGGAAGCCACGAACTTCAGCTCATGGCGACCGCTCTGGATGCATGGAAGTCGGGCCAATCGGTGCAGTTTCCATGTTTTGACAAGGCTCTTCGCGATGGTCGCGGAGATCGCAGCGGTTGGCGGAACTGTGATGCCTCGGTGCTGCTTCTTGAGGGCTGGTTCGTTGGTTGTGAACCGCTGGCTGAAGCCCATGCACTTGATAGTGGTGCCGACCATCTCGAACCCTCTCTTCAGGATGGTGAACTCCGCTACAGATCAGCTGTCCAGAGCGCTTTGGAGGCTTATCAACCGATCTGGTCAATGCTGGACCATCTCTGGCAAATCAAGGCACCGAATCTGAACGCGCCGTCGTTGTGGAAACGCCAGCAGAACGAATCTCAACAGCGTCTGCGGGGGTCGGGTCTTCCGGATGACGAACTTCGGAGCTTCATCCGGATGGTCAGCTCCGCCATCCCATCCCTCAGCTTTGAGCTTCCTCGAGCTGATGTGGTTTTCACCGCTGATGCGCAGCGGAATCTCAGTGGCCTGAGTCTCCGGACCTGAATCAGGACTCGCTGTCCTCTGTTTCGCTGATGGGATAGACAAATCCCTGTGCCCGGCCACTCAGAACCGACTTGCCGATCGACATGGCCCGCTGGGCTGCCACAGCAGCTTTGGCTTTCCAGGTGGCATGGCGCTGGTTGCGCTTGGCCTTGGAGGTTTTCTTCTTCGGTACAGCCATTGCGGCTCAGACATCACCAAACGCTGATTGTCCCGTTTGAAGAGGCTTTGCGTCAAATCGCTAATGTCTGCGCAGTGCTGATCTGCCGTGAGTTCTGATTCGAACGGCTCAAAGGAGTCCGCGGGAACCACGGTGTCGTCGCCATCGACGCTGTTCGGATTGCAGCGTGGTGAATCGCCCAGTTACTCAACCCTGCTGAAGGAGATCGAACAAGGCAAGGTCAAATCCCTTGAGTTGGTTCCTTCGCGACGTGAAGTGAAGGCGGTTTATCCCGATGGACGCGAGCTGACCGTTCCGGTCTTCGCCAATGACCAGCAGATCCTGCGAACGGCTGAAGAATCCGGAATCCCCCTGGAGGTTCGCGATACCCGCCAGGAACAGGCCATGGCGGGATTGGTCGGCAATCTCGCGTTGATCCTTCTGATCATCGTCGGGCTCTCCTTTCTGTTGCGCCGTTCCGCCCAGGTCGCCAATCGAGCACTTGGTTTCGGCCGCAGCCAGCCGCGGATCAAACCTCAGGACGATCTTCAGGTCCGGTTCGAGGATGTCGCTGGCATCAACCAGGCCAAGCAGGAGCTCCAGGAGGTCGTGACCTTTCTGAAGCAACCGGAAACCTTCATTCGTCTTGGCGCAAAAATCCCACGTGGTGTTCTTTTGGTCGGACCACCTGGAACCGGAAAAACGCTGTTGGCCCGAGCCATTGCCGGGGAGGCCGAGGTCCCATTTTTCTCGATGGCGGCGTCGGAATTTGTTGAGCTGTTTGTGGGTGTCGGAGCCAGCAGGGTTCGTGATCTGTTCAAAAAAGCCAAGGAGAAGGCGCCCTGCATCGTGTTCATCGATGAGATCGATGCCGTCGGTCGTCAACGCGGTGCCGGCATTGGCGGTGGCAATGACGAGCGTGAGCAGACCCTGAATCAGTTGCTCACGGAGATGGATGGCTTTGCTGAAAACGCCGGCGTGATTCTCCTGGCAGCCACCAACCGAGTTGATGTTCTGGATGCGGCGCTGACAAGACCAGGCCGCTTCGATCGACGGATTGAGGTGGGTCTTCCCGATCGACTTGGCCGTCAGGAGATCCTCTCTGTTCATGCCCGAACCCGTCCTTTGGATCAGGACGTCTGTCTTGAGAACTGGGCTCGGCGCACACCAGGGTTTTCAGGTGCCGACCTCGCCAACCTTCTTAACGAAGCCGCCATCCTCACGGCTCGCCGTCGGTCGACGGCCATTGCTGAACCCGACCTTGAAGCCGCCCTTGAACGCATCACGATGGGGCTGACGGCCGCTCCCCTACAGGACAGTGCAAAGAAGCGGCTGATCGCTTATCACGAAATCGGCCATGCACTTGTGGCAGCCTTGATTCCGGAAGCGGACAGGGTCGACAAGGTCACGCTTCTTCCCCGCAGTGGTGGGGTTGGTGGTTTTACCCGTCTCTGGCCTGATGAAGAGGTCCTTGATTCAGGCCTGATCACGCGTTCGAGTCTGATGGCCAGGCTGGTCGTAGCCCTGGGAGGCCGGGCAGCGGAAATGGTGGTGTTCGGCCGCGAGGAGGTCACCCAGGGAGCCAGCGGAGATCTCCAGATGGTGGCCCAACTGGCCAGGGAGATGGTCACGCGTTTTGGCTTCTCATCCCTGGGACCCGTAGCGCTTGAAGGGGCTGGCACGGAGGTCTTCCTTGGTCGGGATTGGTTCAGTCAGCGTCCTGGATACGCCGAGACAACCGGCCGTGAGATCGATCAACAGGTTCAGGACCTTGCACGTCGTTCGCTTCAGCGTGCGATTGAGTTACTGGAACCGCGGCGAATTGAAATGGATCGCCTGGTTGACGCTCTGATTGAGGAAGAGACCCTGCAGGGAGATCGTTTCATGGTTCTGGCCGGACTCACATGATCCTGCTGCTCCTGCTTCCTGCGCTGCTCATCGTCTTGGCGGCGCGGATGTCGATGGAGTGGCTCTGGTTTGCGCAATTCCGCCTCGAGAGCGTTCTGCAGCAACGCTGGGGGTATGCCCTGATCTCTGCGGCAGCGGCGACTCTTGTGGTGGTTTGCCTGGCGTGGTGGCGCCGATCCCTCGATCACTGTGAAAACTCCAAACAAAGCTCCACGCCCTGGTTGAGCGGCTCCGGATACAGCGCCGCCTTGTTGATGTGCCTGTTGGCTCTTCTTGCCAGCAGCTCCCTGGTGGTTGGGCTAGCGGTCCTGGCCTTGGTTCAACCCTTCGCCCTGCCGCACTGGCCAGAGGCGATGCGTCAGCTGAGTGGTCCCTCCACTGTTCTGATCCCAGTCGTACTGTCGCTGGTGCTCGCGGCTGCTCTGCGTCGGCGCTGGCTGGGATGGATCACCTTCTGGGTCTCCCTGTGCCTCATTTTCATCGTCGCCAGAGCCTGGGGACTCTGGATCCTGGCGTTGAAGATCCCTGATTCAGGTTTCCGTGATGCTCTTCTGAACACGGATTCCAGTTTTGCCCTGGGTCGCTTCAGTGCATGGCATTTCGGCCTGGAACTGGTTTTGTTGCTGTTGGTGTTTCATCTTTCAGCAGCTCTCTGGCTGCGCCTCACCCGCGCCCCTTCGCTCTCTGACTGGACGATCGCTCGTTTCGATCCAACGTTGCAGAGAGGTTTTGAGCGTTGGATAGCGGCTCTGCTCGCCGTGGTTTCAGCCCTCGTTTGGTTGTCCAGATATCAGTTGCTTTGGACGCGCACTGGAGTCGTCGCAGGTGCCGGCTGGCTTCAGGATCACTGGTTGCTTCCGCTTCGCACCGGAATCGCTGCACTGTTGCTTGTGGCATCCCTGGCGTTGTTTGTTCGAAGCATTCATCTCCGCTCTCACAAGATCCAGAAACTGTCCCTCGTTCTGGTGGCAGTTCTTCTGCTCACCGAACTTCTGGTTACACCTCTGGTGGGGTGGCTCTGGCTTCGACCTCGGGAGTTAGTCCTTCAGACCCCGTACATCGAGGAAGCGATCCGATCCACTCGACACGCGTTTCAACTTGATCAGATTGTTCGAAGCATCAAAACTCCCTCTCCCAAGCTCACTGCGGACGATATTGCCGAGGGGCGCAGCACCCTCGATAACGTTCGCTTGTGGGATACCCAGCCCCTGCTGCAAACCAACAGTCAACTCCAGGAATTGCGTGTCTATTACCGCTTTTCAGGTGCTGCTGTTGATCGCTATCCGCTGCTTACCGATCAGGACACAGCCCAGCAGGTGATTTTGGCTCCCAGAGAACTGGACCAGTCGGAACTTCCGCCACGATCCAGATCCTGGCTTAACCGCCATTTCGTGTTCACGCATGGTTACGGCTTCACGCTCAGCCCCGTGAACACCTTCAGCAACGATGGCCTGCCGGACTATTTCATCAGCGATCTCGGTTCCTCCACGCGAATCAAGGGCAACGAGGATCTCGGCATCAGTCGGGAGGTTGTTCGTCAGGAAGTGCCTGTTGATCAGGGAGGTCTTTACTTCGGCACGGTTCCTGCCACTTATGCCGTCGCTCCAACAGATGTTGATGAAATTGATTATCCAGAAGGTGATGTCAACGTCTACACCAGCTATGTGGGATCTGGCGGTATTCCCATTGGGATGTTGCCTCAGCGACTTGCCGCCTCCATTTATCTCGCCGAGCCGCGGTTGATGTTCTCGCCATCGGTCAACGCAAAAACCCGCGTGATGCTGCGCCGGGATGTTCGTGAACGCGTTGAGGCGTTGGCTCCATTCCTTCAGCTTCGTGGTGATCCATACCTCGTTTCTGTTCCATTGGATGAGTCGAATAAAGCTTTTTCCTCAAAACAGCATCAGTTTTGGATTGTGGAGGGTTATACAGATTCGATCACGTACCCCTACAGCTCCGCAGTGAATTCCGTAGACACCGATCGCTATCTACGGAATTCTGTAAAAGCAGTGGTCGATGCCTACAACGGCACAGTTCATCTGTATGTCAGTGAACCAGATGATCCCCTGATTCAAGGTTGGGCTCGTGTTTTCCCTGATTTGCTGGAACCCTTGGAAGCTATGCCTCAACAGTTAAGAGATCATCTTCGAGTGCCGGAGGATTTGTTCAGCGTGCAGGTTCAACAATTGCAGCGTTATCACGTAACAGACCCTCGAAAGTTTTATAGCAGTGATGATGTTTGGCAGGTTCCTCTTGAAACCTATGGTCGAGATCAAGTACCCGTCAGGCCTTATCACATCACAGCTCAGGTGGGGACAAACAGTGCTTCCGAGTTTTTGTTGCTGCAACCTTTAACACCATTGGCTCGTCCGAATCTCAATGCCTGGCTCGCAGCTCGAAATGATAATGAACATTACGGTGAATTGTTGTTGATCGATTTTCCTCGCACGTCTCCCATTCTCGGCCCTGAACAAGTGCAGGCTTTGATCAATCAGGAACCGGAGATCAGTAAACTATTTGGCTTATGGGATCGCGGTGGATCAGAGGTCCTGCAAGGGAATCTCCTGGTTGTTCCTGTCGGTGATGCGTTGATTTACGTCGAACCTGTGTATCTGAAAGCCAGTCAGGGAGGTTTGCCGTCGTTGGCTCGTATCGTCGTCAGCGACGGCAAGGAAATCGCCATGGCAAAAACACTCGATGCAGCCATTGCTGAACTGCAACAAAAAACTCCGCCAGCAGTGAAGCCAGCGGAGTGAATCGATTGTATTGACTTTAAGGAATCAGCCGATAGCGGAGAAATACTCCTTGCTTCCCTTGGGATCTTCTTTCATTGTTTTATCACCAGGTGTCCAGTTCGCGGGACAGACTTCATCAGGGTTGGCTTCGACGTACTGATAAGCCTGAAGCACACGCAGCGTTTCATCAACATTGCGACCAACGGGTGCCTTGTTGATGGTCATGTGCATCACCATTCCCTGAGGATTGATGATGAACAAGCCGCGATCGGCTTCTCCGTCTTCGTTGAGAACGTTGTAAGCGGCGCAGATCTCTTTCTTGAGATCAGCAACGAGGGGGTATGTGATGTCACCGATTCCGCCTTGGTTGCGAGGGGTCTGAATCCAGGCAAGGTGGCTGAACTTGCTGTCAACGGACACAGCAAGGACTTCTGTATTTTTCGAGCTGAAATCTGCGTATCGGTCGCTGAATGCGGTGATCTCAGTAGGACAGACAAAGGTGAAGTCCAGCGGGTAGAAGAAGAGGACGACATATTTGCCCCTGTACTGGGACAGGCTGATCTCCTTGAATTCCTGATCCACCACTGCAGTGGCAGTGAAATCCGGGGCCATCTGGCCCACACGAAGGCAACCGTTTTCGGGCATGTTCTGAATGGCGGTGGTAATCAACCGGAACCGGTGAGCGACTTATGCGTAGTCGTACCGACTTCCAGTTCCGTCTGACAATTTATCACGATTGGCCTCCCTTCAGCTCATACACTCGATGCAGATGTGATCGCAAATGCACTGGGCCCCAACTCTGTTACGCAAGTTCAGCTCCACCGGTCATTTCAGACTTCTCAATCAGCTGCGGAGTGACCTGAGAAAGCGTCCTCTGGATCGTGATGCCGCCAGCGGCATGTTGAAAATGCCAGGCTCCGGACGCTTTTCCCGGCAACCAGCCGTGCGCAGCACTCCTGTCGTCAGCGATTCCAATCCGCCCAGATCCCCCCAATACGAGGAATCTGCAGCATCACAGCAACAATCACACAGAACATTTCGTGACCGCTTGAATGCTATTGACATGCGCTGAACGCATCAGGAACGCGTCGATACGACAAAACAATCAAACGTGCACCTGAATGGCTCGGGGGAGACTTGAACTCCCGACCTTGGGGTTATGAATCCCACGCTCTAACCAGCTGAGCTACCGAGCCGTGGGGCTGATCTTAAACGATGATCAGTCCGTCAGGCACGAGCAGGAAGCTTGCCCAATGGGTTCACTGCTCCACCACTACGGCGACGGATTTCAAAATGAAGATGAGGGCCAGTACTTCGGCCAGTGCTGCCCATATTGGAGATGCGCGCACCCTGGGACACTATCTGTCCTTCCTTCACCAACAACTGGCTGTTGTGGGCATAACGGGTTGATTCGCCGTCTTCATGTGTGATTTCAACCAGATAGCCATATCCACTGCTCCATCCGGCGTAGGACACGATCCCGGAACGGGACGCATGAATCGATGTCCCCGTGTTGTTGGCGATATCAATTCCTTTGTGCATTCGGCCCCAACGCCAGCCAAAGCCTGAAGTGAAAACACCCTTGGTAGGCCAGATGTAAGTGGGCCCCATGCTCTTGAAGGACTCCTTGGCTGGGAGAGCTGGTCGGTTCGGCCAGCTGGCTCCGCCACTCACCGTGGGGCGAATGGCGAGCAACTTCTGACCACCAGCAGCCTTGGCAACGCGAACTTCGCGGCCAACACTTAATCGAGTGAGATCAAGGCCAGGGTTGTAGAGCTTCAGCTGATCTGAAGTGAGCCCATGCCGCTTCAGAAACGATGCAAGGGAATCCCCACTTTTGATAGAAGCCTTGTCAGAGACCGGTGGAGGTGGTGTCAGTGGAGCCGACGTTGTCAGGGTGTCTGAATCGAGACCTGAGATCTGAATCGCACCCTCGGACGCACTTGCCGGCAAACGGATCCACTCACCTTTTCGGAACGTGTGACTGGTGAGGGTTTGGTTGGCCTGCGCCAGATCCCTCACAGGGATACCAAGTTGGTCAGCGAGGGGCGCCAATTTGGTTGGTTGCGCAGCTCTCAGCCAAAACCACTCTGAAGAGAATGTCTGCTCTGAAGAGAATGTCTGCTCTGAAGAGAATGTCTGCTCTGAAGAGGATGTCTGCTTTGTGCTGGTTTCGGCGGGAAGAGGTGGAAGTTGCGAAATTTCAAATGAACGACTGTCTGCCTGACCAGGGAGCGCGGACCACAACGCTGCTGCAAGCAGTGGTGAGGTCGCAAGTACCAGGGCCGGAAGAGATTTCATGAAAAACCAATATTCCGATTGCGTTCTGTCAAGGACAGCAATCGATCAGAAGGTAACGAGCTGTACCTGCCTCCGCAAGCCTTCGTGGTGCAGTCAGCCGATCACCACAATGACAACCGCACACCTGCTGTGTAAAGAACAAGCGCGCAGGCCACTGAAAGATTGAGGCTGCGAACACCTCCCTGCCCCTCGGAATCAGCAGCGCCAGGCATCGGGATTGTCACGATCGCATCGCATTGCGCTCGAATGGAGTTCGGAAGCCCCGTGTCCTCTCTCCCGAAGAGCAAAACATCCCCGAACTGGAAGGGGAACGCCTGAAGTGGACGTCCACCGAAGCGGCTGCAACCGATGAGGCGGCGTTGTTCGGGAAGCTTGAGAAGAAGTTGGTCAAGATCCCGATGAACCGTCACATCAACATGGGGCCAGTAATCAAGGCCGGCCCGCTTGAGTTGACGATCATCAAGACTGAATCCGAGCGGCTCGATCAACTCGAGTGGTGTTCTGAACGCCGCGCAGGTTCTCGCCACATTGCCCGTGTTCGGTGGAATCCTCGGTTCGAACAACGCCACGCGAAGGGCTGCAGCTGCCAACGATTGGTTCATGGCACTGGCTGTCCAAAAGCCTGAAGATCCAGTGCTCGGCCCTGAATCACCAGCCAACTCTGGTCGGCATGTTGCTGAATCCGCTCGGACAGCTGACCAAGACGGTCTCGAAACAGCCCCCCGACCTTGGTGGATGGCACGACCCCCCAGCCGGTTTCCTCGGCTACCAAGACACGGGTCTGCGGCATTGCAAGCAATTGCTTGATCAGAGCTTGAACCTGCTCTTGCCACTGCTGATCGGTCTGATCGAGATGCCAGGCGACAAATCCACCCAAGGCATCGATCAGAACGGACTGGGCGTGATCGATTGTTGCCAGTGCTGAAGCGAGATCAGCTCCGCATTCGATCAAATGCCAGTGTTGGGGTCGTCGCCGGCGATGCAGCTCCAGCCTTTGCTGCCAGGCGCTGTCGTCAGGCCGTTGCGCAGAAGTGGCGATGTAGGTCACACCAGCAGCTTTAGAAAGCAGAGATTCCGCCCAACGGCTCTTTCCCCCTCGGCTGGGGCCACTGACAAGAATCAGGGGAGACGCGTGTTGGGCCGACTCAACCTCCTCCATTCATCCCCTTCAACGTGGCCACAGACGATGGAGAAACGCGATTGAGATAGCGGAAAATCCAATATTTAAAAATTGTCGCCAGAATCACTGGAAATGTGGCGATAAATAAAAGGATGAAATTTTCTTGCGCTGGTACACCAAAGTGATGGGCAATGCCATCAAGCAACACAGTCCAACCTTCAGGACTGTGATAGCCAACAAAAATATCTGTAAAGAGAATGATGGCAAACGCCTTGGCTGAGTCGCTTAACCCATAAATAGCTTCATCGAGAAACCCTCGTAGAACACGCAATTCATCTCGACTAAACACACAAACAAGTACAAATGCGATCAGTGCCGATAGATCGGCAAGAACATTCTTGATCGCATGCAGGCTCTCTTCCTCCGTCTGGCGGTTGAGATCATCAGCTTTTCGGCTGAGTTCAACACGTAGCTCTTCAGTAGTCGGTGGATCATCGCCTCGCAGCAAGGCTTCAAATTCCAACTCCTGTTTGTATTCACTGAGTTGTTTAACGGCTTCATCCTGCAGGACATCCTTCGGGTAACTCAACACTGTGAGATTTGGTGCGAAGCGGTCAACTGCCGGTGAAATCAGATAAGTCCTTGAGACCTGTTGAATCAAAAGGGGAACAAGGATCAGCAGCAGTAGAACCCTTAGGGAGATGAGTGTTGAATCCCGTCGCCTGCGAAACCCGGCAACAAGTGTCTCCTCAGATGTTGGATCCAGCTGGCGACGAACAGAATCGAAGACACCGAGAAGTGAGCGTGGCAGTGGATCGGGGGAGCGACTGATGCTGGCGCGGCTGGAACCTCGTCCAGTGGCGTATCGATTCACCACCGCTTCAATCAGCTGGAGTTGACGCAACTCCTGGGTATCCAGCTGCCCACGATTGCTACTGAGGTTCTCTAACGACGAACGACAGATCGTGAGAGCCGTGCGAAACCGACGCAGAATGGTGGCCTGAACCGAACGGGGAACCGATAGTTCCAGTTCTGGTCGGATCGGACGATCGCTGTAGTACTCGAGTTCAAGGCTCTGGATTAACAACGCCGATTCATAACCACGCTCCAGATCATTGGTGAGATCAAATACCTGACTGCGTGCAAAAAATCCGATCCAGTTCCGACGGCTCATTGTGATGAATGGGTCAGCGTGAGAAGACCCACCAGGTGGCCATGGGGATGATGGTTCCTAGAACGAGGAGAACAACAATCCAGGTTGTGGCATTGCTGCTCTCTGTTTCCTCCTGGGTTGGAATATTGGTCGGCAGGGTGGTGCGGACGATCTCTTCGGGTGGGCCCGGATCCTCAGCGCCATTGAGGACCACCGTCAGTCTTGTCAGACCATCAACGGAGGCCTGACGGTACCGGTCTCCCTCTCTTAGAGGGATTGCCATGGTGGTTCTGCCTGTGCTGGTGAGCAACGTCTGCGGTAACTGAGGCTGCAAGGCTTCATCTGCGATCACGGCAGCTCGCTTGTTCTGGGTCTCAATCAAGAGCAACAGCAGGGGAGATGCGGACTGACCTTCCTTCGTCCACCGCGAGATCAGATCTCTTCCCAGGTCATCAAGATTGACGCCGTAATCCAGTCGCTTCAGTGTGATCAGACGGGCATCAACGCGATCACTGCCAAAATCCTTGAGGAGTCGTTCCAGTTCTGAACGGCTGGCACGACTGAGCACATCGGCATCATCAAGGACCTGATTGGCTGGTCGATCGACTGAAAAATCGGTCTGTGAAACAGCGATGGCCGGCACGGTTGGAACTCCAAGCACCAGAACAACGACCGCAAAGCAGGTCAGAAATGCTGAGAGGAATGTCCGCTTCATCCGGCTGAAGACTGTCAGTTGTCCCAGTCTGCCGTTAGTCGCCGAGACTGTCGCGATTGAGGGCCTCGATGGCTCGTACGACCATGCTGGCTTCACCGTCGGGGAGATTGATCGATTCCGCCAGGCGCTGCAAAAAATCCCTTTCGTCATCGGTGACTTTCCGGTCGGCATGAACCAAATGGGCGGCAACCGCCAAGGCTGATTCCTTCTGAACAACGTTCAGCTTTGGCAAGGCCTGATCGATCAGACCTTCAACTCCGCTTCCCCTCATGATGGTCAGCAACTGGTCAAACAGCTCCCCCATTTCCGCTTCGCTGCTGTCGCGGTAAAGGGATCGATACTCGAGCTGGCGGCGCAGGGCATGCGCTTCTTCACGACCCAGGGTTCCGTCACAGGCCACGGCAGCCAGTGCCACAGCCGCAAAAGCTTCTCGGTTGGTCATGGTTTCAGCGTCCCTATGGATATTTGAGCAAGTCTGGGGGTGCTTGTCAGATCAAGGATTGGTCAGTTTGTTGTTGTGATGTCACCTGAGTAACGGCACGACCTTGCTGGGTTGCAGACCGCTGAGGACCAGTCGTGTCGCCTCGTCGGCATTCACCCAGCGAATGCGACCGTCATCGCAATCGGCCACCTGAAACAGAGATGGGGCTGCTGGGTCCCTGGCGTTGCCTTCGCAGAACACAATCCAGCCCATCCACCAGTCCGGCTGAGATGCACCTGGATCATCTGGATCGGGCTGCACGAGAACCAAATCTCCAGGCTTGAAGCCAAGAAAAGAAGCAGTTTTAGACATCCACCTCGCATGCCAGTACGCCTGTTCTAGTTCGTCCCTGAAGCTGAGGCATCAGTAGGTCTGCTCAATCGCAAATCCCCTTAGCCGCCAGCAGACAGATGCTCAGAGATCGGCTTGAAGCCAGGGGCGAGTCGCGTATAGACATAGAGACCAAACACAAAGCCATAGGCCAGGATGGCAATCGTGGATTGAATTCTCAGCCAGAACTTATCCCATTTGTATGCAAGCTGAAGCAACTGTTGAACGCAAAAACCCAGTGCGTAAAGGGTGATTGACAGCTCAGCGGCAACTTTGAGTTTGACCAGTGTGATGGCGTGAATAACGAAGTTGGCGATGGCGGCGTAAGCAATCACCGAGCCGACTTGAAAAAGAACTGATGTGAGTCTCTTTTGCTTCAGATCCTTGGCTGTATCCATGTGTGGTGAGGGGCTTGACGATGTCCTGAAAGCGATCAAACGAGGATCGGATGCATAGGGGCGCAACAGACATAAAAAAAGCGACTGATGAAATCATCAGTCGCACAAGACTGTTACCGAGCGGGAAATCACTCCTCAGCGTCTTCAGATGCTCCCTCGGGGATCAGGCGAATGGCTTTTTTGCCGAGCTTGATCTGGAAGTTGTCTCCGGGCTTGAGGTCCAACATGGCGGTATATGCCTTACCGATGAGCAAGTTTCCATTGCCTTGGACGGTTGCCACGTAGCTGAGCTTGCGACCACCTTTGCCGACACCCGCAGTGCCACCTGTGGCAAGACTCACGCCCTTGGCTTCAAGCAATGCCTCGTAAAACGCGGTGAAGTTTAAGCGCTCACCACCGTCTTTCTTGCTGGAGACATAGCCACAGGCTTTGACAAGGTCTGATTTGGAGACATCACCAAGCTCCTTCACTTTATCCAAAAGGTCAGAACCGGTCAGCATGACTTTTGCTTGAAAACAACTCTCTAATGATGCATTCAAAAAATCACACCGTCAACACGTTGGGCACAACATCTGCGATTGATCGACTGTTGAGATCAGTCAATCGAGATTGGGATATGAGATGGTTGGCTTGGCCTTAACGGGTTTTCTTTTCTCATGCGAACCTCGTTGGCCACGAAAACATTAATCTTGAACCTGACGTTCTGATCCAAACCGCTTCGAATGCCCGGACCAGCCCGTTCAGTTCTTGCAGTTGGCGTGATCTTTCTTTTGCTTGGGTTGCTGAATGCTGGCCTGGCAACGACCATCACACCCGAACTTCAACGAGCCGAAGTCCTGAATGGATTGGCGGCCGTCGGACTGATGCTTGTGGCAGCTCTGTGGACACGGGCAGATCCAAAAACAGCAGAACGAGTTGCCTTACCAGGTGAGCAGGGTCTTGTGTTTGCTGATGGCCTGACGGAGCCACAACGTCAGGAGCTGGCGTGGGGCAGTCGGATGCTGCTGACGGCAACTCCTGCCTCAACACTCCTTGTGCATTGGAACGGTTCTGTGATTCTGAGGCGAGGTCTTCTGGGGTCAGGGGACTTTCAACCAGGAACCATCAGTCGCCGAGCAATGGAGCGACAGTCCGTCATCTCACTTGTGAATACAACACTGTTTCCTGGTCGTACAGAATTCGATCCCGTCCTCGAGCAGTTGCCCGCCGTCATCGTTTGCCCGTTGGGCGGCAACGGTGTTGTCGTTCTCGGTGGATGGTCAGTGCGTTGTTTCAGTCAATCCGATGAACGTTGGCTGCAGGGGTGGGCTGAACGACTCAAAAGGTCACTGCAGGAGTCGATGAGTCCGACGAACGTTTCTGATCATCCGAGGTTGAATTCGAATCCTGATCCAACCTGATCGTCGACTTCACCCGTTCACCATCCCGACCAAAACGTACGAATCCATCATCACCGAGTTGACCCTCTAGTCGCTCAGCTGTTGTGATCTGGTTGAGGCTGTCACGTTTCAATTCAACCCCTCCGTCAGCAATGACCACATCGGTCCGCCAGTTCCAACTGCAGCGTCTGGCACGCAGGCGTTGGTCGGGCTGTTGAAGACGGCAGTTCGCAGGAATGATCACGGTGTTGCTGCGTTCATCAACAACAAAACCGTTGCCGCTCGCTGACCCTTTATCAAGGACAGCCTGGAAAGGTTCTCCGCTTTTGAGCTGATTTGACTGGTAATTCCAGCGAGTCACTCCAGCGTTCACCTCACCCTTGCTTTTCGGAATCGACAGGGTGACTGGAGCAAACAGATCGATGTATTGATCCTGCGTGTTGCCCACCAGGCGAGCCGCCGTCAGGGTCCTCCCCTTGCTCTGCTCTGCACGAACAGGTCCTGCAGCCACCAATGTTCCATCGCTGAGGTTCCAGGTTCCCTCAGCCGTTGTCACGACGGTCTGCGGCGGCGTCTCGTCACTTCGTTTCCGTTCCCACCGCTGCAATGTCGTTGGTCCCTTGAAACGCAGTGTTTCGCGATCCTGTTGGAAGACGATTTCACGCACCGTCAATCGTGACTCAGCATCTTCAGCCTTGGGACGCTGGTCGATCACCATCCTCGAGCGTGACGGCCGCCACTGCAGTCGATCTCCACTGATCAACAACTTGCGCTTGTCCAGCTGCTGGAGTCGGACCTGCCCTTCCAGAACAACCAGATCTCCATCGTTGAGCACCGTCGCGAGATCAGCGCTGATGCGGTACGCCGGTTTGTTGTTTTTGTAGAGAATTCCGCTTGGACCAAGGGCACGGACCGTCCGACTGTTCAGGTCGTAACGCGCCTCAGGACTGGTCAGATCCCAGTCCTTTGTCCCATCTGGGCGTCGCTGATTCAGATTCAGAGATCGGAACACAAACGGTCGGGACTCCTCTGTCACCACCGCCGGCGGTTGACGGCAACCGATCAGGCAGATCAGCACCATGGCGGGTGTTGCCCATGACAACAGGGCGCGTATTGGAGGCAGGATCGAGCTCAGAGCGATTCCTCCAATTCGAGGCGCTGCATGACTGGGTTTGGTTTGGGAAGCATGCTTCCTGGAGTGAGGCCACCCCAGCGCAGCTGATCCTCCCAGGGGCCATTCACCGGATCGATGCCCAGCTGATCAAGAATCCTGGTGCTGAGATCCGGCAGGAGTGGACTGAGGAGAACACCAACAAGACGTGCAGCTTCGAGCACCACGTAGAGATCATTGGCAACCACAGCTTCCTGTCCGGGTTGTTTCATCCGGCTCCAGGGTGCCGTGTCGTTGAGATGGCCATTGGCAGCGATCGCGAGCTGGAGGATGGCTTCGGCGCCGGCCTTGAAGGCCAGGTCTGGCAGCTTGGCCAGCACGGTGCTCACGGTCTGAGTGGCCTGCTGAGCCAGGGGATGCTCGGGACCTGTCCCTGATCCGGCCGGTGGGACGGCATCATCGAACCACTTTCGAGCCATTGATGAGGTTCTGTTCAGCAGATTGCCGATGGTGTTAGCCAGATCGTTATTAACCAGATCAACGAATCGTTGCTGCTGAAAATCACCGTCGTCTCCGAACTGGATATCGCGCAGCAGATACCAGCGAACGGCGTCCGTCCCGCAACGTTCCAGCAAAACCTCAGGATCCAGAACATTGCCAAGGGATTTCCCCATTTTCTGACCCTCCCTGGTCAGAAATCCATGGCCAAAGACCCGATCAGGAAGAGGAAGGCCAGCTGACATGAGCATCGCCGGCCAGTAGACGGCATGAAAGCGAAGGATGTCCTTGCCGATCACGTGGATGGAGGCCGGCCAACCCGCATCCTTCAGCCGCTCGAGATCAATGCTTTGACCGTCATCCAAAAGGGCGCTCAGGTAACCAAGCAAGGCATCGAACCACACGTAGAACGTGTGGCCTGGTTGGTCGGGGACGGGCAGGCCCCAGGCAACATTCGTCCGTGAGATCGAAAAATCTCTCAGTCCCTGCTGCACAAAGTTCCTGACCTCCTGACGCCGGCTGGCAGGGGCGATGAAATCATCTCGGGCGACAAGTTCTTCGATTCGCTCCTGATAGCGGGAAAGACGGAAGAACAGGTTTTCCTCATCCCGCCATTCCAGAGGGCGCTGATGGATGGGGCAGTGGGGTTCAGTCGCATCGGCGGGATCGTCCTTGTATTCCTCACAGCCGACGCAGTACCAGCCTGTTTGCCTGCCGGTGATCACATCCCCCGAAGCTTTGACGCGCCCATAGAACTGCTCCACCAACTGCAGATGCCTTGGAGTGGTTGTGCGGATGAATCGATCCTGGGAAATGTCCCAGCGCTGCCAGAGTTCCCGATAACGCGCACTGATCTCATCACAGTGCAGCTGGGGACTCACCCCCCGTGCTTCGGCTGTGCGTTGAATTTTCTGACCATGCTCATCCACCCCTGTGACGAACAACACGCCCTTGTCCTGGTGTCTCTGGAAACGAGCCAGCGCGTCGCAGGCAATCGTGGTGTAAGTGCTGCCGAGGTGGGGTCGATCGTTGACGTAATAGAGCGGAGTCGTGAGGGTGTAATTCATCTTGAGGGCAGGAACTCCGCGACTTCGCTGCGACGCCGGATCCTAACGACCACCTTTCATCCCGATCGATGAACCCCTTCAGCCGTCTTGATGAGCGCACACCAATCGCTTGGCTTTGCGCCTTGCAGTGTCGCGATCGTCAGCACAGAAACACCGTCATTGACCAAGGCGTCATGTCCTTCACGGCAGCGGAGACACGTTGATGACCTCGGACAATCTGATGAACTGGGATGTTGTGGTTTGGGGCGGTGGAACCGGTGGGGTGGCTGCCGCCGTGCAGGCGGCACGCGCCGGAGCCAGCACCTTGCTGTTGACCCCAGCTGGCTGGCTTGGGGGAATGCTCAGTGCTGCTGGAGTCAGTGCGCCTGATGGGAGCGAATTGTCCTGTTGGCAGACCGGATTCTGGGGGGCGCTTCTGAGGGATCTGGAACGCAGCGTTGCGGACGGTCTTGATCACAACTGGGTGAGTTGTTTTGGCTTTCGCCCATCCCAGGCAGAAGCGATTCTGCAGCGATGGGTGGCCGAAGAGACCCGGCTCAGTTGGTGGTCTGATGTTGAGCTGTTGGACGTCCAGCGCGAAGTCGATCGCATTGTTTCGCTCACTGTTGAGCGTCGGGAAGAAGCGATACGACTGGCGCCCACCGTCGTCATTGACGGGAGCGATCTCGGCGATCTGATGGCGGCTGCAGAAGCCCCATTCCGCTTTGGCTGGGAAGCGGACACGCTCTGGTCGGAACCGAGTGCTCCCAGTTCGGAACGTCTCGATCAGGAGCCTTTTTTCCAGGAGCAACCGATCCAGTCCCCGACCTGGGTGGTGATGGGGCAACTCAGGGAGGGGCCTGGGCCGGACCGGCCCGCTGTCTCACCAGAACCTCCCTTCCAATGTTGTTTGGAGCCCTGTGGGCTCAGGCGCACGCTCACCTACGGACGCCTCCCCGGCGGTTTGGTGATGCTCAACTGGCCCCTGAATGGCAATGACTGGCATCATGGACTCGAACGCTGCATCAGCAACGATCGAGCTGAACGGCAGGATCTGGCCGAAGCGATGCAGGCCCACAGCCTTCGGTTTCTGCATACCCTTCGAACCTGCAGTGAGGGCTGGCTAGAGGCGGGTCGAGCCTTTCCAGGCCAGGACCCCTGTCTGGCCCTGATGCCCTACTGGCGGGAAGGGCGTCGTCTGGTCGGATGCGATGTCGTCACGGAAAACGACCTGCTGCCGATCGGGCCCGACCAATCCCACGGTCCCCTTCCAATGGATGACAGCGGTCATTGCACCAGCATCGCTGTGGGGAACTACGCCAATGACCATCACTATCCAGGCGATGACTGGCCGCTGGCGCCGAAAAGCATCCCCTGGGGAGGGCGCTGGACCGGAACGCCGTTCTGCATTCCCTATGGCGCACTGTTCGGGGCATCCGTGTCCAATCTGCTGATGGCCGATAAAGCCATCAGCGTCAGCCACATGGCCAATGGCGCCACCCGATTGCAACCCTTGATCATCAACATCGGCCAGGCAGCTGGTATGGCGGCAGCCCTGTCGCTGAAACACCAGTGTCTTCCTCCCGAGCTACCGGTCAAGGAGCTGCAGACCGCCTTGCTGAACGATCCCATCGCACCGGCTGCTGTGATGCCGATCTGGACGATTCCCTTCTGGCATAACTCCTGGAGAAGCGCCCAACACGAGGCACTGCGAGATCCCACGATCCTGCAGAACATCTCAACAAAGACAGTGCCTGCATCCAGTGAAGCTCCCGTTGAACAATCAGCGAACCAGCTTGAAGGGGCCTTTCTGGCGAACTCGGAATCTGACTGGCAGCTGCAAACCTCACAGGGACCTCAGTCGCTGATGACGCTTGAGCCAGGTGTTCGCAACCTGCTCTCCCAATGCGAGAACGGCACGAGGATCTCCCTGGTCGCTGTTGAGAACCGTTGGGGCCCATGGCTGCGGATTCTGCGGGCGGAGATCATCTGATCAGCATCGTGCTCTCGTTGTCTTCAGGGACCACGACTTCACACTGCAGGGCTTGACCCGGTAAGGGGTCCTCAAGTTCGAGCCGCCCAACAATGCCCATGGCCAAATCGTTGACATGGAGCAGTGCCAGACGGTCCTGTTGCCTGAGCCAGCGCAGGAATTGCATTGACCAGACCTGACCCGCATGACCGGCGAACCAGATTCTCTGCCAGTGACGTTGGTCTTCCCGACTGATCTGAATGGCCTGGCGCATCGGATTGTCCAGTTCATTGATGACGTCAACGAGGTGATCGTTGGTCAGGGGTTCCTGCTGGTCAAGATTGGCGATCAGCTGGCGGTGGACCAAGAGATCCGAGTAGCGACGGATGGGCGATGTGGCCTGGACGTAAGCCTCAAGTCCGAGGCTGAAGTGGGGCAGGGGGGTCGTGCCTTGCACGCCGCGACTGAGGCAGCGCTGCACGGCAGCGTCGCGGGCTGGCCCATCGGGGATCTGCTCCAACTCCGCCTTGGTAGGCAACTCCGCCCTGACCTGGCTGCGAAAGGGAAGCGGCAGCTGATAGTCCCGGCCGATGCCGGCGACGACGGCTCCCATCAGCAACATGGCTTCACTCACCATCTGCCGTGAGGCGGAGAAGTCGATCAGCTGCAGTTCCAACTGGCCGTCATTGCGGCGGAAACGGCCTTCCGGCCGATCGAAACTGACGGCTCCCTGCTCGAGACGCCACCGTGCACGTTGCTGCAGCAGGCTGGCCATCCGCGCCAAATCTTCATCTCCCGGAGGAGCCAGTTCGATCAGTTCGTCGGCATCTTCGTAATTCAGCCGGTAGCGAGGTTGAACCCAGCTTCGTGTGATTCGGTGTTGTGCGATCGACCCCTCAGGCTCGAGCAAAACTCCAACGCTCAACGCCGGACAACGCTGGCCTGAGCGCAGGCTCAACACATCGGCCGCCAACTGCATCGGCAGCATGGGCTGGCAACCATCCGCCAAATAGAGACTAGTTGCGCGACGGCGAGCCTCCCGATCGAGCGGGCTGTCCGGGGCGATCAGCCGAGCGGGATCCGCGATGTGGATCCATATCCAGTCGCCGTCCGGCTTTGGCTCAAGGGACAGACCATCATCAATTTCACGGGTGGTGATGTCGTCGACGGTGTAGGTCGTCAGAGCCGTCAGGTCTGCGCGGTATTCGTCGCCGGGGCAGGGTTGATCGGCCCTTGCAATCAGTTGTTCAGCGGCGTCCAGCTGGTCCTGCGTGAAACCACCCGACCAGACACTGCCGCGCAGTGCTCGCGGTTGATCAGGATCCAGCAGCTGTCGTGTGATCAGCCAGGTCCGCACCTCGGAGCGCTCTGGAGAGATGCTCAACAGGCGAAGGGTGTTGTCCAGCTCAGGAACCGAAACAAGCGACAACGTCTCGTCGCAGGCAAAGTCAAGCAACTGCTCTATCCGTTCTGTCCAGGTTCTGGAGAGGGTTGAACGCTCATCCGATGTCAGCGGTGCCGCGCGCAGCAGCAGGGCGATCTGTTGTTCTTCCCTCCAGGCCAGCTGCCGATCACGACGCCTGGCTTGTCGTTGTCGACGGATCTCTTCTCGACTGCGGGTCTGGACATCACGGTCGCGTCGAAGTCGAAACCAGAGCTGCGATCCATGCAGCCAGCGCCAGACAGAACCAAGCTCGTTCAGCCCGACCTCGGCAAACAGAAGATCGGCAAGATCGGCCACCGACAGACGGGGAAGGCGTTCAGAGTCCTGACAATCAGGCTCTTCCGACATCAACAGCCACCAGGCCGCCGCACAGTCCCGCGCTGTTGGAACGACGGACGTTGTGGCGTCACGTTGCGGCAATGGAGCCTGCTTCGCCGCATCGGAAAGCCCCTGAATGGGAGTCATCTCCCGGTTCGGAAGTTCAAGGTCCTGGCGGGAAGCCAGGGCGATCAAAGCCCGGCTGCCCTTAACGACTTTGACGCGACCAATCAGCGGTTGCCCCTTGAGGAGCACACCAACGATGGTCTCGGGCTTGATCTCAGTTTTTTTTGGGCCGGCGATCAGCCTTCGGGGTTCACGAAGGGAAGCAGGGCAACGATGCGAGCTCGTTTCACAGCGTTGGTGAGATCGCGTTGCTGCTTGGCCGTCAAACCGGTGAGGCGACGGGGAAGGATCTTGCCGCGTTCAGTGATGAACTTCTTGAGAAGATCCACATCCTTGTAATCGATGGGATCGCCAGGCTTGATCGGAGAGAGACGCTTCTTGAAGAAGGAGCTGGACATGAATTAGGAACAGTTGAAAGGCAGGGTGAGCAGCAGGCTCACTTGATCTCCTTGTGGAGCGTCATCTTGTTGAGCTGAGGGCAGAACTTCATCAGCTCAAGCCTTTCAGTTGTGTTCCGGCGGTTCTTCTCAGTCGTGTAACGGGACACGCCAGGGGAGCGCTTTTCGGAAGCGGGAACGGACCGGCATTCGGTGCACTCGAGGGTGACAACGATCCGGACGCCCTTGTTTTTGGCCATAAAGGACGTAGCGCCGCAGGTGCGAAGCGAATTGACAAACAAGAAGTTTACCCGCTCGTGCTGCCAACTTCTGATGAGAGGTGCTTCCTAAGATCACGCGCTTCGTTGACCTCGACCCATGCGGGTGTCCCTCTCCTGGCTGAACCAATTGGTGCAGGTTGATGAAGGGGTTGAAGACCTGGCGGAACGTCTGTCCATGGCTGGGTTCGAGGTGGATGAGATCGACGATCTCCGCGTCAAGGCTCAGGGCGTGGTGGTGGGGTATGTGCAGGCCTGCGGGAAGCATCCCAATGCAGACAAGCTCAGTGTCTGCCAGGTCGATGTCGGTTCAGATCAACCGCTGCAGATTGTTTGCGGAGCACCGAATGTGCGTGCCGGCCTGCATGTCCCTGTCGCCATGGTGGGGGCCGTTCTCCCCGCCGTGGGACTCACGATCAAGGCAGGAGAACTAAGGGGCGTCACCAGCGAAGGCATGATCTGTTCGCTGACTGAACTGGGGCTCGTCAGCGATGTTGATGGGATTGCCGAGCTGGATCGCCTCACGGACACAGTTCCGACGCCTGGAACTCCCGTGGCGGCTCTGCTGGGTCTTGATGACACGATCCTGGATCTGGCGATCACGGCGAACCGGCCCGATGGGTTGTCCATGGTGGGCATTGCGCGCGAGGTTGCGGCGCTCACGGGAGCACCGCTCTCCTTGCCATCCCTGGAGCTTCAACCACCCCATCAGCCCCTCGACTGTGATCAGGACAGCGCTGCAGCGTTCCTCAGAGGTGGGCTGTACAGCCTCACCTTGATCAAAGGCGTGGATGGTTCGCGGTCGTCATCCAGCTGGTTGAAACAACGCCTTGATCGGGCCGGCATCAACAGCATCAATGCCATTGTTGATGTCACCAACCACGTGATGGTTGAGCAGGGGCAACCGCTGCATGCTTTCGATGCCGATGCTCTTGAGGCGCTGACCGGCAAGCCGGTTACAGCAGCCAGCTTTGGACTGCGTCAGGCACGCTCGGGTGAAGCCTTCACCGGCCTTGATGAGCGGCAGCTGACCCTCGACTCAAAGGCACAGGTGGTCACCTGTCACGACCTGCCGATTGCCCTTGCCGGCGTGATGGGGAGCAAAGACAGTGGCGTCAGCGCGTCGACAAACCGAATCTGGCTTGAGTCGGCGATGTTCTCTGCGTCCGCGGTGCGAACCACCGCCCGGGCTGTCGGACTGCGAACCGATGCGAGCAGTCGATTTGAGAAGGGTCTGCCGGTCGATCTCACCCTTGCCTGTTCGGTTAGAGCGGTTGAGATGCTTTCGCAAGCCTTCGATCTGGAGGTGTGTGGACGCTGGGTCAGCGGTGATGTGCCGGAGGTCGGGGAAGCCGTGTTGCTGCGTCGTGTGGCGTTGCAGAGATTGCTTGGGCCCCTGCATACCAGCGAGGGACCTGCCGATCTCGATGATGCGTCCATCGAGCGCTGCCTGACAGCACTCGGTTGTTCCCTGACAGCCACTGCTGCTGGCTGGCAAGTGGTGGCACCACCGTCACGTCGGCAGGACCTGCATCGTGAGGTCGATCTGATCGAAGAGGTCGCCCGACTCACCGGATTTGATCGATTCGGAGCTCATCTGCCCGACCCACTTGTTCCGGGTGCTTTGACCCCAAGACAACAGGCCGATCGACGCCTCCGTCACCTGTTCTCAGCCGCAGGCCTCCAGGAGATCACCACCCTTTCCTTGGTCGGTGCCTCGGAGCAGGAACCAGAGCGTGTCGCCCTGAGCAATCCTCTGTTGGCAGAAACCAGTTATCTCCGTACCAATCTCTGGGAGGAGTTGCTGCAGGTTTGTGTTCGCAATCTGAAAGCATCGAAGCCAGGCTGCTGGGTGTTTGAAATCGGCAACGTCTTTCAGGGATCAACGGACACCGTTCAACAACGAGGTCTGCTTGCCGGAATCATCTGCGGAGAACGCCGGCTGGAACGTTGGACCAGCAGTGGCAAACCTGTGATGCCGACGTATCACGATGCGCGGGGACGGCTCACGGAAGTGATGCAGGCGTTGCAGCTTGAGCTCGTGGATCAGCGCCTGACCTCTGATGAACGACTGCACCCTGGTCGGTCGGCCACCCTCGTACTGGAGGGCCGTCCCCTCGGCTGTTTCGGTCAGCTGCATCCAGTGCTTGCAGAGCATCACGACCTGCCGGATGCGACGTATTTGTTTGAACTGGATTTGGATCGGCTTCTTGATGCCGCAACCCGCAGCAACCGTTGGGTCCCTGGATTCAAGGCTTTCCCCACGGTTCCATTCAGCGAACGAGATCTTGCCGTGGTGGTTGATCGTGACTGTCCGTCCGCTGATTTGATTCAGGCCATCCGCAAAGCGGGCAAACCCCTTTTGGAGACCGTTGAACTGATCGATCGCTTTGAAGCGGATCAACTTGGAGATCACAAGGCCAGTCAGGCATTTCGGTTGCGATATCGGGGCAAAACCACCCTCAGGGAAGAGGACGTCCAACCCGTGCATGAGAAGGTGCGTCAGGCCCTCGAGAAACGCTTCAGCGCGGAACTTCGCAGCTGACGCGTCTCAGCAGCACCAGCGATTCAAGGTGGCTGGTCTGCGGAAAAAAATCCACCGGATGCAACCCGTCGCTGGTGTACGGCCCCTGCTGAGAAGCAAGTTGTTTCAAGTCCCTGGCCTGGGTAGCGGGGTCACAACTCAGATACGCCAGATAGGGGGGAGGACAGGCCAGCAGGGTGTTGAGAACGGCTTGATCGAGTCCACGTCGTGGCGGATCCACCACGACGGCATCACAACGGCGGAGTTCAGAAGCCAACAAACCATCGACATCGCCATGGAGGAAAAGACACCGCTTGGAAAGACCATTGCGTTCCGCGTTCTGAATCGCCTGGTTGATGGACGTGGGGTGACGCTCAATGCCGACCACCTCAAATCCCTGAGCAGCCAGAGGCAGGCTGATGGTTCCGATCCCGCAGTAGGCGTCGAGGATGCGTCCATGGCCAACGACCGATTTCATCCAGTTGCAGATCACGGTGATGATCGCTTCAGCCTGTGGGGTGTTCACCTGAAAAAAGGTGCTCGTGTCGAGTTCGAGGTCTAGACCGCACACCGTCTCGCGAATGCTGTCCTGTCCAGCAATGACACGCGTCTCTTTCCCGAGGATCAGATTGCTGCGGATCGGTTGGAGATTGAGGGTCACCCCACGAAGGTTGGGCCAGCGATCCATCCATCGCTCGGCCCACGTCTGCAAATCCTTCAATCGGTCATGGCTGGAAACGAGGGTGATCAGCAGGTCGCTTGAATGGTGGCCGACACGCAGCCCCAGGTGACGCAGCCCCTGGTCATCACGGAGGTCGTGATCAGCAGACCAGCCGGCACGATCAAGATCAAGTTTGAGAGGCTCAATCAACGCATCCAGTCGTGGATCCAGAACTGGACAGTGGTTGAGATTGATGATCCGATGACTTCCCCGCTTGTAATACCCGAGACGGATGGATCCCTTTG
>MDTB01089321.1_pt1 | contig 38655 bp, 44 predicted proteins | sample 811161 | NCBI WGS metagenome assembly MDTB01 (sample SAMN05326650, study PRJNA326480) | marine metagenome | isolation source: seawater | place: Mediterranean Sea | collected 2009 | reverse complement strand
TTTTAGTTTACGTTCTTGCTCAGCTTTACGGGCTGCTTCTTGCTCTTTTAGTTTACGTTCTTGCTCAGCTTTACGGGCTGCCTCTTGTTCTTTTAGTTTACGTTCTTGCTCAGCTTTACGGGCTGCCTCTTGTTCTTTTAGTTTACGTTCTTGCTCAGCTTTACGCGCTGCCTCTTGTTCTTTAAGTTTACGTTCTTGCTTAGCTTTACGCGCTGCCTCTTGTTCTTTAAGTTTACGTTCTTGCTCAGCTTTACGGGCTGCCTCTTGTTCTTTAAGTTTACGTTCTTGCTCAGCTTTACGGGCTGCCTCTTGTTCTTTTAGTTTACGTTCTTGCTCAGCTTTACGGGCTGCTTCCAATATCTGTTTTTGTTTTTTTTCTAAAGCTTTTCTTTTTTCTTCTTGAAGTTTTTGTGCTTTTTCAATTTCTTCTTTTCTTTTTTCTTCAATAGCCTTTCTTTTTTCTTCTTGAAGTTTTTGAATAGCTTGAATTTGTTCGGGGGGGATTAGTTTTATTGCATCTTTTTTTTTATCTATTGGTGGAGATAATAACCTCTCCTTGGAAGGTTGTTCAATTATAATTTTTTTTATTTTCTTTTCTTGACTGTCCAATTCCGATGGTTCTGTAATAAAAAAAATTAGGATCAAAAATCTTAAATATTTAATGTATTCTTTCATATTTCAATTATCTTTGTTTTATCATCTCTTGGACTGTTTTTTCAATTACTTTATTGCTAGAAATAAAAATTTTGGATCCCTGAAATTCAATGATATTTAATTTGCCGCCACTTTCCGTCAAAATTAAATTTAGAATCATTTCTATTTTTTTTGTTGGGTTAACAAAAATTGCACAATCAATTTTTCCACTTGCCAAGTCACATAGATCATAATTTAAGGAACCTAGTTCCCTTTGAGTTATAAAATGATCAAAAAAGGTATTTTTCAAAAATTTAAGTGCTTCTTTATCATCATCCTCGTTAACTTTTTTGAATAAACTAACTATCATCTCCTTTTGATCAATTTCGTTGGATACTCTTATTCTGAAATCATTTTTAAATGCACCACTTCCCTTTTCAAAAAAAAAAGAATCATCTTTTATTGGGTTATAAAAGATATAGCTTTTAATTTGGCTTTCTTTTATAAATGCTATTCCTATGCCTAGATTATCATTGGCTCTTCTGAAATTTAAATAATAGTCAGAGTAATCAATTATCCAGCAATTTTTGGTAGGTAATTTGTTACTAGAAATAATCTCTAATTCAGGATTAATTTTATTTAAAATTTTATTTACTTCAATTTTTAGTTTTAATATAGAGTTATCTACGAAATGGTTGTTTTGTTTAATTGAACTTTGTAGTTTTTCAATTTCATAAAAGTCTCTTGAAACAAATTTTCTTATTGTTCGGATTGATTTGCTAAGAATATTAAGTAAAGGTGAAATGGCTACCATAACCTGCTACTTTTTGGCTTTTTCTAAATATTCAAAATTATCAGTATTTATTATTATTTTGTCTCCTTCTTTAATGTGAGGTGGAACTAGAATTTTAATATTTTTAGTTGTAGTTGCATTTTTAAAAGAAGACGAAGCTGTTTGGCCCTTAACAACTGCATCAGCTGTTTTAACTTCAACAGTTATAGACTTGGGTAATTTAATATTAACAATTTCTTCACCAATTATTTCTTCAGTAAGTTGCATACCTTCAGAAAGAAAGTCTTCATTACCTGATAGTAGATTTTTATCAAGAGAGGATTGTTCAAAGTTTTCATTATTCATAACAGTTAAGAAGTTATCATCAATGAATAAAAATGTTACTAAAATTTCATTAACAGATAACTTTTCAACATTTTCTGATGTTCTAAATCTTTCATTAACTTTTGCTCCACTTTTAATATCTCTCATTTCGACTTGAATATATGCCCCCCCCTTTCCTGGTTTAATGGTGTTAGTACTTAAAACATGAAATTTTTTACCTTTGTGTTCTAATACATTTCCAATTTTAATTAAATTAGCAATGATTTTCATAAAGCCTCCAAACTTTCCTTAAATTTTAATGCTGATTCAATAGGTCCTCGATTAAAATTCCACAAACTATCAATAATTGCAATGTAATTTGGTTTGAAACAGTTTAAAATTTCAATATTATTGTGATTTATACCTCCAATAAAAACAAAGGGTAACTTTATTTTATTTTTAATTTTAGAGAATTCTAAAAGATCAATTTTTTCTTTTTCTTTACTTTTAGATTCAAATGCAGGCCCAAAAGCTATATAATTTGCACCATCATTTTTTGCAATTTTGTATAAATTATATGAATTAGAACAACTTATACCCACCAGAAAATCTAGGCCAAACTTTTCCTTTGCTTCCACACAACTTTTATCACTTTGACCAAGATGTATCCCATCAAAAAAAAAATCTGAAGCAATTTCAAAATCATTGTTAATAATTAATTTTATTTTTTTTTTACTACAAATTTTACTAAATGAATGGTGAAACCTTTTTATAAACTTTTTTCTATCAAAAAGTTTTGGAAATTTTGGTCTAAATTGAAAATATTCAACAGGTATGAGATCAGTTATTTTATCAAAATTTTCAGCAGTAAAATTTTTGTTATAATCAGGGGGTGAAATAATATAAAACTTCATGAATAATTCTCTAAGTTTAAAAAATTTTCAGTAATTAAAATATTTACTTTTTCTTCTTCAGCCATTGATTGAATTTTTTTCATAATTTCATCGTCTATATTCTGGCTTATGGAAAGGTACCTAAAGTTAAGCTTTATTAACGAAAGAGCTAAACCAATATTTAAATTTGCTTCTACAATAAAATTTAAATTTTTCTTTTTAAATTTTTTTTCAATATCTTTAACTAGAGCAGGACCTTGCCAAAGAATTGATTTAAACGAATAGAGAATATTAATTTTTTTATTATTATTTTCTTTGTAAAAATTTAGCGCCTCTTGATAATTATGAGATAAAAAGGTTAAATTTTCATAAATTTTCATTACTAAGTTCTAATACTATATCAACAAGTCTATTAGAAAAACCCCATTCATTATCATACCAAGATAATATTCTACAGAATCTTTCATTTATTACTTTGGTTTCAGTAAGGTCAACAATTGAGCTATGTGAGTTATGATTAAAGTCACTGGATACAAGAGGAGTTGATATTGTTTCTACAATTCCTTTAAGTTCATTTTTTTCAGCATTTTTGAAAATTCTGTTAAGTTCATTTTCTGAGGTATTTTTTTTTGCCATAAAGCTGAAGTCTACCAATGATACGTTCGCAGTTGGGACCCTTATAGCACTTCCATCTAACTTTCCTTTTAAAATTGGTAATACTTCAGAAACAGCACGCGCGGCTCCTGTTGAAGTAGGTATCATTGAAAGTAAAGAATTTCTTGCCCGTCTTAGATCTTTATGAAATGTATCAATAGTATTTTGATCTCCGGTAACTGAGTGAACTGTTGTCATATAGCCTGATTCAATTCCAATATTTTTTTCAATTAAGAAGGCTAGAGGTGCTAAACAATTTGTTGTACAAGAACCGTTAGAAATTATTTTATGACTATCATTTATTTTATTTTCATTTATTCCACAAACAACCGTAATATCTGGGTTTGTTGCAGGGGCAGAAATTAAAACTCTTTTGGCTCCAGATTTTAAATGTTTTTCCGCATCATCTCTCCTTGTAAATATCCCGGTACACTCAATAACTAAATCAATATTATATTTGTTCCAATTGAGTTTTTCTGGGTCTGATTCTTTAAGAAATAATATTTCATTCTTTTCAAACCTCAACTTGTTGTCAATTACATCAAATTTTTTATCAAAAAATCCATGGATAGAGTCATATTTTAACAAATGTAGGTTTGAATCAATTGGTCCTAGGTCATTTACGGCTACTACTTCAATATTCTTCGGGTCTTTATCAAGTAATGCCCTTAATGTTAGTCTTCCTATTCTCCCAAAACCATTGATTGCAATTTTATATTTCATAACAAGTATTTTAAATTTATTTAATATTGGATTATTATATTACTTTAACCAATATACTTATTTGATTAGATGAATAAAGAGCAGATTTCAATAATTCTTAAAAAAATAAATTTCTTAAAAACAAATTTAGATAATAAGTCTAAAAAAGACTATTTGATCATTGATAAAAAATTTGTTGAAAAAATAGTGAATACTCTAGAAAAAATACTAAAATTCCTAGAAAATAGGGAAAATAATAAATGACAATTTTGAAATTGAAAATTGATAATATTGGTTACGAGATAGAGTGTAAAAAAGGTGAAGAAAATCTGCTTAGAAAAGCTGAAGAATTATTAAACTCAAGTTTGGACAATAACCCTCATCTAAAAACTTTATCTCAATCAAAAAAATTTCTTATGCTTTCTTTAGTTTTAGCTGCTGACTTGAGCTTTAGTAAAAAACATTTTAAAGATGAGGAAGAGGATTTCAAAAAAATTTTAAATGAACTTTCTGAATTACAAAAAATAATTAGGATTAAAAGTGATTGAGAAAAAAAAATTACGTGAAAAATTTCTTAAAATTAGAAGTTCTATTAAAAATAAAGAAGAAAAAGAAAAAAAAATTTGTAAGTTTCTAAGTTCTTTGAATTTTGAAAAAAACCATGTTTTATCTGGATATTATCCAGTAAGAAATGAAGTAAATATATTACCATTCTTAGAACATTTGTTAAAAAAAAAAATTACCTTGTGTCTTCCTTGTATTGAAAAGGTTAAATCTTCTTTAGTTTTTAAGAGGTGGGATCTAGAAACAGAAATGAAAGTGGGTAAGTTCAAAATAAATGAACCTAATAATGATTTATTTGAAGAACCTTCAAAAATCCTTGTACCTTTATTGGCGTTTGATTCAAATAACTTCAGGCTTGGATATGGTGGGGGATTTTATGACAGAACTATAGCTTATCTAGAACAAAGAAAAAAAATTACTACAATTGGAATAGGTTTTTATGATCAAAAAATTGATGACCTTCCAAGGATGAAGTTTGATAAAAAATTAGATTTAGTAATTACAGAAAATGGGGTTCAAAATTGAAAATATTGATTTGTGGTGATATTGTTGGAAAATCTGGTAGGCAAATTGTCTTAGAACAAGTACCAATTCTGATTAAAAATGAAAAAATTGACTTTGTAATAGTCAATGGAGAAAACGCAGCAAATGGTTTTGGTATTACAAAGAAAATTTGTAATGATTTGTATTCTTGTGGTGTAGATGTAATTACCTCTGGAAACCATATATGGGATCAAAAAGAAATCATAGAACATATTGAATCCGATAAAAGATTGTTACGACCTTGCAATTACCCGACTGGAACCCCTGGTTTGGGCTATGGTGCCTATGAATTAAAAAATGGAGCTACTGTTGTTGTTATTAATGTTATGTGCAGACTGTTTATGGACATAATTGACGACCCTTTCAAATCGGTAGATGAAATTCTAACTTTTATTGATAAAAAATTTTCCAATGCAATTATAATATTAGATATTCATGGAGAGTCTACATCAGAAAAAATGGCTCTTGCTCATTTTTTTGATGGACGGATAACTGCTGTTGTTGGAACTCATACACATATCCCAACTGCAGACCAACATCTACTGGAGAAAGGAACATTCTATCAAACAGATCTTGGTATGTGCGGAGATTATGACTCAGTAATCGGAATGAAGAAAAGTATTTCAATACAAAAATTTACAAATAAATTCTTAAAATCAAGGCTTGAAACTGCATCTGGAGAAGGTACATTATGTGGAGTGTTAATTGAAATTAATAATAAAACAAAAATAGTCAGTGGATTTAATCAAGTAATTATTGGTGGTAAACTTAATCCAAATTAAAATGGCAGGTCATTCCAAATTTAAAAATATTATGCATCGTAAGGGTGCGCAAGATAAGAAAAGAGCAAAACTCTTCTCAAGGTTAATTAGAGAAATTTCAGTTTCGGCAAAAATTGGTTCACCAGATCCAGATTCAAACCCAAGATTGCGATCTGCAATTAACAACGCCTTATCTTCCAATATGACAAAAGAAAGTATTGATAAGGCAATTAAAAAACAAACCTCTACAGATGACAAGGATTTAATTGAAGAAATAATTTACGAAGGTTTTGGACCTAATGGAGTTGCAATCATTGTAGAGACCATGACAGATAATAAAAACAGAAGTGCGGCGGAAGTAAGGTCAACTTTTTCTAAATATAATGGCAATCTTGGTGTAAGTGGTTGTGTAAAACATAATTTCAAGAGGGTTGGTGTTATATCTTATGATAAATCAGTAAGTACTTTTGAAGATTTTTTTGATTACTGTGCATCCGAAGATGTAGAAGATGTTACCGAAAATGAGAGCGATTTTGTTTTAGAAACAAACTTAGATAACTTTAATACTATTCTTCAAAAACTAGAAAATAAATTTTCTATTCCAAAGTTTTCTGAAATAGAATGGAAACCTCTAAATTTTATTGACGTTTCTGATGAAGATAGTGCTAGAGTATTAATAAAACTTTTAGAGACACTGGAGGATTTGGATGATGTTCAAACAGTCTCATCAAACTTTAATATTAACGATTCTTTGATGGACAAAATAATTTGAAAAATTTAATTATTGGGTTTGACCCAGGTTTAAATAATACTGGTTGGGGTATAATAGAAAATTTGAGCAATTCCGAGAAATATGTCAATCATGGATTAATATCAACAAAAAAAGACACTCCTCTTGGACAAAGATTAAACATGATTTATGAGGGTGTTTCAGAATTATTTTCAAAATACTCACCAGAATCAATCGCGGTTGAAAAAATTTTCTCTAATAAAAACCCTCAATCCACACTTAAATTAGGTAAAGCAAGAGCAATAATTTTCCTAGTTGCAGCTAGATTTAAAGTAGAAATTTTTGAATACTCTCCAAATACTGTAAAAAAAAACCTGGTAGGTTATGGTCATGCAGAGAAAAGACAAATTATAAAAATGATTGAAAGTTTTTTTCCAGGCCTTAAGTCTTTGAACCATGATTCTGCGGATGCCCTAGCAGTTGCAATTTGTCATTCTATGCACAAAAAGTCTAAAATAAATTTATTTGTATGATTGTAAAATTAAAAGGTTTTATTGAAGATTGGTTTGAAGATTTTGTTGATTTAGATGTCAAAGGTGTTGTTTACAGAGTATTTGTACCAAAAAAAAATATAAATAAAATTTCCGAAAAAGATTCGTTAGTAACTTTTTTTATATTTGAAATCCTTAAAGAAAGTGAAAGACTTTTCTTTGGTTTCTCAAATAAGAATGACAGAGAATTATTTTCTGATCTACTAAAAGTTCAGGGTGTGGGCGGAAAAATGGCCTTAAATATTATGAGTAGTTTGGATTCGCAAGTTATACAACAGTCAATAATTGTAAAAAATCATGAAGTTTTTTCTTCAGTATCTGGAGTAGGTGCAAAATTGTCTATCAGAATTGTAAATGAACTTTGCGAAAAACTAAAAAAGAAAGAGGAAAGTGCAAAGGTTATTTCTAATTTTTCTAAAACAATTTTTAATGATTTAGTTTCATGTCTTTCCAATTTAGGTTACTCTCAAAATATATGTGAAAAAACTGCATTTGAAGTTATTAGCAAGAATAAAAAAATGAATTTAGAGGAATTGATACCCATTGCTCTAAATTATCTCTCTAGACCAAATTTATCTAAAAATGAATGAGAACAATAAAAAAATTAGCTTAGATTCAACTGAGATAGATGAGGAAAAGAAAAATAGTTTGAGACCTTTTTCTCTAGGCGAGTTTATTGGTCAAGGGTTTATTAAATCAAATTTAGAGGCTTATATAGAATCTTCAAAAAAAAGAAAAAAAAATTTAGACCATATAATCTTATACGGTCCACCTGGCTTGGGAAAAACTTCACTAGCTCATATAATTTCAAATGAAAAGAATGTAAACTTTCATTCAACTTCTGGTCCAGCTTTTACTAAAAAGGGAGATTTAGTAACTTTATTAAGTAATATGATGGAAGGTGATATTTTATTTATTGATGAAATTCATAGATTGTCACCAATAATTGAAGAAACACTTTATCCTGCAATGGAAGATTACAAATGTGATTATGTAATTGGTTCAGGACCATCTGCAAGAGTTGTTCAGATTTCTATTGAAAAATTTACTCTTATTGGTGCCACCACTAGGCTTGGGCTTCTTTCTAGACCTTTAAGAGATAGATTTGGAATTCCTTTACAACTCAGTTTTTATGAGCCTGAGGATTTGATGCAAATTATTATCTTGAATTCCAAAAAACTTAAATTTCATATAAGTGAAGATTCAGCATATGAGATAGCAAAAAGGTCAAGGGGAACACCTCGAATAGCTATAAGGTTATTAAAACGTATAATCGATTTTTCAATTGTAAATGAAGAGGATAAAATTGATTTAAAATCAGCAAAAGAATCATTAAAAAAAATGAAAATTGATTCTGAGGGGCTTGATGAAATGGATAGAAAATATATGAATTGTATAGCCTATGACTTTCATGGTGGCCCCGTTGGTATTGAAACTCTGAGCGCTGCTTTACTGGAACACAAAGATATAATTGAGGACGTAATAGAGCCTTATCTTATGCAAAGAGGTCTAGTTCAAAGAACTTCCCGAGGGAGAATATTATCTCACAAAGGACTTGAGCACATAAAGCAATAATTTTGATGAAAAAAATACATCAAACAAAATTTGAAATTTTTTATGAAGATACTGATTCCTCAGGTTTTACCTATCATACAAGCTATTTAAAATTTGCTGAAAGGGCAAGAAGTCAATTTGTCAGGGAAAATTTAGAGGAAATTAAGCATAAGATGATTAATAACTCCTTTTTTTTTGTAGTGAAAGAAATTAAAGTAAGTTTTTTAAAACCCACATTTTTATATGACCAATTAGATGTAAAAACATTTTTTTTAAAAAATAAACTGGCATCTTTAGATCTTAAACAATTGATTATAAAAGATGACATTGTGATATGTGAGGTTTTGGTTAAGTTAGTATGGATTAACGCAAAATCAAATAAACCCTCAAAAATCTCAAAAAATATAATTGCTAGATTAAATTCATTTGAGGTTGTATAAATTTGGTATGGATGAATCAATTGAAAAAAAAATATTAGAAGAATCTTCAAATGATTTCTCAATACTTTCACTGTTTTTTCAGGCAGATATTGTTGTAAAAATAGTAATTATTTTATTGATTTTTTCATCAATTTGGTCATGGGCGATAATTTTTTCAAAATATACTCTTTTAAAAAATATATTAATTGATACAGAAGATTTTGAAGAAAACTTTTATGGCAGTGAAACCCTAAGTAAGCTCTCTAAAAAACTTGGATCTCAACCCACTCATCCAATAGAAGCAGTTTTCTTCTCAGCAATGGTATATTTTGAAAAAGTAAAATCTGGTTTTTCAAATAAAAACTTTGATTACAGAAAGTCTTTTTGTGAAAATGTAAAAAAAGAAATGCTTATTGTAATTAATAAAGAGTTAAGTTCTTTGGAGAAAGGACTAAACTTTCTTGCTTCAGTTGGCTCCACTGCACCATTTATAGGACTTTTTGGGACAGTATGGGGCATAATGAATAGTTTCACGGCAATTGGTATATCACAAAACACTAGTTTAGCAGTAGTAGCTCCTGGAATTGCTGAAGCTCTATTTGCTACAGCCTTGGGCCTTGTGGCAGCAATTCCCTCGGTTCTATTTTTTAATAAATTCAATAGTATGTTGGAAAATATTTCAAATAAGTTAGAAGTTTTTTCAGAGGAAATAATTTTAATAATTTCAAAGGAAATTTTTAGGTAAAATTTTGAAAAAAAATTATAAATCTAGAAAATCAATTTCTGAAATAAATGTGACCCCATTTGTTGATGTTATGCTTGTTTTACTTATAATTTTTATGGTCACAGCACCACTTTTAACCGCTGGTATAAAAATAAATCTACCGGAGAGCTCATCGGTTCTAAAAAATGAAAAAAATGATCCTGTCACTGTTTCTATGAACTCTAAGGGAGAAATATATATTCAAAAAAAAAAAATGTCACCCAATGATCTTGTTAAAAAGTTAATTGCATTAAGGGGACAAAATAAAGATTTAAAAATTTATATCAAAGGTGATAAAAATTTGAATTATGGTAAAATAATGGATTTAATGTCTTTTATCAATAAGTCAGGTTTTAAAAAAGTTGCATTAGTTACAAAACTTAAATAGATAATTATGACCAGAGGTCTTTTTAAATCTATAACACTTCACTTTGGAATTTTGTTAGTTTTTTTGTATGGAGCAGAGATCTTTAAACAAAATAAAAGATTTGAGATTTATGAAATTCCTCTCGAGATTGTTGATGTCTCAGATCAAACTGTTAATAAAACAGACAAGGTAAAAAAAAAAAGTAAGAAGAGTATTTCAAAGAATCAATTTTTTTTGCCGCCTAAACCAAAATCCAAACCCAACCCTCCAGAGTTTTCGATAAAAGAGAAACAAAAGAAAAAAAAAGTAAATAAAATTGATCAGTCTCCTCAACAAAAAAAAGAAAAAAAAAATAGAATGGATAGCATTCTTAAGTCAATTGAAAAAATTAAAAAAGATAGCCAAAAAACATTAGAAGATGAAAAAAAAGATGATGAAAAATTTGAAGATGAAGAAGAAATTAAAGAGGTGAAGTTAGGTGAGAAATTAACAATTTCTGAAAAAGACGCAATTAGAAGACAATTTTATAGATGTTGGATAGTTCCTGCAGGTGCAAAAGATTTAAAAAAATTAGTTGTTTCAATTAGAATTAAATTGAACGAAGACGGTGAGGTAGTCAATACCAAATTACTTACTAATAGTAAGCTAAACAACCCATTTTTTCGTGCAGCTTCAGAAAGCGCAATGCGAGCAGTTAATCACCCTGAATGTAAAAAACTTCAAGTGCCAAAAAAAAAATATGAAACGTGGAAAGAAATTATCCTCGATTTTGATCCTTCTCAAAGTTTAAATTAATTTCTTTTGAAAATATTTTCTATAGTTATAGAATTAATTTTTATGAAAAAGCTAATACTCCTATTTTTGGTAACATTTTTACCTTTGAAAGTTTTTTCAGAGTTAAGAATTGATATTACAAGGGGGAATACGGAACCAATCCCTGTTGCTTTGTTAAAATTTAATTCAAATTCTAATGAGGAAGAAAAAATATCAACAAAGATTAACAATGTTGTTTCTAATAATCTTCAAAGATCAGGTTTATTTAAGGTTTTACCTGAAGAAACATTTTTAGAAAAAAATATCAAATTTAATCAAACTCCCACGTTTTCTAATTGGAAATTAACAACCTCTCAGGGTCTTATTCACGGGAGATTATCATTTAAAAGAAATCAAAGTTTGGTACTTGAATTTAGACTCTGGGATGTTTTTTCCGAAAAACAAATGGTAGCCCAACAATTAACAACTGAAATTAGTAATTGGAGAAGAATTGCTCACGTAATTTCTGATATTATATACAAAAGAATTACCGGTGAATCAGGTTATTTTGATAGTAGAATTGTTTACATATCTGAATCAGGGTCTAAAAGTAATAGAAAAAAGAGATTAGCAATTGTAGATCAAGACGGTGAAAATCACAAATTTTTAACAGATGGCTCATACTTAGCTTTAACACCTAGATTTTCTCCAGCAGCACAAGAGGTAGCTTATTTATCCTATAATAATAGAATTCCCAGGATTTTTATACTGGACTTAGCAACAGGTTTTCAAAAAGTTTTGGGTGATTTTCCAGGAATGACTTTTAGTCCAAGATATTCTCCTGATGGTAAAAAATTAATAATGAGTTTAGCCAGAGGTGGAAATACAGATATTTATGAAATGAATCTAAAAACCCAAAAACTTAACAGATTAACCAAATATGATGGTATTGATACGGCACCTTCATATTCTCCAGACGGAAATTTTATTACATTTGAGTCAGATAGGAGTGGAAGTCAAAAAATATATGTCATGAACCTTAAAACAAAAAAAACAAAAAGAATAAGTTTTGGTAATGGTAAATATGCTACCCCTGTTTGGTCGCCTAGGGGAGATTTAATTGCTTTCACGAAATTTTTAAATGGTGAGTTTTATATAGGCGTTATGTACACAAATGGAAAAGGGGAAAGAGTCGTTTACAGGTCTTATTTAGTGGAAGGACCTACTTGGTCACCCAATGGGAGAGTATTAAGTTTTTATAGTCAGGCAAAATTATCAGATGGAATAATAACTGCTCCAAAAATCAAATTGATTGACTTGACCGGAGTAAACCTAAGAGAACTGATTACTCCATCTGACGCATCTGATCCAGCATGGTCTGGTTTACTTCCATAAAAAAAAAAATGATAGCATTGACTTATCAACACATAAGCTGTAAAAATATAAAAACATATAAAGGTAAGTTCATATGAAATTTAAATCTCTAGCGCTGTTAATTGGAATATTTAGTCTTTCTTCGTGCGGTTCCTTTGATGATTTTACTTATAGTGGAATTTTCGATGACCAGGAAGCTGTAGGAAGGGATGCACTGTTCTCAGATACTACTTTTGAGTCTATACCAACCCATGATCATATTGATTGTGCTGGTTCCTGTACAGTTAAGACATTTAATAAATAGTCTTTTATTATCCTCCCATTACTTTAACTATTTACATTAGTTTGAATGTAACGTTGACTTATGGTCCTACAGATTGTAAAAAGATAACTATTATTATTTATTTTACTAAAGGATATATATTATGAAAAAAAATTTTTTATCACTGTTGTTAGTTGGCCTTCTTTTTATTTCTGGGTGTGAAACAATTGGTGGTGCATCTTCTTCATCAGACACTCCATCATACGAATATGGTGATTCAAAACAAGCTAACCTACAAGCTTATCTTCAAAATGAAATAGGAGACAGAATTTATTTTGACACGGATAAATATAACATATCTTCAGCAGCAGCTTTTGTATTAGAAAGTCAAGCAAACTGGCTGAAATCGACTCCAGGGTTTCAATTAATTATTGAAGGTCACTGCGATGAAAGAGGTACTAGAGAATATAACTTGGCGTTAGGAGAAAGAAGAGGAAACTCTGTCAAAGACTTTCTTGTTTCTTTAGGTGTAGACGCTGGAAGAATAACAGTTATAAGTTATGGTAAAGAAAGACCTGCTGCGGAGGGTAGCACTTCTGAATCTTGGGCAGAAAACAGAAGAGCGGTTACTGTTGTTGGTAGCAATTAAACTTATGAAATAATATCCTTTTATTAAGGGCTAGTTGTAAAACTAGCCCTTTTTTTTTATGAAAAATTCCTCATTTATATATTTTTTTTTAATTCTTTTTTTAACTTTTAATAAAGCCAAATCACAAGATATTGATGTTGATAATGTTTTGGAAAGGTTGGAAAGAGTGGAAAAAAATATTTCAGATCTTCAAAAGGGCAAAGTGGACGAATTTGAAAAAAATATTTCATCCGGCTACATCTCTAGAAATGAATCAAGATTTGACGAAATTGAAACAAAAAACAGATTAAACTTTGGGTTGATCGAGGAAATTCAGAATAAAATCAATGCTTTAGAAGAAAAACTAAAACTAATAGATAGTGATTTTCAGGCTAGAATAAAAAAAATTGAAGAACAGTTAAAAAAAAGATCAAATTATGAAAAGGAAGGGGCAAAAGAAGTTAAAGAAAAAAAAGTTAATAAAATGTTCATTCAAGAAGATGAAAAAGCTGATGTTAAAAATCAAAGGTCAGAGTTGCCAACAACCACAGAGCAAAGAATTCAGCTTTCAGATGCAGAAATAAAAAAGAAATATGAGAATGCAATCAAACTTCTGTGGGCTAGTAAATTTGATGAAGCTGAACTTGAGTTACAAAATTTAAAAAAAATTGAGCCTGATGATTTAATGCCTAATATACAATATTGGCTTGGAGAAGTTTATTATGCGCAAAAAAACTTTCAAAAGGCTATAATTGCGTTTGGAGAGGGTTTAGAAAAATACCCTGAGTCCATAAAGGGTCCAGATAATTTACTTAAACTTGGTTTATCTTTTTCAAACTTAAAAAAAAAGGACGAAGCTTGTAATGTTCTATTTGAATTAGAAATTAAATATAAAGATGCTCCAAAAAATGTTCAAGAAAGAGCTTCATCGGAAATAAAAAAGCTTGAATGTCCCGAGGAATGAAGTGAATTACATTTCTAAAGATGAGTTTACTTCAGCAATTAACACTAACTTTACTTTTGAAAAAACTCCACACTTAGGCTTAAGTATCTCTGGTGGTCCAGATAGTATGGCATTATTAATGCTCGTTAAAGAATGGATAAAAAGTAAATCAGGAAAAATTACAGTGTTTCATTTTGATCATAAAATGAGAAAAAAATCGTCCAAAGAAGCTATATGGCTTAAAACCTATATTTCAAAGCTTGGAATTAATTTTCATTTATTAACCTGGGATAGAGATGAAAAATTAAAGTTAAATATGAAAAATGCCAGAGACGCGCGTTATGAAAGAATTTCAGAAATCTGCAAAAAACTTAAAATAATTCATTTGATGACCGCCCATCATTATAATGATAATTTAGAAACATACTATATGAGAAAAAAAAGAAACTCATCTTGTCTTGGGCTTTCTTCAATTCCAAAAATATTAATAAAAGAAAATCTACAAATTATAAGACCATTACTGGGTTTTAGTAAGGAAAGGTTAGTTAATACATGTAATTTTTTTAATGTAAGTTGGATTGAAGATTCTAGTAATTGTAATGAAGAGTATGAAAGACCAAGAGTTAGAAAAGAACTGAGTAAAAAGCCAGCAACTCAATTAATTAAATTAGGGAAAGAATTTAAAAAAAAAAAAAATCATAATGAGGAAATTGAAAAAAAACTTAGAAATTTTTTTGTTAGTAACCTCAGTTTTTTTGAATACGGAGTTTTTCACATTAACAAAAAAAATTTTTTAAAAAGTAGTAAAGAATTAAAAATTGAAATTTTAAAAAAGATTTTAACAACAGCTTCTGGAAAAATATTTCCACCCAGAGAGGTTTCTGTTAAATATTTGATTAAATTAATTCAATCAAATACATGCTTTAAACACACTTTACATAGTTGTTTGTTGGAAATTAATTCAGAAAAAATTTTAATTTTCAGAGAAATTTCTAGTATCAAGGAAGAAAAAAAAATTATTCCAAAAGGAAATCCCTATTTGTGGGACAATAGATTTTTTTTGTATTCAAAAAACTTTAGAATCGAATGTGAGAGAATTACAATTAAAAACTGGATTTTTTTAAAAAAATATTTTGCGTTTAAAAAAAATTGCTTAAATTTTTCAATTTTAAGTTCTCTGCCACTAATAAAGATAAAAAAAAAATTTTTTATTCCCTTTCTAAGTCTGAATAATTTAGAATACGATTTTTATTTCAAACCCATTATTCCAATTGCTAGAAAAAATTTTTTTTAAATATTAATTGAGTTTTTTGAGTATATAATTATATAAAACTTATGAATAACACTTTTTTAAAAAACCTTGCTATTTGGTTGTTAATTGGTTTTTTAGTATTCCTCATAGTTGATTTCTATAATACTAACAACACTCAAATCAGTAACAAAAATATTTCTTACTCTAATTTTTTAAATGACGTTAAAAATGGTAATGTTTCTAGTGTCCAAATAAGAGGTAATAATATTTTAGGAAAATACAACGACGGCTCAAATTTCACAACTTACTCCCCAAATGACTTAGGTTTAATAGACAAATTAGAAAAGAATAATATTGAAATAATAGCACAACCTCTTGAAAAATCATCACCAGGGTTGCTAGACGTATTAATTTCTTGGTTTCCCATGCTTTTATTAATAGGTGTTTGGATCTTTTTTATGAGACAAATGCAGTCTGGAACTGGAAGGGCCATGGGTTTTGGGAAATCACGGGCCAAGTTACTCAATGAAAATAAAGATAAAGTTACTTTCAAGGATGTAGCTGGCATTGATGAAGCTAAAGCAGAGTTAGAAGAAATAGTTGAATTTCTTAAAGATCCCACTAAATTTCAAAGGTTAGGTGGAAAAATCCCCAAAGGTGCTCTTTTGGTTGGTCCACCAGGAACTGGTAAAACTCTTCTTGCTAGAGCAATTGCTGGTGAAGCTAATGTCCCCTTCTTCTCAATATCTGGATCTGATTTTGTTGAAATGTTCGTTGGCGTAGGTGCAAGTAGGGTTAGAGATATGTTTGAGCAAGGCAAAAAAAATGCTCCTTGTATTATTTTTATTGACGAAATTGATGCCGTTGGTAGGCATAGAGGTGCTGGTCTTGGAGGTGGAAATGATGAAAGAGAACAAACACTTAATCAACTATTAGTTGAAATGGATGGTTTTGATTCCACTGAAGGTGTTATTTTAATCGCAGCCACTAACCGACCTGATGTCTTGGACCCTGCTTTGCTTCGACCTGGAAGATTTGATAGGCAAGTTGTAGTTCCTAACCCAGATATAGAAGGAAGAAAAAAAATATTAGACGTTCATACTAGAAAGTTAGCTTTAGCACCTGACGTTGATATTTCAGTGATAGCTAGAGGAACGCCAGGTTTTTCGGGAGCTGATTTAGCTAATTTATCTAATGAAGCTGCGTTATTAGCTGCAAGAAGAAATAAAAGATTAGTTACAATGTTAGACTTTGAAGATGCAAAAGATAAAGTTTTAATGGGTGCTGAAAGACGTTCAATGGTAATGACTCAAAAGGAGAAAGAATTAACAGCATATCATGAAGCAGGTCACGCTTTAGTTGGGGTTTTTACTCCAGGAAATGATCCCCTTCATAAGGTTACAATTATACCCAGAGGAAGAGCACTAGGTGTTACAATGAACTTACCAGAACGTGATAAGTATTCAGAAACAAAAACAGAAATGAAGGCAAAATTAGCTATGATGTTTGGCGGAAGGGTAGCTGAGGAATTAATTTTTGGTAAAAATAACATAACCTCCGGAGCCTCAAATGATATTTTGCAAGCTACACAAAAAGCTAGATCAATGGTTGTTGAATGGGGAATGAGTGACTTATTAGGACCATTAAGATACTCAGAAAATGAAGAAGACGTCTTTTTGGGTAGATCAGTCACGCAAAGAAAGAGTATGTCAGATGAAACTGCCAAACTTATTGACAAAGAAATTAGAAATTTTATCGATGAAGCAGAGAATCATGCCAGAAAAGTGTTAAAGAAAAATATGAAACACTTGCATAAACTAGCAAAAAGCCTTTTAGAGTTTGAAACTCTATCTGGAGAAGACGTAGATCAGTTAATTAAAAAAGGGAAATTAAAAAATAAAGATAATACTGGTGGTAATAAAACTAATGGAATCAAAACCTCGCTTCCTGTAGATGGTTCTAGAAGAAAAAATAAAAAAGTTGAAGGTTTAAACCCAAAGCCCGCAATGTCTTAACTCAAAATTTTTTTGCTTTCCAATAACATCAAATATTATCTAAGGCCATTTGGTTTTATTCCTCCAAAGGACTTATACCGTCAAAAAAAAGAAGTTATTGAGGTAAAAGGAAATTACTATTCTGATATTGAAATAACTAAAAAAGAAAATAAAAAAATTTCCAAAGTTAGTTTATTGGTTAAGGATTTTTTCAAATTCGCTGATAAAAACAAGCAACTTCAAAATCAATTTAATGCACTAACCAAAAAAATAAACAATCAAATATTTAAAAAAAAAAAATCTCTTATTTTTTCAATACTTAATACAACGCCTGATAGTTTTTCTGACGGTGGAGAGAATTTAAATTTTAAACATAACCACGATAAGGCAGTGCAAATGATAAAAAATGGTGCAGATTTTGTTGATATTGGAGGTGAGTCGACAAGACCAGGCGCCAATAAAGTTAAACCTAATGATGAAATACTAAGAGTTTTACCAACAATACAATCGTTAAATCGCAAAAAAATTAACATGTCATTAGACACAAGAAATTCAACTACTATGGAAATGGGAATTTTAGCTGGTGTAAAAATAATAAATGATGTTAGCGCTCTTAAAAATGATAAAAAAAGTATTGATATTATTAGAAAGTATAAAACACCAATAATTCTTATGCATATGCCAGGTACACCAAAGACAATGATGAAAAAAGCCAATTACTTTGATGTAGTTCTTGATGTTTACGATTTTTTAGAGGAAAGAATAAAATTTTGTGAATCAAAAGGTATTGACAGGAAAAATATAATTATTGATCCGGGAATTGGTTTTGGAAAAGATTTTGAACAGAATATTAAGTTATTGAATCAGTTATCAACTTTTCATACATTGGAATGTTCTGTTATGTTAGGAATATCGAGAAAAAGGTTTATTTCAGTTATTAACAAAGATTCTGAACCAAAAGATCGACTTGGTGGTACAATTTCAACAACAATTCATGCTATGATGCAAGGTATAAATATTCACAGAGTACATGATGTGAAGGAAGTAAGACAAGCAATTGATATTTTTGAAAAATTAAATGAAAAATGAAAAAAAAGTATTTCGGTACTGATGGAATTAGAGGCGAAGTTGGAACTTTCCCAATTATTGAATCATTTTTTTTTAATTTAGCTGTTTCTCTTGCTCAATCAAAAAAAAATATAAAAAAAATAATAATTGGAAAAGATACAAGATTGTCATGTTCTTTATTAGAAAATGCCTTATTCAACGGATTTAATTTTGTTGGTATTAAAAGCGACCTTATCGGAGTTGTATCAACTCCAATTTTATCATTTTATACCCAATTTTTAAAATACGATTATGGAATAATGATTTCTGCATCACATAACCCACATTATGATAATGGAATAAAAATTTTTAAAAAAAATGGAGAGAAACTTAATGATGAAGAAGAAGTAAAAATTGAAAAAGTTTTAGATTCTCTTAATTTTAAACCTGATCTAAGAAAAAAAAAACAGTTAATAAAATTCTAAATTTAGAAAGCTACAAACAAGCAATACTAAAAAGATTCTCACAAAAAAAATTTAAAATTAAAATAGCCTTAGATTGTGCAAATGGTTCGGTATTTAAGATTGCACCTCAATTTTTTAAAGAAATTGGATGCGATGTAGTTAAATATTCAACAAAACCAACTGGTGTTAATATTAATAAAAACTGCGGTGCAATGTATCCAAAAAGAATAGCGAGATTAACAAAACAAACTAGAGCCGATATTGGTCTTTCTTTTGATGGTGATGCCGATAGAGTAATTATTTCAGATGAAAGAGGTCAGATTTTAGATGGAGACGTAATAATAGCAGCAATTGCTAAGTTTTATAGATTTAAAAAAAACTTTAAATTCAAATCTATTGTTAGTACTTACATGTGTAATATAGGTTTTAGAGAATTCTTAAAAAAATCAAAAATTAGACTTCACCTTACAAAAGTTGGTGATAGATATGTTATAGAAAAAATGAAGCAAGCTAAATTACATTTGGGTGGAGAGCAGTCTGGGCATGTTATTTTCTCTGATAATGGATATTGTGGAGACGGAATTCTTACAGCAATGTTTATTATAAATATAATTGGTGAGCGTAAAGTAAAACTTTCTGAACTTACAGAAAATTTGTTTTTAAAAAGTCCTCAAAAGCTTATAAACATTAAAACAAGAACAAATTGTGAAACAATTATAAAACATCAACAAATGCTTGAGGTTTTGAAAAATATCAAAAATAAATATAAAAACTTGGATTTTCTTATAAGAAAGTCTGGAACAGAAAACTTATTAAGAATTATGGTACAATCAAAAAACAAAAATGAAGTTGATAAAGTTACAAAAATTTTAGTGAATCTAGTTAAGAATTTAGATGGTTAAGAAACACACTACTATTTTGACGATCGCTGGGAGTGATAATACCTCAGGAGCCGGAATTCAAGCTGATATAAAAACATCCTACATTCTTGGTGCTTATTGCTTGTCAGCGGTGACTACTATTACGTCACAAAATTCCAAAAAATTTGCTAAATTATATAACATTCCAGACCATATTTTAAGAGCGCAACTAAAAGCTTCTTTTGATGAATATAAAATTGACGGGGTAAAGATAGGACTAGTTAATAATATTTCAACAGCAAAAATTATTTATAATTCTTTAAAAAATTTTGAAAAAACTCCCATTGTCATTGATCCAATTTTAAAATCAACAAACGGAAAAAAATTTTGCGATTTAATACAGTATCAAAAAATTCATAAAATATTTTCTAAATTAAAGCCTATATATACACCTAACCTTGATGAAGCAGAGGCTTTAATTGGTAATGGTGTTAAAAAAATTAAGATTGAAAAAATATATCAACTATTAAAAAAAAAATACAATTGTCAATTTATTATTACTGGTGGAGACTCGGTTTCAGATTATTGTATTGATTACGTTGACATAGAGGGAAAAATTCATGCTGTTAATTCAAAAAAAAAAAACAGTCAATCTACTCATGGTTCTGGTTGTGTATTTTCATCTTCCCTTACAATATTTCTAGCAAAAGGGCATACTTTAATTGAATCACTAAAAAAATCAAAAAAATTTATCAACCAGCAAATTGAATCTTCACCAATATTGAATGTAAGGTATGGGCCGTTAATTTAAAAGCTATGTTTTAAGGTAAATTTCACTTCCAAGGTCTTTAAATTTTTTTGACATCTCTTTCTTACCTTTTTCACTGGTTTCTCTAATTTCTTGTGAAATTTTCATTGAACAAAATTTTGGTCCACACATCGAACAAAAGTGTGCAATTTTAGCACCTTCTGCAGGAAGCGTCTGATCATGATATTTTTCTGCTGTTTCTGGGTCTAGTGAAAGATTAAATTGATCTCTCCATCTAAATTCAAACCTTGCCTTAGAGAGTATATAATCTCTATAGTAAGCTCCTTTGTTTCCTTTCGCTAGATCCGCTGCATGAGCAGCAATTTTATAGGTAATCACACCAATTTTTACATCATTTTTATCTGGTAGCCCAAGGTGTTCTTTTGGAGTGACATAGCAAAGCATAGAGGTTCCATACCAGCCAATCATTGCGGCACCAATTGCACTGGTTATGTGATCATAACCTGGAGCAATATCTGTTGTTAAAGGACCTAACGTATAGAATGGTGCATTTTTACAAATAGATTCTTGTTTTTCTACATTTTCTTTAATTTTTTGCATTGGGACATGACCTGGTCCCTCAATCATGACCTGAATATTATTTTTCCAAGCAATGTCAGTTAATTCACCTAATGTTTCCAATTCAGAAAATTGAGATATATCGTTAGCATCATGAATTGATCCTGGACGAAGTCCATCACCTAAAGAGAAGCTTACATCATATGATTTCATTATTTCACAAATTTCCTCAAAATTAGAATACAGGAAGTTTTCTTTATGATGAGCTAAACACCATTTAGCAATAATTGATCCACCCCGCGAAACAATTCCAGTAAGTCTTTCAGCTGTAAGAGGGATGTAATGAAGTCTTACACCTGCATGTATTGTGAAATAATCTACACCTTGTTCAGCTTGTTCAATTAACGTTTCTTTAAATACATCCCAATTTAAATCCTCTGCTATTCCATTAACTTTCTCAAGAGCTTGATAAATTGGTACAGTTCCTATTGGTACCGGAGAATTTCTTATTATCCATTCTCGTATTTCATGAATATTTTCTCCTGTTGAAAGATCCATAACCGTATCACTGCCCCATCTTATGGCCCATAAAAGTTTTTCAACTTCATCATAAACACTTGATAGAACAGCAGAGTTACCAATATTTGCGTTAATTTTTACAAGAAAATTTTTTCCTATTATCATTGGTTCTAGCTCAGTGTGATTTATATTTGAGGGAATGATTGCTCTTCCAGAGGCAACTTCATTTCTAACAAACTCAGCTGTAACTAGGTCTTCTTTTTTAAACAGTTTTCCAATTAGTTTTTCTCTTCCTTCATTTTCCCTGATGGCACAATATTCCATTTCTTCGGTGATAATATTATTTCTAGCAAAAAAAAGTTGGGAGATTTGATTATTAGATTTTTTCTTAAAGACATTTTTTTTTACAGATGGAAATTTTTCTACAACCTCAGATTTCTTGAGAAAATTTAATTTAGTTTTAATGCTTGTAGTTATGCCGTCCCTTTTTTTTATCCACGGTCTTCTTATTTCCTGAAGACCATTGTCGTAGTTATGTTGATATTTTGGATCAGTGTATAGACCTGACGTATCGTAGGTAGTGATAGATTTAATTTCGTTATCATCTAATGAAATTTTTCTCATTCCTACATTTACTGATGAAAAAATCTTACCTTTGGTATAAATTTTTTTTGATCTTGGAAAACTTTTGTTAAGAGATCCATCTTTTATTGTATTTTTATGATTAGATTGTTTTACTTTATCTAGCATTTAAATATTTAATAAATCCTTTTTATTATAATGTTTAATTTTTTAAAAAAATAGATATATTTAAATTTCCCGAAATTATGTTTTTGTTAGACGATAATCAGTTCATTTTTTTTAGTTTGTTAATAGTTTTTCTTAGCATGATATTTTATGCTATTGAAAGATTTTCAATGGTTTTTAAATCAATTGTTATTTTAACATTTCTTTTAATTTTTTTTTCAATTTTTCCCTATAAAAATCAAGACGGCATAAATTTACTTAACCCTCAGACTATTTTGAATGGATTTAGTAATACGTCACTTATCACAGTAATTTCTCTTTTAATTTTGGGTCAAGGTGTTGTTCAGACTAGAGTTTTGAATGGATTTATAACAACTTTTCTTGGTTTTTTTTCGAATAATACAAAAATAATAATTTTTGTGACTCTTTTTATTGTTTTATTTTTGAGTGCTTTTATTAATAACACACCTGTTGTGATTATTTTCATTCCCATTATTCAAGGTATTGTTAAAAATTTAGATTATTCAATGAGTAAATTTTTAATGCCATTGAGTTTTGCAGCTATTTTAGGTGGAATGATTACAATCGTTGGTTCAAGTACAAATCTTCTAGTTTCTAACTCATTATATAATTATGCAAAAATTGAAATAAGCTTTTTTGAGTTTGCATTACCAGGCTCAGTTATTGCCATAGCAGGTTTATTTTATTTAATTTTCTTTTCAAAAATATTACTTAAAGATAGATCACCAATATCCAACCAATTAGTTGATGACAGTAAAAATAGTTTTATAACCAAGATTGTTTTAAACCAAGGTTCTTCTTTAATTGGTAAGGCCATCAAAGGTTCAAATTTAAAAGAATTAGGGCAAGTCAAAATTTTAATGATCCAAAGGGGAGAGCATGCAGAACACGCTCCTTTTTATGGTTTTATACTTGAAGAAGGAGATATTTTAGTTGTCTCAATATCTCGAGAGCAGTTAACAAATATACTATCTCAAAAAATTGGTTCTATTGAAACTTTTGAAAAAGATGACCAAAATGATAGTCAAAAAAATCAAATCATAACTGAAGTTATGGTAACTCCATCCTCAAGCTTAGTTGGAAATACAATAGAAAATGTTAGTTTTCGTTACAGATACAATTGTTTTGTAATAGGTTTACAAAGAAAATCTAAAATAATTACAAGTCATATGAGTGAACTTGCATTAGAACCAGGTGATACTCTTTTAATACAAGGTGAAAAGGATTCAATTAAGGCTTTGAGAACGCAAAGTGACCTACTACCAATGGAATGGGCAACATCTGAGATTTCTTCAAAGGATATATCTAAAAAATCAATCTATATTTTTCTATCAGTTATATTTCTCGGTGCCTTTGAAATATTACCTTTAGTTGTTGCTGGTCTCATGGGTGTTGTTTTCATGATCATGTTCCAAGTGCTTTCGATTAGGCAAGTTATTAGAAGTGTTGACAATAATTTACTTCTTTTAATTGTAACATCCTTAGCATTAGGGAGTGTTATACAAATCACTGGGACAGCAAACTTTTTGTCTCAATCCTTAATAAATTTTCTTGGTGAATCATCTCCTCTTATTATATTACTTTGTTTTTATATGCTAGTTTCTATAACTACTAATTTTATTTCAAATAATGCTTGTGCAGTATTATTTACGCCAATAGCTATAGATATTGCAGAAAAAATTAATGTTGATCCTAAGGTATTTGCCATAGCATTAATTTTTGCTGTGAATACTTCATTTGTAACACCATTAGCTTATCAAACTAACCTTTTAGTAATGGGACCTGGTCATTATAAATTTATTGATTATGTAAAGTTCGGTTTTCCATTAACAGTTTTATGTTGGGTTGTATTTTTTATTACTTTCCCATTATTTTATAAATTATGATTCTCCCAAAACTCAAAAAACCAGAGTCTCCAAATTTTTCATCTGGACCAACAAAAAAACCAGATGAATGGTCTGTAAATGACTTGAATACTAATTTATTGGGCAGATATCACAGATCTAGTGATGTTAAATATTTCATTAATAATGTATTAAAAAAATTAAAAAAAATTTTGGCTATACCAAATAATTATGAAGTTTTGTTGTTTCCCGGGTCATGTTCAGGAGCGATGGAAGCTGTTATCTGGTCTTTTCTTGGAAATAAGAATGTAACAGCAATAATCTATGATTACTGGGGTTTAAGTTGGTATGAAGATTTATTAAAGTTAAATTTAAAAGTAGAGTTAAGGAAGAATTTAGAAGGCGACTTACCAGATTTAAATGATATTCCCAAGAATAATGATGTAGTCTTTGTTTGGACTGGAACTTCAACTGGTATGACTATAAATAATATAGATTTTATTAAAAGCTCTCATGATGGATTGGTTATTTCAGATGTAACCTCTGCTGCCTTTATTGAAGATTTACCATGGGAAAAAATTGATGTTTCAGTTTTCTCATGGCAGAAAGCCCTTGGCTCAGAATCGCAACATGGAATTATTGTTATGAGTCCTAAAGCAATGGAGCGTTTAAAAAAAAAAAATCTCCCAAAAGTCTTGTCAATTTTTGATCACGACTTTTTGGTTAATACACCCTCATTATTATCAATTTCTGATTTTGACCTATGTTTAGAAATTTTTAAAAAGAAGGGAGGCATAAAGTTTAGCAAGCAAACATGTATTAAAAATAAATGTATTTTAGAAGAATGGATAAAAGGTAATGAATTTGTAAAATTTTTTTGTAAAAAAAAAATATATAGGGCTCTTACACCATGTTTTTTTATATTTAAAAAAAAATTAAATCATAAACAGATGTTTTCTTTTTTAGGTAAAAAAAAGATCGCCTTTGATATTGCTAGTTATCGAAAAGCTAAACCAGGAATAAGAGTTTGGAATGGATCAAATATAAAAAAAAATGATTTGATTGCTCTTACAAATTGGCTAGATTGGTCTTTTAATTATTTTAGGTTATAGAGTGAAAAATCAGCTTTTACCAGAGGGATTCCGTGATAGTCTTCCTGAATTAGCGTCTAAAGAAGACAAGGTTAGTTCAACATTTATTAAATTAATGCAAAAGAATGGATTCATGCTTGTTAAACCCCCATTATTAGAGTTCGAAAGTTCACTTTTTTTTCTTTTAGATGATAAGGAAGATGCAAATTCATTCAGAGTTTTAGACCCAATTTCTCAAAAAATGATGGGAATAAGGTCTGATATTACTGTTCAGATTGCAAGAATATCTTGTGGTTCATTAGTTGAATTACCACGACCATTAAAAGTATGTTATTCAGGAGAAATTTTAAGAGTAAAAAATAATAGCCTTAATCTTTCAAGACAAGCAACACAAATAGGATCAGAAATTATTGGTATAAAAAAAAATCAATGTGAAAATGAGATAATTTCTCTAATGATTGAGTCTTTGAAATTTTTGAGAATTAAAAAATTTTTTATTACTTTTACTATGCCTACATTAATTTTAGCAATTGAAAAGGATTTTAAGCTTTCAAAAGTTGATTTAGAATTCGTTAGAGATAAGTTTAATAATAAAAATTCAGAAGGTTTAGAAAAAATATCAAAAAAACTTAAAACAATTTCAGATGCTTTAATTGAAAGCGTTGGTGATGCAAAATTAAAACTAAAGAAACTAAAAAAAATTAAACTGACAAAAAACATTAATTATGAAATTCAAAGTTTTCTTAAAATCACTAGTAGAATAATTAAAGATTTCCCTAACTTAGAAATACTAATCGATCCTTTGGAAATTGATGAGTCAAATTATCATACTGGAATTGCTTTTAAAGTTTTTTCAGAAAATCTTAAAGAACTATTTTCAGGAGGAAATTATAAGGTTTCAAATGAAAATTGTATTGGTTTTTCTGGTTTTACAGAATCATTATTATTGGAGTCATTTATGACAAAAAGCTTAATCAAAAAAATTTTAATTCCTAAATATACTGGTGCTGAATTAAAAAAAAATCTACATAAAAAAGGATTTATTACCCTCCAGGCAATTAAAAAGTTAAACAAAAAACAGACTATAACTGAAGCAATTAAACAAGGGTGTAATTGTTATTTTTTTGGTAATTGTATTTACAAGGTAAAATAAATGGGAAATGTAACAGTTATAGGTGCTCAGTGGGGTGATGAAGGAAAGGGAAAAATAGTAGATTGGTTATCAAATCAAGCAGATATAGTTTTTAGATTTCAAGGTGGAAATAATGCTGGTCACACTATTGTTATCAAAAAGAAAAAGATCGCATTAAGTTTAATTCCATCAGGAATTATCAGGAAGGGAACGGTATCAGTAATAGGTAATGGTGTTGTTGTAAACCCTCTAGCACTTTTAGATGAAATAAAAAGTTTAAGAAGACACGGTGTGAATATAAATTCAAAAAATTTGATCTTATCCGATTGTGCCTCAATTATTTTTAGTTTTCATAAAAATATTGATAAAATAAGAGAAGCAAGAAAAGGTGTTAATAAAATTGGAACAACTGGAAGAGGGATTGGTCCAGCTTATGAGGATAAAATTGGAAGAAGAGCAATACGTTTTGGTGACTTAAGTGATGAAGATATTTTGAATGACAAAATAAGAAATATTTTAGATTACCATAATATAATTTTAGCTGGTTTAAATTCTAAACACCTGAAGTTTGAGATTGTTAAAAAAGAAATTAATTCTTTTAGAAAGTCAATTTTAAAGTATGTAAAAAGAACTGCCCCTATATTGGAAAATGCAAGATTGAAAGGAAAAAGAATTTTATTTGAGGGAGCACAGGGAGTACTTTTAGATGTTGACCACGGAACTTATCCATATGTAACTTCATCTAATACTGTTCCGAGCAGCGCAGCTGTTGGAACTGGAATCTCAACTAAACAAATTGGTTTTATTTTAGGGATAGTAAAAGCCTACACTACTAGAGTTGGAGGTGGGCCCTTTCCTAGCGAACTTGATTGTGATGTTGGAAAAAAACTTGGAGAAATTGGAAATGAATTTGGTACCGTTACTGGTAGACAAAGAAGATGTGGTTGGTTTGATGCTGTTTTGCTAAAACATTCTATTAATGTTTCAGGTATTGATGGAATTGCACTTACAAAATTGGATGTTTTAGATAGTTTTAAAGAGGTTAAAATTTGTATAGGATATAAATTAAACGGTAAAAAGATTAATCACTTTCCTCAATCTGAGTCAGACCAAAAGAATATTATTCCTATCTATGAGACTCACAAAGGTTGGCAAGAAAAAACAAAAGGAGCTAAATCTTGGAGTAATCTCCCCGCTTTAGCTATTAAATATGTTAGACGGATTGAGGAACTGCTTGGGGTTCAGGTTTCTTTACTGTCAACTAGTCCCAAACGTGAGGATACCATATTAGTAAAAAACCCCTTTATTGATTAAAGTTTTTACTTCTGTAGTCAACATTTTTGACAAACTTTTTTAATTTTTCGAAGGCTTTGGCTTCAACCTGCCTTACCCTTTCTCTGGAAATACCAAAAGATTTACTGAGTTGATCAAGAGTTAATGGATCGTCAACTAACTTACGGTGTGTAATTATGTATCTTTCCCTGTCATCTAAATCTTTTAATGCGCTTTCGAGCATTTCTTTGCGTCTAAAAAGTTCTTGTTTATAAATGAATTTACTTTCATGACTATCTTTATCATCCACCAAACTATTAATCCATTCATCATCGTTATCTGCAGAAAACGGGTTATTTAAAGATTGATCATGGCCTGTCATTCTTCTGTTCATGTCAATAACATCATTTTCAGAAACGTCTAGTCTATCCGCGATTTCAGTTACAAGTTCTGGAGGTAAATCACCGTCTTCCAGAGCTTTTAGTTTTCCTTTTAATGAGCGCAGATTAAAGAAAAGCTTTTTCTGAGCTGCAGTAGTCCCGATTTTGACTAATGACCAAGAGTGAAGAATGAATTCTTGAATAGAAGCTCTAATCCACCACATTGCGTATGTTGACAATCTGAAACCTTTTTTTGGATCAAACCTATTGAGAGATTGAATTAAGCCGATATTACCCTCGGAAATTAATTCACCTAATGGTAAGCCATACCCTCGAAATTTCATTGAAATCTTTACAACTAAACGCAAGTGAGCATTTATGAGTTTATGGGCTGCATTTAGACAATTATTTTTTATCCAAGTATCTGCAAGACTGTATTCTTCTTCATGAGATAATAAAGGAAATTTATTAATTTCTTTTAAATAAGAAGAAATATCATTTTGGTTCAGGTTTTTAACTATTTTAGTATCTAATTTAACGGTCATAATTGATATAATAATGTCACAAAATTAAATTTCAAGTTAAAAATGAACATGAGATGAATATTTTGTTAATTTAACTATATTTTTCTAATAATAGCATGAGATTCCTAAATTCTTTGGGTTCCTCAGATTCAAAATACATGGTTTTTTTTTTATATGGATGAATAAAACCAATTGATTGAGCATGTAACGCTTGTCTTTTTGGTATAATAAAATTTTTTTCTATATTTTCTTTTATTTTTGTTGGGAGACAATCTTTGTTAATATTCTTTTTATAAACAAAATCTCCAATTAAAGGAACTCCAATATGATTTAAATGAACTCTTATTTGGTGTGTTCTTCCCGTATGAAGTTTACATTCATATAAACATATTGATAACTTTCCAAAGTCAAAATTTCTTTTAATTTTATACTCAGTAAGGGCATCTTTACCAATATCTTCATCACAAATTATCATTTTTTTTCTATTTACTTTCGACCTAATTATATTTTTTTTTATAAAACCCTTTTTGAGATTAGTAGAATTCCAAGTTAGACAAATGTATTTTCTATCAATTTCCCTATTTTTAAATTGTTCCGAAAGTTTGTTATGAGCTGTATCATTTTTAGCAATAACTAGTAGTCCACTTGTCATTTTGTCAATTCTGTGAACAATTCCTGGTCTCAATACACCACCTATTCCTGATAAAGATTTTTTGCAATGGTATAAAAGACCATTGACTAATGTATTATCATAATTTCCTGCTCCTGGATGAACAATTAATCCTGCTCTTTTATTTAAAACAAGTAAATATTCATCTTCGTAAAATATATCTAGGTCAATCTTTTTTGCGATTAATCTTGAATTTTTAGGTTTAGGTAAATTTACTAATAAAGTACCTTCCTTTTTAATTATTAGTGATTGATTTTTAATAATTAAGTTATCTAATGATATATTCCCACCTGTAATTAAATTTTGAATTTTATTACGTGAGATACCTTCAATTTTTTCTGACAAAACTTTATCAATTCTTTTTCCCAAATCATTGATAGAAACAGAAATTTTTATATAATTCTTACTCAATGAATAAATACCTTAAATATATTGTTATTTTTTTAGCAGTTTTAATTCTAATGTTGTTTTCGGTAACTGTTTTTATAATTATAAAAAAATATAATCAAGTTGAAGACAAATATATTGAAAATTTAGAAATTTCTCCTAAATTAACTGATGATCAATACCTGCATTCATTTGATGTTGATGGTAGTAAGTTATATCTTTATGTAAAAAATAAATCAAACAACAAAACCTCTATAATAATCTATAATCTCCAAAATAATAAAGAGATTGGTAACATAATTATAAAAGATAAATGATATCAAAAGCACTCCTAACATTTCTTACAACCTGGATAATTTCTAATACCGAATTTAATCAAGAAGTTGAGCTGCCACAATTCTTTCAGCTATCGAAGAAAGAAATGTCGGATAAAGCTTGCTACTCATCAGCAAATTGCAGAGTAAAAGCTTACTACATAAAAAATGAAGGTATTTTTTATAGGGATAATCTTGTCCCTGATGATAACATTTGTCATTTATCCATAATACTTCATGAAATGGTTCATCATTACCAAAAAAACTCAAATAGGACTTTTGACCTCGATGAGAGAACACTCTGGACTTTACAAGAAAGACAAGCTTTGTACTACCAAAATTTATTTCTCATATCACAAAAAAGACTTAATAATGATAAAGGGCCTGAAAATATTCTTCAATGTGAAGGAGGTTCATATCTTGATTTACAATACAAATACAAAGAGACTAATCAATAATCTTATTAAATGTATGTCTTCTAACAGATTCAACTGCTATAGGATTTTGTTCCCCTGCGAAGTAAATTAATTTTTTATTACTGTCAAAGATAGGTATGATCCTCAATCTATTCCAAAACTTTTCGCCATTTTTCTTATAATTTAGTATGTCAATTGTAATTCGTTTTTGAAGTTTTAAAGTTAGTTTTATTTGCTTAATATCATTCTCATCAGTTTCAGGACCTTGAAGAAATCTACAATTTTTCCCTAAAGACTCTTTTAAACTATAACCTGTATGTTTTGTAAACTCTTTGCTAATGTATACCATTGGACAATTTTTTTGGGATGGATCACTAATTACAATACTTCTATCTATTTTTTCTAAGTTAAGAAGTTTTAGTGCTATCTTTTCAGAGAGATATTTCATAGCTAATATTATATAAAATTCTTATGAAAATTAAAAAGCAAAATATTTTTGAAAAATTTTACTTAGTTGATGAATTTGATTCAAATAAATTTAAGACTTCAATCTTTAATGGAAAGATTTTTATACCCCAAGGTTTTTCAAGCTTACTTTCCTTAATAATTGAAGTAGAAAATTATTTTTTAAATTATTTTAATTTTTCGATAAATGAATTTGTTAAAGATAATTCAATAATTCTTAAAGAAGAAGAAATTGTTAAATTCCAAAAACTAATTAAACAATCAAAACCTTTATTTAAGAGATTTATAATATTTTTAAAAGATTTAAATTTTGAAATTCATGATACTTATTGCGACCAAATGACAATAAGATTTAGTCCATCAATGAACGAAGATGCCAAAGGTTTATTAAAGCCAGTTAAACCTCATAGAGACACATGGGCCTCAAACTTTCAACATCAAATTAATTGGTGGATTCCTTTGCATGATTTATCAAACCAAAATTCTATTTTTTTCATACCAAAATATTTTACTAAGAGAGTTAAGAATAATTCAAAAGACTGGAGTTTTGAATTATTTAAACAAGGTCGTATTAAAAGTTCAACACCAGTCTCTCTTCAAAATTTTAGTCCAGTTGATTATAAAACTAAAAAATTGAATTTAGGTGATGCTTTTTGTTTTTCAGGAAATCAAATTCATGGCAGTAAACTTGGAAGATTCAGAAGGCTAAATTTAGAAACAAGAACATTATGTACAAAAGATTTAAAAAGATTTCATATACCTAAAAATGTAGATAATAATAATTTAATTAAACAGGGTAAATGGTTCAGATCTCTCCATAATTCAAAGTTTTACATGAAAGATTAGTCATTTTTTAGAAAATTTATAAGAAAAATATGAGATATTGTTAAAGAGGAGAGTGCAATTACAATATACTTTAAATCTAATATATTATTCTGGATTACAATTAATATTAGAAAAAATACAAATAAACAACTCAAGGCTGTCATCGGTAATGTCTTTATAAATAGCTTATTAAATGAAAGGTTCAGTTTTACCTTTTCGTACATAAGATGTCGAGTAGAATGTAAAAAACAAAAATATATAAAAAAGGACACTAATGGTTTGAAATATATGAAACAAAAAAAAAGTAATATTATCTCAACCAATAGATTTAAAGATAATTTTTTGAGAGAAAAATTTATTAAAAAAAAAAAAAAAATCAAAATAGCAATATAGAAAAAAAAATCACTCCAATAAAATAAAAGAGAAATTAAATTATCACTAACAAAAAAGAACATAAAGATTTCTCTTATCTCTTCAGTATAAAACCTAATGGGTAAAACAATTATGATTAGACTTCTTAGCAAGATTTCTAATTTTTTTTGAAAAGGAAATTTGCTTTCTCTATCGCTAATACCAAAATGTAGGCCAGACAAAATTAAAAATACTACGAAAAACAAATCTGGAAAAATCAACCAAAAATAAAAAAATAGAATTGGAATTGAAATATAAATTACAAGAAAAAGATATAATGTTTTATTTGTTTTTATTAAGTTAAATCTTTTAGCAGTGTAAATATCTAGACTTCCATGTGCTAATCCAGGCCATATGAGAGGTATCAAAAATATAATAAGCTGATTGAATAAGTTAGAATAAATAAAGTTTTCAAATAAATTTACAATTATTAAAAAAAAAATTATTGATAATATAAATATTTTTAGTTCAATTGATTTCATTTGATAGCACTCTTTTTTTTATTACTTCAAAAGCTGAAATAAATATCTTTTTTTTTGGAAGGATCATTAAAACCCTTAAAAGTTGAAGAAAATTGATATTCCCATTCAGAAAGCTCACGATTAACTTTAAATTATTTTTTTTAAAAAAATATAAAAAGAAGATTTTCAAATCTTTAGAACTTTTTTTTATTAAATTACAAAAAACTTCATCTAAAAAACTAAGCACCAATTTATTTTTGATCCTAATTTTTTTATCATTAATAAGGCTTTCTGTAATCAAGCTTGAATAAAAGAAACAATTTTGAAAACTATAACCTGTAGATGACTTAAGCCAATTACCTGGAATACCAATTGGAAAATAATTAAACTTTTGCTTAACATTTTGACTAAACATAGGAAGAATACCTTGTTCTTTAAAATAAATTTTAAATTTTGTATTGGGAAAATTTCTATCTAAATATTTTATTACATTTTTTTTATACCTTAATTTTGAGTAGGTTTTTTTTGAGAAATATGTTGATTCAAATAATGCTCTTTTAGATGTAAAAGGAAGAATATACATGAAATTAATTCCATTAGAAAAACTTTGAAAGTCCATTAGGGTGACTTGTTTACTGTTAAGTATATTTTCATCAAAAACCACTTCATAACCTACAAAATGCTGAAATAGTTCCCCTTTTTTCTTTGTTGGACTAGGCCTGCTGTCAAAAAGGAATTTACACTCATACTTATATTTATTAATTATTACTTCATTTTTCTCTGTATATTTATTTATTTTATTTATTTCTTTTCCATTTAAAATTTTTATTCTTTTATTTTTGGCAAGTCTTTTAATTATATATTTGAAAAACGAAGATGATTTTAAATGAAGGTATTTTATTTTACTTTCGTTATGAATTATCTCATTATTATCAATCTTTATTTTAATAGAATCCCATGCTGTATCATATTTATTTGTAAAGATATTTTGTGGCGTATTCCAAAAACACCAATTCTTAACGCAGCCAATTTTTTTTTTCTTTTCAATTATAAGAATACTTTTTTTTGATTTCTCTGAGATTTCATTTGCCAAGATTAGTCCGGAAAGCCCAGCCCCTATAATTATTATATCAAATCTTTTTTTAGTTAAATTTAACATTTAATTTCTTCAGCATAAGTATTACTTTACTTTCAACCTTTTTTTTAAATGATACGTTTTTAGAAAAATATAGTTTGTAAATTGCTTTAAACGAAAAAAGAACTTTTTCAAAAAAATTTACGTATATTCTCTCTCTCCATATATTTCCTTTTTTGAATACTATTTTTTTGCCAATTCTTCTGTAAAGTTCTGCTGCTATTGAAATTGGTATTCCATATTTTTTTTTTAAAATATAGACAGAACTCCAAGCATTTTCATAAAATAAGTCTGCTAGCTTTAATAATACTAATAAATCATTTGATATTCTAATTTTTATACTTTTATTACTCAAAATTTTTTCTTTATCATTCTCTCTAAAACTTCTCATAGATTTGGGTATATAAATTCTATCCATCTTCAAATCTTCAGCAACATCTCTACTTATGTTAGTTAATTGCATTGCAATTCCTAGTTGTATCCCTCCTAAAATCATTTTTTGATCACTAAGATTGATGATTTTACAAAACATAAAACCAACTGTTCCCGCAACCTGATAACAATATTTAATTAATTGTTCAGAAGTTTTTACGTCGACTCTCCCCCTAAGATCATACTCAATACCTTTAATTAGTTCTATCGGAATACTTTTATTAATTTTATGTTTAATCATTATATTTATAAAGTTTCTAACAGCTGGAAAAGTTGATTTTTTTTTTTTAATTTGATTTTTTATTATTCTCAACTTTTTAAATGATTCAACTTTACTTAAATTAAGGTCATCACCTAGATCATCTAGGTATCTACAGAAAATATAGAGATTTTCAATATCTTTCTTTACTTTTCTTGGTAAAAAAACAGAAGCGAAATAAAAGGTTTTTGCCCGATATTTAAGCGTCAGGTTTTTGTCATTTATTTTCATTGAGAATTAAATTTTCAATAATTTTGGCAGAGCTTACAACTCCCGGAACTCCTGCTCCAGGGTGACTACCAGCTCCAGTAAAATAAAGATTTTTAAAATCTTCTGATTTATTATGAAACCTAAACCATGCAGATTGTTTAAAAATAGGACTTATAGAAAAACCTGAACCATAAGTTGATAAATAATCATTTTTAAAATTTTCTGGTGTCATATAAAAACAGACTTCTAGGTTTTTTTTTAATTCTGGCATTATTGTTTTTTCAAGTGCTAATAAAATTTTATTTTTATATTTTTCACCATTTTTTTTCCAATCTAAGTTTCCTTTAAGATTTGGTACGGGCGATAAAACATAAAAACAGTCACATCCTTTTGGTGCCATTGATTTATCTGTTGCGGTTGGTCTGTGAAGGTAGAGACTAAAATCATCAGCTAAAATTCTTTTTTTAAAAATATCATTTAACAAGCCTTCATATCTTTTTCCCATCCAAATCGTGTGATGAGCAATTTTTTTATATATTTTTTTTGTTCCAAAAAAAATAACAAATAGTCCCATCGAATAATCCAGACTATCTACACGTTTATTATTCCATTTTTTATTATAGGGAGTTTTAAGTAAGTTTTTATATGTATAGGTGGGGTCAGCGTTAATAATAATTTTATCAGCCAGAAAAGTTTTTTTTTTGTTTACTTCAACACCTATAGCTTCATTTTTTTTTGTAATTATTTTTGTAACTTCTGAATTCTTTTTTATGATAATCTTTTCCTCTAACATTAACTTTTTTAATCCATCAATAAGCGCACCTGTACCACCCATAGAATAATGAACCCCCCATTTTCTTTCAAGAAAATGAATCAGATTATAGATCGAGGTAGTTGTTATAGGGTTTCCACCTAATAAAAGAGGTTGTATACTCAAGGCTTGTTGTAATTGATTATTCTTAATAAATTTACCTACTAAACTAAAAACACTCAAATAACTTTTTAACACTAAAAGTGTTGGAAGTTGTTTTATCATAAACCAAAAGTTATGAAATGGAGTGAATGATAACTTTAAAAAACCAACATTAAAAATTTTTTCAGAGAATTGAAGGAGCTTTCTGTAACCTTCAACATCTTTGTGATTAAATCTTTTAATCTCGTTTTCTGTTTTCTTTAAGTTGTCTGAATAATCAAAAATTTTTTTATTTGATGAGAAATAAAACCTGTACCACGGATCTAACCTAACAAATTTTACATATTTCTTTCTATCCTTTTTGAATAATTTAAAAAGCTCGTCAAACAAAAAGGGTGCTGTTATAACTGTTGGACCTGCATCAAAGGTGTATCCTGATTTTTTAAAAACTCTTGCTCTACCTCCAATTTGATCCAACCTTTCTAAAATTGTGACTTGAAAACCAAGTTTTCTAAGTCGCAATGCTGAAGCAATTCCACCAAAACCGGATCCTACAACCAATGCTTTTTTTTTCATTAATGTACTTTAATTTTATCAGAAATCCTTAACAAAATATTCAAAATTACGAATTCTGTTATTTTGTTAAGTCCGTTACTTACTTTTCTAGATTTAAGTATAGCACCTTTTGATACTTTAATTAAATGCTCTATTGATTTTTCTATTATTCCTCTGCTTTTTATAATTTTAATCCAATTAAGGATATCATCCTCTGATATTGATTCGGATTTCTTGGTAAAAAATTCTTTAAGTAAAAATCTTTCGCCGCTTGTAGCCGTTTCTAAAAAATGCATTATTAAAACATTCATTTTTCCTTCTTTAAGATCTCTACCTGGCAGTCCTCTATCTTTGATACCAAGAAAGTCAGAGAGATCATCTTGTATTTGATAAGCTAATCCTGCTTCATATAGTGGCTTAAAGTTAATTTCATCAATATTTTTTTCACCATTTAAAATCATTATTAGTTTTATTGGCCAGCAAATTAACCCTCCTGTTTTGGCTTTAGCAGTAGATTCATACTCTTCCATTCTTAAATTAAGATTAGATCTCTCTAGAATTTCAATTGATTGGCCTTTTACAGTTTGTTTAATTATATAACTTAAATGCTCAATAGCCTTACATTTATTCTCAGAGTTACCTTTTATTTTAGATAATGCTTCAAATGAACCAGCAATGAAGTAATCACCCAGATTTATTGCTGTATGATCTCCAAACCTATTCCAAATAGTAGGGAGTCCTCTTCTTAGAAGATCTCTGTCCTGAAGGTCATCGTGAATTAACGAAGCATTATGAATAAATTCACAGCATATAGCTGCATAGATTGCGCTTTCATGATTTATCTTAAAAATATCTGCTGCCATAAGAGCTAATAATGCTCTAAATCTTTTCCCACCAGAATGAAGTTGATATTTTGCGCAATGCCCCATCCAAGAGTCATCACATAAAATGGTATTCATTTTTTTTTCAACTGATCTTAATTTACTTTTATATTTTGAGTTTAATAAAAATTTATGATTTATAGTCTTGGAAAGCTTATCTAATTCATCCCATGTAGAACATGAGCGAACAAAATCAAGATTTTCTTTAAAGCTTTTATAACTTTGATTTCTAAACATAACCAAAAAATAGGGGAAACACCAATGCGATGTTCCCCCTAAAAATATTAATTACATTATTTAGGCTTTTGAAGTATCAGATTTTGCTGCAGCCCAAATAATTACACCAAATGCTATCTTATTGATGTAATCAGCTAGGTTATAAACCCAGTTTAAAGTAGCTGCATCAGCACCTGCACCTGATAAATAACCTAGGAAATATCCAATAGGATAAATTGACCAACCAATGGATACAATCCATTTAAGTGCATTAAAAGCCGATTTCATACCCGCAGAATTACTTGCAGCACTAGCTTGAGCAGCCTCACCAGCAAATACTTCGTAAAGTATATAAATCCATCCAGCCATACCGATGATGAATCCTACAGTTGCATTAATGTAACCAGCTTCACCCATGAAACCACCAAGAAGCATTATAATAGTACCAATTAATAGTCTCCAGAAGATTCCAGCTGATGCAGCACCAACTGCAGCCAAAATCAAGTAAAATTCTATCATTTGAAGTGGTACGGTTAGCAACCAATCAATGTATCTGTAAACGGTAGGTGATTCGCCTGTAGAAACCCATACATCTCTCATATAGTAGTAGTGCACAGCAGCAATTAATGTTACTAAACCGGCTACTCTGACAGATGTTGCCCAATGCTTTGCAACACTGTTTGCTTCTAGGAAGAAGAAAGCAGTTGAAGCTACCATTGATACAGAAATTATCCAAAAAGTAACGCCAACGAAGTCTTCTGGTTTTAGCATATAATCCATATGTCTATCCTTTCGTAGTTAATATGTCTAATCACAATAATTTGTGACTAAATGTTATTACAAATAGAGTAGATGTATGGGCTATAAGCTAACTAAAGCTACCCAAAATCTCCCCATATACTCCGATATAGAATGACTTAAAACGAATTGAATTCAAGAAAAAAAACTTTTTTTTTTTATAAGTAACTGATTCTATTGATAAATAAATTGTAAATAAGTGGTAAGATAGCTATTATAGTAATAATTATTCTCATTTTTTTAAACCATAGGTTGTTTTCATTCTTCAAAATTGAGATATCTACATTAAGACACCAAAGTAAGCTTAAAATTACAGTTAACTGAAAAAATATTTTTTCTAAAAAAAACGAAATCCACAATAATATTACCGGAATCATTGGAATAGATAAAAATTTTTTTTTTGTATTAATGAGATTGATCCAATGCATACCACATAAAAAACTAGAAATGAGGGAACCATAAAAAAAACTCAGTAAATCAATATTTGGAAATAACTTAATATTATAAAAGTTAATTAAATAGATAATCAATATATCTGAGTAAAAAGGAATTACCCCTAAACTTGAAAGAAGGATTACTTTTTTTTTTACTGACAACATATCTTCTTGCCTGATTAAAATTTATCTTTATCATAAAAATTATT